>Ga0310810_10004482_pt1 | contig 15462 bp, 17 predicted proteins | sample NCmetagenome_FD_207641 | JGI IMG/M metagenome (GOLD analysis project Ga0310810, IMG submission 207641) | Soil microbial communities from experimental microcosm in Duke University, North Carolina, United States - NC | ecosystem: Engineered > Artificial ecosystem > Soil microcosm > Unclassified ...
CGTCAATGCTCAGATGTGCTTACTGTGTATCGGCGTGACTGACACCTAGATGGATCTGAGGCTAGGGCTCGGCGCGCCCCTTCGTCGCGAACTGGCGCTCGTAGAGCGAGCGCAGCTCCTCGAGCGTGGTGGCCTGGCCGGGGGCCTTGTCCGGACGGACGCGGGCGATGCGGGCGAAGCGGAGCGCGAAACCGGACGGGTACGTCGGGCTCTTCTGGATCTCGTTGTAGTCCACCTCCACCACGACGTCGGGACGCACGCGCACCGTGTAGCCGTCGTCGCCGGTGGCCAGCCCGCGCAGCCGCTCGGTCATCTCGACGAACTCGCGGTCGGTGAACCCCTTGAACGTCTTGCCCACCTCGGCCCAGCCGTCCCCGTCGCGCACCGCGAGGTGGTAGTTCGAGAGCCAGCCCACGCGCCGGCCGGAGCCGCGGTCGGCGGCCACGATCACGCAGTCCACCGTGAGCGCGGCTTTCAGCTTGAGCCACTTCTTGCCCCGGCCGCCGGGCTCGTAGGGGCTCGCCGGGTCCTTGGCCATGAGCCCCTCGTGGCCGGCGGCGAGCGCGCGGGCCATGAGCGCCGCGCCGTCCTCCGCCCGCGCGACCAGCGCGCGCTCGGCCAGCCAGCTCCCGCCGGTCACGCGCTCGAGGATCTCCCAGCGGCGCGCGTAGGACTCGTCGAGGCACGGCCGCCCGTCCGCCATCAGGCAGTCGAAGAGGTGGAGCGTGAGCGGCAGCGCACCCGCGGCGGCCTCGACGCCGCGCACCCGGCGGAAGCGGCGCATCAGCTCCTGGAAGGGCAGCGGGCGACCCGCCGCGTCGAGGGCGACCACCTCGCCGTCCAGGATGAGCGGCGTGCCCGTGAGATCGCGCCGGGCGATGGCCACGATGTCGGGCAGGCTACGGGTGACGTCGGTCATGCGTCGGCTCCAAATCGCCACCCGGTCGCCGTCGCGGTGGAGCTGGATGCGCGCGCCGTCGTATTTGTACTCCATCGCGGAGGTGCCGCCGTGGGCCGCCAGCGCCTCGGCCGGATCGATCGCGATCTCCGCCAGCATCGGCAGCAGCGGCACGAAGACGCAAGGCTGGGCCTCCGCCAAGGCCTCCGCGCCCCGGCCCAGCGCGAGCGCGGCGACCGCGGTGAGGTCGCCGGTGACCAGCGCCGCGCGGCGCACCAGCGCCGGCGGCGCGCCCGCCGCCTCCGCGATCGCCTCGAGCACGAGCCCCTCCGAGAGGCCCATGCGCATCTCGCCGTAGATGATGCGTTGGAGCAGGTCGCGCTCGGCCTCCGAGGCGCGCGCGACCAGCTCGCCGAGCCGCGCGTCGCGGAGGCGCCGCGCGCCCGGCCCCGCGGCCTCGGCCACGGCCCCGAAGGCCTGCGCCACATCCGCCAGGGTCAGCGGCGGCGTGGCCGGGCCCGCGGGCGCCGGAAGGCCGCGCACGTTGAGCACGCGCGGGTCCGAGGCCGGGAACGCGCGCCCGCTCAGGTAGGTGACGGCGCGCGCGAGGTCGTCGGACGGCAGCGCGCGCAGGTACCCCGCGACGAGCCGCCGCTTCTCGAGCCGGCCCCCGCTCGCGGCGACGCGCGCGCGGAGGTCGGCCAGGTCGGCAAAGAGCGCCATGGTCCCGTCTCCTAGAGGATCAGCAGGAGCCAGCCCACGAGCAGGGTCAGCACCGTCACCGGCACGCCCACGCGGCTGTACTCGAGAAAGCCGATCTGGACGCCCGCCCCGCGCGCCTGCTCGACCACGATGAAATTCACCACCGAGCCCAGGATCGCGTGCTTGCTTCCCGCAGCACACGCGTGCTACAAGCCGTCCAAGTGTAGCATCGGATCCGCAAGCTCCCGGGGAGGGCCCGCCATGTCGACCGCGCGCGTGAACGGAGTCGAGCTGTACTACGAGGAGACCGGCTCCGGCTTCCCGCTGATCTGGAGCCACGAGTTCGCGGGCGACTACCGCTCGTGGGAGCCGCAGGTCCGCTACTTCGCCCGCCGCTATCGGGTGATCACCTACAACCATCGCGGCTATCCGCCCTCGACGGTGCCCACCGATCCGGCCGCCTACCGCAACGAGCACCTGGTCGAGGACCTGGCCGCGCTCATGCGGCATCTCCGCATCGCCCGCGCCCACGTGGCCGGCCTCTCGATGGGCGGCAACGTCGCGCTCAACTTCGGCATCGCGCATCCCGACATGGCGGCGAGCCTGATCATCGCGGCGTGCGGCAGCGGCACCGTGAACCCGGAGGCCGCGCGCGCCGAGTCCGAGCGGGTGGCCGCGATCTTCGAGACCCGGGGCGGCCCGGGCGGGGCCGAGCACTTCGCGGGCCTGGCCTCGCGCCGCGGCTTCGCGGACAAGGACCCGCGCGGGTGGGCCGAGTTCCTCGCCCACGTGCGCGAGCACTCGGGGCCGGGCTCGGCCAACACCATGCGCGGCGTGCAGATGCGCCGGAAGACGATCTACGAGCTCGGGCCCGAGATCGAGCGCATGACGGTGCCCGCCCTGATCGTGGTCGGCGACCAGGACGAGCCCTGCCTCGAGCCCGGCCTCTTCATGAAGCGCCACCTGCCCAACGCGGGGCTGGTCATGCTGCCGATGTGCGGCCACACCGCCAACATCGAGGAGCCCGCGCTCTTCAACCTGCACGTGTCCGAGTTCCTCGCCGCGGTGGAGAACGGGCGCTGGGGCCCGTGGCGCGGAGACAAGCCGGCTTAGCCCGGCGGCGCGCTCAGTAGCCGATCGCGGCGCCGTCGCTGCGCGGGTCGGCCCCGCCCACCAGGGCGCCGCTCGCGGGATCGAGGGTGATGCCGTGGGCGTGGCCGGCCAGCTCGTTCCAGGCCTCCCACCGGTTGATCGCGTGGCCCCGCCGGGCCAGCTCGGCCACCGTAGCCTCCGCGAAGCGGCCCTCCAGGTTCAGCAGGTCGCGCGCGTCGCCGATCGCGAAGCGCCCGGCGAGCCAGCGCGGCGCCTCGACCGCGCGCTGGATGTCGAGGCCGAAGTCGATCATCGCGGTGTACACCTGGAGATGGATCTGGGGCTGGCCGTCGGCGCCCATACAGCCCATCACCTGCCACAGCCGGCCGTCGCGGAACGCGAGCGAGGCGATGAGGGTGTGGAGCGGCCGCTTGCCGGGCTCGAGCCGATTCGGGTGGTCCGGGTCCAGCGAGAAGTAGGCGCCGCGATTCTGAAGGACCACGCCGGTCTCCTCCGCCACCACCCCCGCGCCGAAGCCGAAGTAGAGGCTCTGGATCAGCGACGCCGCGTTGCCCGCGTCGTCGACCGCGCCCACGTAGACGGTGTCGCCGGCGAGGCCGCCCGCCGACGGCACGCGGTCCCACGGCAGGGCGCGCGCGGGATCCATCAGGCGCCGGCGCTCGGCGATGTAGGGGGGCGAGAGCAGCTGCTCCACCGGCACCGGCACGAAGGCCGGATCGGCGACGAAGCGGTCGCGATCGTGGAAGGCGATCTGCTTGGCCTGCACCAGCAGGTGCACGTGGTCGGGCCCCAGGTACGGCAGGGCGCCGAGGTCGTACGGCTCCACGAGGCGCAGCCCCTGCAGGACCGAGAGTCCCTGGCTCGGCGGCGGCGTCTCGTGGATGGTGACGCCACGATAGGTCGCGCTGATGGGCTCGGTCCACCGGGCGCGCTGGGCCGCGAGGTCGCGCTCGGTGAAGAAGCCGCCGCGCGCGCGCGACCACCGGGCCAGCGCGCGGGCGGTCTCTCCCTCGTAGAAGCCGGCGCGGCCGGCTGCGCCCAGGCGCTCGAGGGTGCGCGCGAGGTCCGGGTTGACGAGGCGTCGCCCCGCCGGCGGCCGCCGCCCCTCGGCCAGGAAGATGCGCGTGGCGGCGGGATCGACCGCGAGCGCGTCGGCGTTGCGCTCGATCCACTCGGCCAGCCGCTGCGTGACCGGGAAGCCCTCGTGCGCGTAGCGGACCGCCGCGGCCAGGTCGGCCGCGAGCGGCAGCCGGCCGTGCCGCGCGTGCGCCTCGCACCAGCCGTCCACCGCGCCGGGCACCGTCACCGTCGCGGGCACGACGCCGCGGAGGGGAATCTCGACGAGCCCGCGCTCCCGGAACCAGTCGATGGTGGCGGCGGCGGGCGCGGCCCCCGCCGCGTCGAGCGCCTGGACCGCGCCGGTGCGCGCGTCGTGGATGAGCCAGAACGCGTCGCCGCCCACGCTCGTCATGTGCGGGTAGACGACCGCCAGCACCGCCGCGGCCGCGATGGCGGCGTCGATCGCGGAGCCCCCGGCCTGCAAGGTCGCGACGCCGGCCTGGGAGGCCAGCGAGTGCGGAGACACCACCATGCCGCGGTAGGCCAGCGTGGGCGGACGCCCGGGCTCGAGGATGCGACTAGCTCCCGACCGGATCGAGCGGCAGCTCCATCCAGACCTCGGCCCGCGGGTTGCCGTTGTAGTCGGCGATCTCGCGGAACCCGTAGCGGCGGTAGAGCCGCACCGCGGCCTCGAGCCGGTGCTCGCTGTCGAGGCGCAGCGCGCGCCCGCCGAGCGCGCGCGCCTCCTCCAGCACGCGGGCCATCAGCCGGTCCGCGAGGCCGCGGCCCCGGCAGGCCGGGCGCAGCCACATCCGCTTGAGCTCGACCACGCCCGGCGCGAGCCGGCGCACCCCCGCGGTCCCGACCACCAGGCCCGCGGGGTCCACCACGACCAGCATCACCCCCGCGCGGCCGTCGTACTCGCCCTGCCAGTCGGCCACGTCGTGGTCGAGGCCGGTCGCGTCCACCTCCTCGCCCAGGAACGCGAAGTAGGCGGCCAGCTCGCGCACCACGCCCGCGTGATCGGCCGGGCCGGCCCGGCGGATCTGGAAGTCCTCGGCCACCTAGCGCTTCCGGGCGTGCGCGTCGAGCCCACGCTGCCAGAGGTACTCGGTCTCGCCCAGGTGCTTGCCCACCCAGCGCGAGAGCACGAACAGCAGGTCGCTGAGCCGGTTCACGTACTTGAGCGGCCACTCGCCGATGGCCTCCACGCGCGACAGCTCGAGCACGCGCCGCTCGGCGCGTCGGCACACCGTGCGCGCCTGGTGGAGGAAGCCGCCGACGCGCCCGCCGCCGGGAAGCACGAAGCTCTTGAGCGGGGTCAGCTCCTTCTGGCACTCGTCCATCAGCCGCTCGAGCGCGGTCACCTGGTCGGGGCCCACGCGGAACATGCCCTCGTAGGCCGCGTCGGCCGGGGTGGCCAGCTCGCTGCCCAGGTCGAACAGCTCGTTCTGGATCCGGCGCAGCACCTCGTCGAGCCACCGGTGCCGCTTGCCGGGCCTCTTCTGCTCCGCGTTGAAGACGCGGGCCAGCCCGATGACCGCGTTCAGTTCGTCGATGGTGCCGTAGGCCTCGATGCGCGGCGAGTCCTTCGGCACGCGGCGACCGCCGACGAGCGCGGTCTCTCCGTGGTCTCCCGTGCGCGTGTACACGCGCGTGATGCGGACCATGCGGGCTCCTCCCGCGCCGAGGCTAGCACAGGTGCTAGACTCTGGCCATGAGCGAGGCGTGGCGCGCGAACCTGGTGACCGATCCCGAGGGGATCGCGCGCATCGTGCGCGAGTGCAAGCGCATCGCGGTCCTCGGCATCAAGACCGAGGCCCAGCGCGACCAGCCCGCGTTCTACGTGCCCGAGTACATGGCCCGGGCCGGCTACGACATCGTGCCGGTGCCGGTCTACTATCCGGAGGTCACCCGCATCCTCGACCGCCCCGTCTACCGCGCGGTGCGCGAGGTGCCGGGCCCGGTGGACATGGTCAACGTCTTCCGCCGGCCGCGCGACATCCCGCCGCACGTCGACGACATCGTGGCCGCGCACCCCCGAGTGGTCTGGCTCCAGCTCGGCATCCGCAACGAGCCGGCCGCGGAAGCCTTCGCGCGCGCCGGCATCCAGGTGGTCCAGGACCGCTGCCTGCTGGTGGAGCACCGCCGCCTGCGCTAGTGGACACCGCGGCCCGGGTCGAGACGGGCGAGACCACCATCTTCGTGCGCTCGTCGGGCTCGGGGCCGCCCCTCCTCCTGCTGCACGGCTTCCCGCAGACCCATCTGATGTGGCGCCGCGTGGCGCCGCGGCTCGCCCCACACTTCTCGGTCGTGTGCGCCGACCTCCGCGGCTACGGGCAGAGCGGCTGCCCGGCCTCCACCCCGGACCACGCGCCCTACGCGAAGCGGGCCATGGCGCAGGACATGGTCACCGTGATGGAGCGCCTGGGCTTCCCGCGCTTCGCCGTCGCCGGACACGATCGCGGCGGTCGCGTCGCCTATCGCTTGGCCCTCGACCATCCGGACCGGGTGGACCGGCTCGCGGTGCTCAACATCCTGCCGACGGATACGGTCTGGGAGCGGGCCGACGCGCGGTTCGCGCTCGCCTACTGGCCGTGGTCGCTGCTCGCCCAGCCGGCGCCGCTGCCCGAGCGCATCCTGGCCGCCGCCCCGGAGGCCGTCGTCGACGATGCCCTCGGGGGATGGGGCTCACCGGCGACCGCGTTCCCGCCGGAGGTCCGGGCGGCCTACATCCAGGCGCTCCGGGATCCGGCCCACGCGCACGCGATCTGCGAGAAGTACCGCGCCGCGCCGCCGCGACCATCGACCGCGAGCAGGACCGGGCGGATCGGGTCGGCGGGCGTCGGATTGTCTGCCCGCTCCTGGCCCTGTGGAGCGCCCGGGGGCCGCTCGCGAGCGGGTACGTCGACGAGTCCGGGCCGATCGCGCTCTGGCGGGACTGGAGCGACGCGGCTCGGGGAGGATCGCTCGACGTCGGCCACTTCTTCCCGGAAGAGGCTCCCGAGGTGACCGCGGAGGCGCTGAGCCGCTTCTTCGGCGGCTAGCCGGCGCCGGTCAGCGCGCGGCGGCGAGCGCGGCGAGCGCGTGTGTGACGTCCTGCCACTCGGTCTCGGTCAGCGCGGTCGCGCCGAAGCGCGCGTGCTCGTAGTGGCGGGTGAGCCGGGCGAAGGGCTCGGCGCGCTCCGGCGTGGTGGCGGAGACCCGCGCCGCGAACTGCCGCGCGGTCTCGGCCGCCGCGGGGGACAGCCCGCGCCGGGCCAGGAGCCGCAGCGCGCGCTCGTAGAAGGCGGGCACGCTCGGCGCGGGGCCGGCGGCACGCCCGGCCCAGCCCCCGCGATGCAGCAGCCATCCCAGCACCAGCGCCACCGCCAGGCCGGCCGCACCCGTCAGCATGGGGGTCACCCGCCAGTGGCGTGGCCACGAGAGCCCGAGCCGGACGTCGGTGGCCTGGCGGTGCACCGTGGCGGCCAGGTGCACCTGGTCGCCCAGGCTCCAGTTGATCACGTAGCGGTACCAGCGCATGCGCGCGGCGTCGAGGTAGAGCGAGACCGAGCCGGGCGCGGCGGTCGCGATCTCGCCGCGGGGCGACGGATCGAAGGCTACCCAGCCCCGCCCGTCGACGTAGGCCTCGACCCACGAGTGGGCGTCGCTCAGCCGCACCATGAAGTAGCGGCCATAGGGGTTCCACTCGCCGTGCTGGAAGCCCGCCACCACCCGGCTCGGGATGCCCTCGCTCCGCAGCATCACCGCCATCGCGGCCGCAAAGTACTCGCAGTTGCCCGACCGGCGCACGAACAGGAACTCCTCGAGCGGCGGCCGCGCGGTCTCGCGCCGGAGCGCGAGCGTGTACCGGTAGCGCGTGCCGAGGTACTCGCGGAGGCGGCGGGCCGCGGTCTCCGGATCGCGGGCGCCCGCGGTGGCCTCGCGGGCGAGGCGCGCGATGTCGGGCGAGATCGCGGGCAGCTGCAGGTAGCGGGCGCGGTCCGCGGGCGCGAGGCCCGGGGTCGGGCGTGCACCCCGCGGGAGCGGGCGGCCCGGTTCCTCCAGCTCGGACTCGACGACGTAGTGCAGCCGGGCGGTCGCGCTCGAGGTGGTGAGGCCGCCCATGTCGTCCGCCACCAGCGTGGGGGCGTGCATCTCCAGCCGGAGCACGCGCGGGGCCCCGAAGACCGCGTCGGTGCCCATCGGCTCCAGGAAGATCTCCTGGCGCAGGAGCGGGCCGGACCCGCGGGGCAGCCCGACCCCGAAGTCGCCGGCGGCCCCGCGGCGCAGGAATCGCCGCGGCGCCACCGCGCTCGACCAGGTACGGCCGTCGAACTGGTCGAAGGCCACCCCGCGCCAGCGCAGCTCCGGCAGCGAGGCCGGCTCCGCCCGCTCGTCGGTGAGGTAGACGCGCATCACCACGGTGTGGTCGCTCTCGATGTCGCCGAAGCTCCCCAGGTCGACCCGATCGGAGAAGCCGGTCACCATGCGGCCGAGCTGGGCCCGCAGCGGCAGCGCGGCCTGGCCCACCCGCGGGATGATGAAGAAGAGACCGCCCGCGAGCGAGAAGGTGATGGCGGCGGCGACCAGGCTCACCCGGGTCAGGGGCCCGCGGAAGAAGACCCGTCGCGTCGAGGAGCTGGCCGCGCCCTCGCGACCGGCCTGCTCGAGCTCGGTCACCACGTGGTTCAGGATCAGCATCCAGGTGCCGAGCACGAGGAAGACGACGAAGACGGCCAGGAAGCTCAGGCTGAAGCTGATGGACGCGGCGGCCACGAGCATGAAGAACGACAGCAGGCCCGCGTCGCGCAGGTCCCGGAGCCCACGCCGCACGAAGAGCCGGAGGAGGATCAGGAACAGGAGCAGGTGCACCATCCCGTCGAGCAGCGAGTAGGCGAGATAGAAGAGATCGACCGTGATGGCCACCGCCGCGGCGCCGACCAGGCCGTAGCCGAGCGCCGGCCGCACCGCGCCGCGGGCCCGCGCCTGCTCGTGCCCCCAGCCCACCAGGATCGCGAGCACCACCAACCCCGTGCCGAGCGGGCCGATGAGCCCCGCCCCGTAGAGCGCGGCCACGCCGGTCGCGACCAGCAGGTAGGTGACGAGGCGGAGCGCGAGGAGGGCCGACATGTCAGGCGAGCGGGACGCGGATCTCGCGCAGGCGCCGGGGCCCGAGCGACGCCGCGCCGTCCACCGGCGGCCCGGCCGGCGTGCGCCCGCCCCCCGCGGCGGCCGGCTCGTAGAGGGCCAGGGCGGTGAGCACGCGCCGCAGCTGCGGGCGACCGTGGCCGAGCGGGACGAAGAGATCGGGGCCGGCCAGCTCCACGCCGGCCCCCGCGCGGACCAGCGCGGTCGCGAGCGAGGCGGCCTCCGAGAGCCCGGTCTCGAGCGCCTCGGTCCCGGCCTGTCCTCGCCCCACCAGGACCACGCGCGTGTCGTGGCTCGTGTCCGCCTCGTGCTCGCGCACCACCAGGGCCTCCGCCTTCGCGCTGCTGCGCCAGTGGATGAAGCGCGGGTCGTCGCCCGGCCGGTAGGGGCGTAGGTTGTAGAGGTCGTTGCCGCGCCCGCGCCGGCGGCCGGCCGTCGGGCCCGCGTCGCCGAGGCGACCGAGCGACTCCGCGGGCAGCGGCCGCACCGCGGGGAACACGAGCACCTCCTCGGTCAGGGCGGGGCGGCCCGCCTTCATGAACAGGCCGAAGGGAAAGCGGGTGGTGATCCGGACGCCGGCGAGCCGCGCACGCCCGCGGCGCGGGAGCGTCTCCTCCCAGGTCGCGAGCCGGTCGGTAGCCGCCTCGATACGCCGGAAGTAGATGAAGCGCGAGGTCGACTCGAGCGCGCGCGCGTCCGGGGCCAGCAGCTCGAGGGTGACCGAATACGACGTGAGCCAGCGCTTGCGGTTGGCCACCGTGGCCCCGAGGAGCGCGGGCCGGCCCGCATACAGCTCCTCCGGGGTGATCGGGGTCAGCGCGAGCCCGCGCATCGCCTGCTCGGAGAGGATGCCCGAGACCACGATCAGGGCGAGGAGCGCGGAGACCAGGAGGTAGAGCAGGTTGTTGCCGGTGTTGATCGCGGCCACGCCCAGCCCCACCGCGACGAAGAGGCACCACCACCCGTCCCGGGTGGGCTTGATGGTGCGGCGCGGGTGGAACAGCCGCCAGATCGCGGCCCGGAGCGGCTTCACCGGGCGGCTATCTCGGGACGGGAACGTCCTGGAGGATGGCGGCGATCGCCGCCTCGCCGTCCATCCCGCTCGCGGCCGCCCCGGCCACCGAGGCCTTCACCATCACCCGGTGGGCGAGCGCGGGTCCGGCCAGCTCCTTGATGTCGTCGGGCAGCAGGTAGTCGCGCCCGTCGGCCAGGGCGCGGGCGCGCGCGGCGCGGAGGAGGGCGAGCGAGCCGCGCGGGCTCACGCCGAGCGCGAGCAGGGGCGAGCGGCGGGTCGCGGTCACGAGCGCGACCAGGTAGTCCAGCACCGACTCCTCGGCACGCACGCGCTCAGCCGCCTCCTGGAGGCCCAGCACCTCCTCCGCGAGCACCACCGGCGCCACGCCCGCGGGCGGGGGCGCGGTCTCCCCGCGCAGCACGGCCTTCTCGTCGGCGGCCGTGGGATAGCCGATGCGCAGGCGCAGCAGGAAGCGGTCGAGCTGCGACTCGGGCAGCGGGAACGTGCCCTCGTACTCGCGCGGGTTCTGGGTGGCCAGCACCATGAACGGGCGCGGCAGGGGGTAGGTCGAGTGGTCGAGCGAGACCTGGGCCTCGTTCATGGCCTCGAGGAGAGCCGACTGGGTCTTGGGCGTGGTGCGGTTGATCTCGTCGGCCAGCACGATATTGGTGAAGAGCGGGCCCGGCTTGAACACGAACTCGCCGCCCTTGGGCTCCCACACCGAGACCCCGAGCACGTCGGAGGGCAGCATGTCGGAGGTGAACTGGATGCGCTGGAAGGAGGCCCCGATGGAGCGGGCCAGGGCGGCGGCCAGCGTGGTCTTGCCCACGCCGGGCACGTCCTCGATCAGCAGGTGCCCGCGGGCCACCAGGCCGATGACCGCCAGCCGGACCACCTCGGGCTTGCCCACCAGGGCGCGGCCGACGCTGTCCTCGAGACGGCGGATGATCTCCGTCGAGCCGCCCATAGAGTTCCACTATACCGTACGCGGATTTTTCTCCCCGTCGCCCCGCGCTGGCCCCGCGCGGGCGCCATCGGCTACAATGCGTGCGCGATGGCTCTCCCGATCCCGCCCTCTCCGTCCTGGCCCCGTGACGCACGCGCTGCGTGCGCCTTCACCTTCGACCTCGACGCGGAGACGCTGTGGATGGCGCGCGGGGTCCACGAGCCGGTCACGCTCTCGCAGGGCCGCTTCGGCCCGGTGGAGGCGCTGCCCCGGATCCTCGCGCTGCTGGGGGCCAACGAGATCCGTGGGTCCTTCTTCATCCCGGCGTGGGTGGCGGAGCACCACCCGGACGCGGTGCGGGCCATCGCGGACGGCGGCCACGAGATCGGCTGTCACGGCGACGAGCACGAGCGCGTGAGCGAATTACCCGTCGAGCGCGAGGAGGCGATCCTCGTCCGGAGCCTCGAGGTGCTGACGCGCCTCGGCGGGAAGCGGCCGCTCGGCTACCGGGCACCCGCCTGGCAGCTCTCGGCCGAGACGCTCGGCCTGCTCGGGCGCCACGGCTTCGACTACTCGTCGAACATGATGGACCGGCTGTCGCCCTACCTGCACGAGCCCGCGGGCGGGCGCGCGCTGGTGGAGCTCCCGGTCTCGTGGGTCCTCGACGACGCGCCCTACTTCATGTTTACCGGGCAGCGCTCGATGCAGCCGCCGGGGCCGGTGCTGCAGGGCTGGCTCACCGAGTTCGAGGGGATCACCGAGGCGCGCGCGATGACGAACTTCACCTTCCACCCCCAGATCATCGGGCGGCCCTCGCGCCTGGCCTGCCTGCGCGAGCTCATCGACCACGTGCGCCACACCCCGCGCATCTGGATCGCCTCGCTCGGCGAGATCAGCGCCCACTACCGCGCGACCGCGTCCGGCGCCGCGCGCTAGCGGCCGGCTAGGAGCGGAAGGCGGGGGCGATCTCGGCCATGAACCGATCGAGCGCGCCGAGCCGATCGGTGGGGAGCAGGAACGTGGGGATGAAGAGCATGCCCACCCCGGCGGCCTGGAGCTTGCCGAGCTTGTCGCGGATCTCGCTCACGCTGCCCGCCAGCACCGTGTCGCGGGCCTTGGCTAGGTCGGCACCCATGCGCTTCATGTAGGACTGCTGGATGCGCTCCACTCCGGCGCGGTCGTCCGCGAAGCCCAGCACCATCACCGCCGAGCGCAGGATCTGCTTCGGATCGCGTCCGACCTTCGCGCAGTGCTCGTCGAGGATCCGTCCCTTGTGGGCGAGCGTGGCCGGGCCGCCCCACACGTTCCAGTGATCGGCGTGCTGGGCCGCGATGCGCAGCGTGACCTTCTCGCCCCCGCCGCCGATCATCAGCTCCGGGTGCGGTGTCTGCACCGGCTTGGGCATCAGGGGTGCGTCGTCGAGGCGATAGAAGCGACCCTTGTAGCTCGCTCGCGCCTCGGTCCAGAGCGCCTTCAGCACCCGACACGCCTCGTCCAGCCGCTCGAGCCGCTCGCGGGTGGTGTAGAAGTCCATCCCGTAGGCGCGATGCTCGTTCTCCTGCCAGCCCGCGCCCATGCCGCAGATGAGGCGGCCGCGCGAGATGATGTCGACGTTGGCCGCCATCTTGGCGAGCAGCGCGGGATGCCGGTAGGTGTTGCCGCTCACGATCGTGCCGACGCGCATCCGCTCGGTCCGCGCGGCGAGGGCCGCGAGCGCGGTCCAGCACTCGAGGGTGTCGCCGACCCGGTCCGGAGTGTTCGGCATGAAGTGATCAGTGACGCAGGCCGCGTCCCATCCGGTCCGGTCGCCGTGCTGCCAGAGGGCCAGCACCTCGTCCCACGTGGTTCCGCTCATGCCGGTGAAGAGGGCGAATTTCATGGTGGGTGGATGCTACGAGTGGCCGCGCGGGAGGTCAAGTGGAATCCCGGATCCTGATCATCCATCCGGGCGCGCTCGGCGACGTGCTCCAGGCGGTGCCGGCGCTGCGTGGCCTGCGCGCGCGGGGACGGCTCACCTTCGCGGGCCAGCCGCGGCTCGGCCGCCTGCTGGCGACGCTCGGCGTTGCCGACGAGGCGCGCGCCTTCGACGGGCTCGGGCTCGAGGCGCTCTTCACCGAGTCGCCCGCGCCGCCCGCGGTGGCCGCCTTCCTGGGCAGCTTCACGCGCGTCGTCTCGTGGTTCGGCTCGCGCGACGCGACCTATCGCGCGCGCCTCGCCGCGCTCGCCGCCGACTCGGTGGTGGCCCCGCCGGTGCCCGACGACGACACGCCGGTGTGGCGCCACCTGCTCGCGACCGTCCCCGCGCCGACGCTCGCGGAGAGCGAGACGGTGGCGCCGATCCGGCCGAACGGAGCGCGCCCCGGATCAGCCGGTTTGATAGTCCACCCGGGCAGCGGCGGCGCGTGGAAGCGGTGGCCCGCCGAGCGCTTCGCGGAGGTGATCGCGGCGGTCGCGGTGCGGCCCGCCCTGCCGGTCATCGTCCATCAGGGGCCGGCCGATCGCGCGGCGGTCGAGGCGCTGCTGGCCCGGCTCGATCGGCCCGTCGAGCGGCTCGTGGAGCCCGAGTTACCCGCGCTCGCGGTCGCGCTCGGCGGCGCGCGGGCCTACCTCGGCGGCGACTCCGGCATCAGCCACCTGGCCGCCGCGGTCGGCGCGCCGAGCGTCATCCTGTTCCCGCCCGCCCACCTGCCGCGCTGGACCCCGTGGAGCCCCGCGGCGCGGCCGGTGGCGATGACCGGCGGAGGCAACGAGGTCCAGCGGGTGGTGGCGGAGCTCGCGCGCGCGCTCAGTTCTGCTTCGCGATGACGTGGTCCTTGATCTTGTCGTAGGTCGCCTTCGGCAGCACCTTCTTCTGCACCAGCTCGTCCTTCCGCTTGTAGGGCCGGTTCTGGACGATCTTCTTGGCGTAGGCATCGCCGATGCCCGGGATCGTCTTGAGGTCGGCCTCGCTGGCCGTGTTCAGGTCCAGCGGCTCGTGGGCCGCCTTGTCGTCCTTGGCCGCGGGCTTGGTGTCGCTCTTGGCCGGCGCCGGCGCGGCCTTGGGCGCCTGGGCCCAGACGGTCGGAGCCGCCAGCATGCCGGTCGAGAACAGCACCGCGACGAGCAGGGCAATCAATCGCTTCATGACGGGCCTCCTGGATGGTGACGTGGACTTGACGCCACCGGGATTAGAGCACGGCGATCCCGGCGCGTCCAAGAAAGGTGGGAGCTCAGCGGATGCCCAGCAGCTCCACCTCGAAGATGAGCGTGGCGCCCGGCGGGATGACTCCACCGGCTCCCCGGTCGCCGTAGCCCAGGTGCGCGGGGATGATCAGCTTCCGCTTGCCGCCCACCTTCATCGAGATGACGCCCTCGTCCCAGCCCTTGATGACGCGCCCCTTGCCGACCGGGAACTCGAAGGGGCTGCCGCGGTCCACCGAGCTGTCGAACTTCGTCCCGCTCTTGAGCCAGCCGGTATAGTGCACGCTCACGGTGTCGCCGGTCTTCGGGCGGGCTCCGGTGCCCTCGACCAGGTCCACGTAGCCGAGCCCGGTCGCCGTCTGCACCACCTGGTCCTCGTCGTGATCGCTCATGGGGGTTGGCTCTCCTTTGGCGGTCCATAGTACCAGCGGTGCAGGCGGGCGGGGGCCACCCCGCAGAAGTACAGCAGCCGGAGCATCCACATGAGGCCGATGGTGCGAAGCGGGCCCTCCCGCTCCCACTTGCGGGCCGAGGTGGTCACGCGCGCACGGAGCGCGGCCAGGCGGCCGCGCGCCTTGAGCCGCCGGCAGAGCGCGATGTCCTCCATCAGCGCGATGTCGGGATAGCCGCCGACCGCCTCGAAGGCGGCGCGCCGCACGAAGATCGCCTGGTCGCCGGTGCAGATCGAGGTCGCGCGCGAGCGCGCGTTCATGAACCAGGCGACCATTTCGAGGACGCGACGGCAGCTGTCGAAGCGCACGTCGAACCGGCCGCCGACCACGGCCGGATCCGCCAGCGCCGCTGCGATCACGCCGGGAGCGCCGTCGGGCAGCCGGGTATCGGCGTGCAGGAAGAGCAGCACGTCGCCGCCCGCCGAGCGCGCCCCCGCGTTCATCTGGCGGGCGCGGCCGCGCGCGCCCTCGAGGAGCCGCACCCCGGCGTGGCCCCGCACGACGTCGGGGGTGCCGTCGCGGCTGCCGCCGTCCACCACGATGATCTCGGCGTCGGGGCACGCGCGCCGGAGATCGGGCAGGAGCCGCGCCAGGTTCGCCGCCTCGTCGAGGGCGGGGACCACGACGCTGAGCCTCATTCGGGGGGGCCCGGCCCCAGGGTGATCGCGTCGTAGTAGGCCACCGCGCGCTCGCCGGTATCGTCGGTGTCGGTCATGAGCGCGATGCCCTCGATGCGCGGTGGCTCGCCGCCGCCGACGATCCGGCGGTAGTCCGCGTAGATATCGCGGGTCTCGCTCACCCACGTCCCGGCGAGGGCGGCCCCGCTCCGCACCACCACGACCTTGGCGCGCGCGGAGTACGCGTTGTCGAGCACGGTGCCCACCGGGAGCCGGCTCTCCCACACGTAGTTGAGGGCGAGCCCGGGCGGGTAGCGGCCGTAGACGAGGCGGAAGGCGCTGTAGCG
>Ga0310810_10004483_pt1 | contig 15462 bp, 9 predicted proteins | sample NCmetagenome_FD_207641 | JGI IMG/M metagenome (GOLD analysis project Ga0310810, IMG submission 207641) | Soil microbial communities from experimental microcosm in Duke University, North Carolina, United States - NC | ecosystem: Engineered > Artificial ecosystem > Soil microcosm > Unclassified ...
CTTAAAAACTTTCCTACTTTACCAACCAACCTTTGTGCAGGGGGTCTGGGGGAGGCACTCCGTCCCCCAGTGGGGGGAAACCCCCCAATCTGGGTTTTTTCAAGAAACGATCAACTGTCCCTTAAGTCAGTGACATTCAATTTAGAGGGTTTTAACTAGATTTCCAATTTACGAGTTTGACCGCAACTGGGTATCAGTACACATTTAGCCGCAACTTGTTCTCGCCAAGCCTTCGCTAACCTAAATCTTTATCCCAAATCTCAAAGGGTATGATGGACGAGCAATTAAACCAAGCCGCCGCCAATATTTTAGTGGTTGATGATACTCCAGCTAATTTGCGCCTTTTAGTGGGAATCTTAACCGAGCAAGGGTATACGGTTCGACCGGCACGGGATGGCTTCCAGGCGCTCTCAATTGCTCAAGGTATCCCCCTCGATCTGATTTTGCTGGATATTCAGATGCCTCAAATCGATGGTTATGAAGTCTGCTCTAAGCTAAAAGCGGATGAGAGAACTCGCCATATCCCCGTTATCTTTATCAGTGCCTTAAGTGATGTGTTCGATAAGGTGAAAGCCTTTGGTGTGGGCGGCGTGGACTACATCACCAAACCGTTTCAAGTAGAAGAGGTTTTGGCTAGGGTGGAAACTCATTTGGCTCTGCAATATCTGCAAAAAAGCCTCCGAGCTAAAAATGAGGATTTAGGTAAAACCAATGAGCAATTAGCCACAACACTGCAACAACTCAAGGCTACTCAAGATGAACTCATTCAATCGGAAAAAATGGCGGCTTTAGGACAACTGATTGCTGGAGTGGCGCATGAAATCAATACACCTCTGGGAGCCATTCGTTCCTCAGCAGGAAGTATTTCTAAATTTCTGGGTCAAACGCTAGAAAAATTACCCGACTTGTTTCAATCCCTATCCAGAGAAGAAGCGCATAACTTCTTGGCTTTACTGCAACAGTCACTTCAAGGAGAATCAACCTTCTCCGCTAAAGAAGAGCGACAATTCAAAAGAGCCTTAATTCGCCAACTCGAAGAAAAAGGGATAGAAAACGCAGATATTTTTGCAGATACCTTAATAGATATGGGTATTTATCATGAAATTGGCCCATTTTTGTCTCTATTAAAAAGACCGGATAGTAAGCATCTCTTAGAAATTGCCTATAAACTTTCCGGATTACATCGAGGCACCCAAACTATCAACCTGGCTACAGAGCGTGCATCGAAAGTGGTGTTTGCCCTGAAAACCTATGCCCGTTATGACCAGTCGGGTGAAATGGTACTAGCCAACCTAGCTGAGGGAATTGAAACTGTATTAACCCTTTATCAAAACCAACTCAAAAATAGCGTCAATGTAGTCCGGAACTATACCGAATTACCACCATTGCTCTGTTATCCCGATGAACTCAATCAGGTTTGGACTAATATTATTCATAATGCTTTACAAGCAATGAATTATGAAGGAACATTAATAATTGATATCGCTCAGCAAGACCAGCAAGCGTATATTAGCATTACCGATAGCGGTCAGGGGATACCTGAATATATTCAATCCAAAATATTTGAGCCATTCTTTACTACAAAACCTTCAGGAGAGGGCAGTGGATTAGGACTTGATATTGTAAAAAAAATTATTGATAAACATCGAGGTCGAGTTGAAGTGACCTCGATTCCTGGAAAAACCACATTTACCGTCTCTCTTCCTATTAATATCAAAGAGGAAACCCAATAACCCCAGAAATAAGGGTGCGTTACGCTACCCTAACACACCTACGCCTAGAGGCTGTGTGTAAATCCTAAATTAATATTGATTACCCATTACCCAGGAAATGATGTCTAAGCCAGTTATTTTATGCGTCGATGACGAGAAGGTTGTTTTAAAAAGCCTTAAGACGCAACTCAAAGAAGCCTTTGGAGATGCTTACTTCTATGAATTAGCGGAAGATGCGGATGAAGCCCTAGAGTTAATTCACGAAGTCTGGGAGGATGAAAGCAGTATTATTCTTATTGTCTCTGATTGGTTAATGCCCGGTATGAAGGGAGATGAGTTCCTCACTCGTGTCCATAAGGAATTTCCCAGCATTATTAAAATCATGCTGACGGGTCAAGCCGATGAATTAGCAATTGAGCGAGCTAAAGAGCAGGCAAACCTCCATCAATGCTTATATAAACCTTGGTCTGAAGAGGAGTTAGTAGCCACTATTAAATCGGGTTTAGCACAACGATGATTCTTTTTAACGAAAAAAAACTTACAACAAACGGTGACTAAACAGGTAATTATTTGTGTCGATGATGAGACAACTATACTGAGAAGCCTCAAAGCTGAACTGAAAGAGGCGATCGGTAATGATTATCTGATCGAAGTGGCTGAAGGTGGGGAGGATGCCTTAGAGTTACTGAACGAATTGCTCGAAGATGGGTATGAAGTCCCCTTAATTATTTCAGACTACATTATGCCGGAGATGAAGGGAGATGAGCTGTTAAGGCAGGTTCACCTGATTTCTCCCAAAACCCTCAAAATTATGCTGACGGGTCAGGCTAGTATTGAAGCTGTGGGTAATGCGGTTAACTATGCCAAACTTTATCGTTACATGGCAAAACCGTGGCAAGCTGAAGACTTTAAATTAACGGTTACAAAAGCGATATACAGCTACCTTCAGGATAAAAAACTTGCCGAACAAAATGCCCAACTCCAGCAGATGAATCAGGAATTGGAAGAGTTAAACCGTGATCAAGCCGCACTGATTGCCCAACTCCACGAGAAAGAAAATCGCTTGACGCAGTTTTTAGAAGCGATGCCAGTAGGGGTGTTTGTGGCGGATGCCAATGGCAAACCCTATTACGTCAATTCTCGCGCCCATCAGTTATTGGGTAAAGGCACCGTCGCGAATGCCACATCTGAGCAATTGATGGAAGTTTATCAACTCTATCTTGCAGGAAGCGATCGCCTTTACCCCAACGAGGATGATATCTTGCATCGCGCCTTAAATGGGGAAAGTGCCAGCGCTGATGATATAGAAATCCGCCAGGGTGACAAGATTACCCCGATAGAGGCTTGGGGAACGCCGATTTATGATGAACAGGGCAACTTGACTTATGCGATCGCAGCATTTCAAGATATTAGCGATCGCAAACAGGCACGAGAGGCACTGCAAAAGGCAGAACGCAAGTATCGCAGCATCTTTGAGAATGCTCTAGAAGGCATCTTTCAGTCTACCCCCGATGGACGTTATATCAGCGCTAATGGTGCCCTAGCCAAGATTTACGGCTACAACTCTCCCCAAGAGTTGATGGCAACTCTCACCCACATTGGGCATCAACTTTATGTCCAACCTCACCGCCGTACTGAATTTGTTCGTTTATTGCAGCAGTACGGTGAAGTGTCTAAGTTTGAGTCTCAAGTCTATCGCCAAGATGGCAGCATCATCTGGATTAGTGAGAGTGCCCGTGCTATCTATGATGCCAATGGGGTACTACTCTACTATCAGGGTTTTGTTGAAGATATCAGCGATCGCAAAAAAGCTGAAGCTGAACGGGAACGATTTACCGAGAAACTCTTTCAACTCAACCAAGCCTTCTCTCGCTTTGTTCCTCGTGAGTTTCTTCAGTTTTTGGACAAGCAAAGTATTGTCGATGTGCAATTAGGTGAGGCGGTACAGAAGGAAATGTCGGTGCTATTTTCCGATATCCGCGACTTCACTAGCTTCTCGGAACGGATGACACCGGAGGATAATTTCAAATTTATCAATTCCTATCTTTCTCGCATGGGCCCTGTGATCAGCGAACATCAGGGATTTATCGATAAATACATTGGTGATGCGATTATGGCACTGTTTAGTGGTAATGCAGATAATGCCGTTCAAGCTGCAATTGCTATGCTGCAAAAGCTGGCTGACTATAATCAACATCGAGCTGCCTCTGGCTATGCTTCGATTCAAATTGGCATTGGCATCAATACAGGTTCTCTGATGCTGGGTACAGTTGGGGCACAAAGCCGCATGGATACTACGGTGATTAGCGATGCCGTCAATTTAGCTTCCCGCCTGGAAAGCCTAACCAAAAATTACGGAGTATCGCTGTTAATCTCTCAGCAAACCTTGGTACGTTTAGAAAATCCAACGGAATACAGTATCCGCTTTATCGAGCGAACTAAAGTTAAGGGAAAGTCAAAAGCGGTCGCCGTGTTTGAAGTGTTTGATGGAGATGAGCCGGACATGAAACAGGCAAAGTTAGCCACGAAAGCCATTTTTGAAGAAGGGTTGTTTCTCTACTATCAACAGGCTTTTTTGGCAGCCGCTAAACGGTTTGCAGATGTTTTGAGCATTAACTCAAAAGATAGAGTTGCTCAAATTTATTTGGAACGGTGTCAAAAATAATTCCGAAATTACGAATTAGTAGCTATTGGGTCATCAAAAGGTAGTGAATATAATTTTTGTTCATTGACCTCAGACCAGGTAAGGTCGCTTTCTACATAAGTTTTAGCCAGGGTAAGGAGTTGATGAAGGTACTTATTGCCTTCAGTTTCAGTCATCATAGTATGGGGAATCTTTAGCTTTTTGTCGAAGCAGTAGTACCAGGATTTAGGCTGATATTTAAGTACCGCGTCAAACAACTCCCTGTGTTCGTGAAGGTTTGTGGCTTGATCGCTTTCACTAGAAACAACTAACGTGGGTGTGGCAGGAGTGGTTTTAGCGCGATCGAGAATCTCCTGCCCCATATCTAGAAAAATCCGTGCGGCGGGGATAGGAAAGCCCTGATAGCCAAAATTTCCTGGGTTATCCTTATTGAGCCACTCATAGTAAAACGGGAGAGTTTCTACCAGCCAATCCACGAGTTTGTTCATACCACTCAAGTAGGGAGCAAAGAGCAGCGTTTTTTCAATAGACTGGGAATGTTCTTGAGCGAACCAAGCGGCTAAAGTCCCGCCTGTCGAGTATCCTCCCATTATTAGCTGTTCCCCCAGTAGTTTCGCTTGCTGGAACCACTCCAGCACAAACTGTTTATAGACTTGAGCGTCTTCTGGTAAGGGAGGGGGATTCTCGCCATTCCAATGCCCTGCTATGCCATGACCGGGTTGCAAGGGAACGAGGACGTTGTAGCCTGATTGAAACAAAGTTTCTCCAAGTGGCTCAAACTGGTAGGGGCCAGCAGTAAATCCGTGAAAGAAAAGGAAAACTTTTGGGGTGGGATGGGGGTGAAAAAAGAATTTCGAGCGGCACTTTTCGTTCCGGACTGGTAGAGCATCCTCGCGGGCTTTAGCTTGTTCAATAATGGCGGCTGTTGTGGTGGAGTAGTCAGACATAAAATGGTTAGTTTTGAAGTGGTTACTTCACTATTGGCGTAATCCTGTTAGCGAAAAACTACCTTTTGTAGTAAAATATTTACTCGTTTTGGCGGTAATACTGCTTCTAATGCCCCATTGTCTTGCGATCTAGTGAAGCAGCTATCTTTGGGCAGCGCTTAGAGAATAGCGATCGCACTTTAGTTTTTCCCTCAGCATAGAACTCAAGAATTGGGAGAGCCTCAACAAAGAAGAGATTTCTTGCATAAATAGCAAGGCTATGGGTGATAAGTACTACAGCTGTGTAGCAAAATCTGAACTGTTACAAGAAACTCTATGAAGCTAATTACTAACAAAAGCCTGAAAGCTTCTCTTTACCCTATTCTTTGATTTTTTATAGAATTTTAACTTTAACTGTTAGATTGCATCTACCTATGGGAATACTTAAATTAGTTGCTTGGTGTATTTTATGCGGCGTCTTAACAATCGTGCCTTCGACATGCTTCTTCAAGAACTAGACAACTGTTCTACGAGCGATGCGCTAAGTCAAGCGGAAAAAAAGATTGTCCTGAAGCGTTTACAACAACTGCGATCGCAAGACGGCTCACCCGCCTCTGTTGAAGAGCTACGCGAGGCAGTGGTCGATATTATTCCTCATTTTAGTGAAAAGGTACTTAAACAAGCGGCAGCAGCGAACCAACCGCCCGGTCTTTTCAGCAAACTCAAATGGGCAGCTATTTTCCTAGCTGGTTCTGCTGGAGTGGTTTGGGTCGCGAATTTGCCCTACCCGATGATTCGCTGGCCTGTTGCCAGAACAGCCCCCATCCTGCTTCTGCCCAGTTATATGAGCATGGATTATCACTATCGTCAAGCAATCACCCAAGTTGAGCAAGCCGACCAGTTGGTAAATCATGCTACTGGACCAGCTGATTTTGAACTCGGTGCCAAAAAAGCCAAAGTCGCACAAAAACATCTCGATGCTCTCCCTGTGTGGTTTTTGGGCTACTGGCCTAAATATACCTTGTGGTTTGGGTGGCAATTTACCCTCGATGAATTTAAAACGGCTCGTGCCACTGTAGGGCGGATGGAAGCTCAACTATTCCAAGAAAAAAATGCTCAGACTAAGCTAACTCAAGCGGAACAAGCGCTGATCACAGCCAAACAGCAGTATCAGCAGGCACAGACAATCGCCCAGAAACAGCAAGCAAATGCCTCTTGGCAAGCTGCCCTCGATCAGCTGGAGCAAATTCCCCCAGGAACGCTGGCAGGCAAAGAAGCAAAACTCAAACTCAAAGCCAACGAGCGTGATTTTGCCAAGGTGGGGGGTAGTACCTTAATTTCTGCGGCTCAGGAATTTGCCCTACAAGCTGAGAAAGCCGGGGAAAATCCCGCCCTTGAGTGGGAACAAGTTCAAGCTCTGTGGCAAGAGGCAATCAATCGACTCAAGCAAGTTTCCTTGCAAGACCCTAGCTATTCGGCAGCCCAAAAATTACTCGCCGAGTATCAAACCAATGTAGGCATTGCGCAAACGAAAAGGAAAGCTCCCGATAGTTCTAACAGTGATAAGTTGATTGCCGCCGCCAAGCAATTTGCCTTCGCCGCCGCTAAAGCTGGGCTAAATCCTCCCCATACTGCATCGGAGTGGCAACAAGTCATCAAGTTATGGGAACAAGCCACTGACCAGTTGCAAAAGATTCAAGTTCAAGACTCTACCTATGTAGAAGCACAGAAGCTACTGGCAACCTACCAAACCAACTCCGGCATTGTACAAACTCGCCTAAAAATGGAGCAAGATTCTGTAGATGCCCTCCAAGCCGCCAAGCAGACAATTCAGCAATTTACAGCCTCCCCTCCCTCGGATGTAAACTAGTGGAATAGCCAGCTACAGGGTATTATCAATCAACTAGAAATAGTCAAATCTGGGACAACCTCCTATCAAGAAGCCCAACAACTACGACAATTTGCACAGAAAAGGGTTAAGCAATAACTTTAAGCCTTAAGAATAAAAACTCAAAGCTAAAACCCTTATACTCCCCCTTGTTGAGAGGTGGGTAGTATAGGGGTTTGCGGCCTCAACTCACTGGGTGCATCATTTAGGATTTGGGATTTAGGATTGCCTCAGGGATAAATCCAGGAAATAGACACCTCCTAGAGGTGGGCTGGAAAATCTCCTTGCGTCCTCTTGTGTCAAGGTCAAACGCCTGAGGGAGTTTCCAACTGAGTGCTTGACCCATAGCTAAGTTCATTACTTTATACAAATAAGCCTTGCAACTTAGCTGGGAACTATCCCTTTGTTTTGTACGATAAGTTGATAGAGCAGGTTAAGGGTAATCTGTCTGACCAAGGGCAATGCCCTAAGGATAACTATGCTTAAAAATGCACTAGGCGGCGCGATCGCTGTTCGCACTCTCTCAAAACGACCCGATTGACTACAAGTGAGCCGGTCATTAGGGAAAACCTGGCAACCCAGATAATCGGTGCCGTGTAACCTCGATAATGCCTGGATACAGCCCAAAACCTATTGATGAATATTACGACTTCCGTGCTGGCTAGCTTACTACAAGCCATGCCCCAACTGCGGCAACAAGTATATTTCAAATCTTCTTTGACCGCACTCTCCCATGCTATGGAAGATCAAGTCTTGGCGGGCTCGGATCAGCCCTTGGTGATTGCTAACTTTCAACGAGAGCGATTCTACCGTCAGGAAGCACACCGATATCGACGAATTGCCGAACGGACATCTCAAGTGTATGTACTAGCTGCTCCGGAAACAGACTTTAAAAATAGCTCTGACATTTACGAAACGGTAGCCTTCGAGCCAGAAGATGGACTCAGTCAAGAGTGGCATTTAGTGGTAATTGGGCAGCACTATGCGAATTGCCTAATTTGTCGGGAACGATTCGCACCCGTGGCTGAGAGCACAAATTCAGAGATGGACACATCGCGGCGCTTTGAGGGGATCTGGACGTTTGAGCAAAACGTCAGCAAGAAAGCAGCTGAGTTACTCCTGAATCGCATTGAGATTTACCGACCCGAACTGACGGCAAAGCTAGCAGAAGCGAAATCCCGGTATTTAGGAAATTCTGCCCTGGCTAACACGTCAAAATCGTTTCTCCCAGAGTCTCTCAATCCTGACCCCTTTGTTCACCGTCTAGTGACTTACTTGCAGGCTGGTCAGTACAAATTGCTCAAAGCCTATCGCTCAATCTCGGCTCAAGAACAGAAAGAACGGCTGGTCAACTCGATTACATCGGCGATTCGGCGCAGTCTGAACCCCAATGAAATTCTGGAAGTCGCCGTGCAAGAGTTGGGGCAAGCCATTGGGTCTTGTCGCTGTGTGATTTACTGCTGCAAGGCAACGGATGCTGCCACCACCATTAGCCATGAGTTCTTAAAGCCGACAGAGCAGGGTGAGGTAAAGCTTGCTCCTACACAGGGACAGAGTTGGCCATTACAAAACAATGGCCTATTTCAGGAGGTTGTACAGCATCAAGAACCTGTTTATGTAGAAAACACGGAAGACGATCCTCGTATTAACGCTCCGAAAGACTCACGACAACCACAGGCTGAACGAAGAACGGCAAAGTCTAAAGGAAATGCTCGCAATTCGCGAATCACCCCTTTAAAAAATCTCATCCAGCAATTTTCGATTCGCTCTCTGCTGATGGTGCCAATGCTGTATCAGGGTCAGTTGTTGGGGATGGTGGAGTTACATCATTGTGGAGAAAAGCCTTATGGATGGCAAGAGGATGAACTGGCACTGGTGGAAGCGATCGCTACTCAAGTTGGTGTTGCCCTGATTCAAGCCCAAGCCTACGCCAATTTGGAAGATTTGAACCAGCAGCTTGAAGCGCTTGACCGTACTCGTAGCAACTTAGTCGCTATCACCGGTCACGAACTACGCACCCCCCTCTCAACTATACAGGTCTGCCTAGAAAGTCTTGCCAGTGAACCTGATATGTCCCCTGAGTTGCGTCAGATTATGCTCAATACTGCTCTGACCGACGCCGAACGAATGCGGAAACTCATTCAAGATTTCCTCACCCTCTCACGCTTAGAAAGTGGTCGCGTGCAATGGCACCCAGAACCTCTATCCTTGCAAGAATGTGTTGAGCTTGCCCTAAGTCATATCCGCGCTCGTCGGTCTGAGAGTGAGCTACCGCAAATCACAATCCAAGTACCAGAAGACCTCCCCCTAGTTCGTGCAGATGGTGAGTGGCTCGTAGAAGCCCTAGCTAAGCTACTAGATAATGCCTGTAAATTTACCACCCCTCAGGGGCAAGTCATGATTAGAACCCAGAGTAACGGGAGTTCCATGCTAGAAGTCACAGTAGCCGATACGGGACGTGGCATCGAACCCAACCGTCTGGAAGATGTCTTTGATCGCTTCTATCAGGAAGAAGGTGCCCTACGACGAACAGCTGGCGGCACAGGTCTGGGACTAGCAATTTGTCGTCAAATTGTCAAGGGTTGGGGCGGTGAAATTTGGGCAGATTCAGCAGGCAAAGATCGGGGAAGTCAGTTTCACTTCACCGTGCCGATTAGCAGTCGTCCTCCAGAACCTCAGTCACAAACAGAAAGAGGACTATGGTCGCAAAATAATGGGAATGGGTAATGGGTAATGGGTAATGGGAATGGGTAATGGGTAATGGGTAATGGGTAATGGGTAATGGGTAATGGGTAATGGGTAATGGGTAATGGGTAATGGGTAATGGGTAATGGGTAATGGGTAATGGGTAGCGAGTTAGCAAGGAAAGCAGGTTGATTCGTTCTGACCAGCAACCTTTAACCTTTAACCTTCAACCTGCAACCTTCAACCTTCAACCAGCAACTAGCAACCTTCAACCTTCAACCTTCAACCTGCAACCTGCAACCTGCAACCTTCAACCTTCAACCTTCAACGCTCTGACCCATGACTAAAAATAAATGAGCGAACTGTTACAGTTCTTGACAGAGTCGCTAGCCTTGCACAACCTCGGTGATAGCATTCCCTAGATGCTCTATGTCACATTGAGAAAATAACTATGGCAGAAGAACTTACTGGACAAGCTCCCATATTTGGCGGCGGCACCGGCGGCTTGCTGACCAAGGCTCAAGTTGAAGAAAAATATGCCATTACCTGGACTAGCCCCAAAAAGCAAGTCTTTGAATTGCCGACTGGTGGCGCAGCGGTGATGAACGAAGGCGACAACTTGCTGTACCTCGCTCGTAAGGAGTACTGCATTGCTTTAGGCGGTCAGCAACTGCGGGCCAAATTCAAAATCAACAACTATAAGATTTACCGGGTTTTTCCGAGCGGTGAAATCCAGTATATCCATCCGGCAGATGGTGTCTTCCCTGAGAAGGTCAACAAAGGGCGTCCCTATGTCGGTAAAAACGACCGCAATATTGGTAGCAATCCAGAACCAGCTACGCTCAAGTTCAGTAGCAAAAAACCCTTCGAGGTCTAATTAGTCGGTTGAAGGTTAGAAGGTTGCAGGTTATAGGTTAGAAAGTTGCAGGTTGAAGGTTAGAAGGTTAGCAGGTTACAGTTTACAGGTTATAACTCCCAACCGGAGCTGCACCTCGCTGTACTAACAACCTTTCAACCTTCAATCTGACAACCTACCAACTCTTCAACCTGACAACCTTCTATTCGGAAAAAACATGATTCTCCCGGATTTCTCACAGTTTGCAGTACTGGCTAAACAGGGTAATTTTGTGCCGGTTTACCAGGAGTGGGTAGCAGATTTAGAAACGCCAGTGTCCGCTTGGTATAAGGTGTGTGCGGGTCAGCCTTACAGCTTCCTGCTGGAATCGGTAGAAGGTGGGGAGAATATAGGACGATACAGTTTCTTGGGGTGTGACCCTTTGTGGGTATTGGAAGCCAGAGGTGATGAGTCCAAAGGCCATGCACCTACGGCGTACCGCACAACTCAGACGCATCGTGATGCCTCAGTGCAGGTGTTTGAGGGTGACCCATTTGAGACTTTAGCCAATTGTCTAAAACCCTATAAGCCCGTTAAGTTACCTCAACTCCCGCCAGGAATTGGCGGTTTGTTTGGCTTTTGGGGTTATGAACTGATTCGTGCTTGTGAACCGCGTGTCCCCGTTTATCCAGCCAAGGAAGGAGACTTGCCCGATGGACTGTGGATGCAGGTGGATAACCTGATTATTTTCGATCAGGTCAAGCGCAAGATTTGGGCGATCGCCTATGCGGATTTGCGGGATGCTAGTGTGGATTTAGAGCAGGCGTATCAACAAGCGTGCGATCGCGTGTGTGCCCTGGTAAGCAAACTTCAACTTCCTCTTAATGCGGCAGACACCATCTTAGAATGGACACCCCCAGCTAGTACGACTCAGGAACTGTCCTATACAAGCAACACAGAACCCTCGCAGTTCTGCGCGAATGTCCAAAAAGCCAAAGAGTACATCAAAGCAGGGGATATCTTTCAGGTTGTCCTCTCCCAGCGTCTCTCGGCAGAGTACAGCGGCGACCCCTTTGCCCTATATCGCTCTCTGCGACTGATTAATCCTTCCCCGTACATGGCCTATTTCAACTTCGGGGATTGGCAAATCATTGGCTCTAGCCCAGAAGTGATGGTGAAGGCCACCCAGTCACCCCAAGGGGGAAGCATTGCAACCCTGCGACCCATTGCTGGAACTCGACGCCGGGGTCAGACCCATCAAGAAGATGAAGCTCTAGCACAAGAGTTGCTACAAGACCCCAAAGAAATTGCCGAGCACGTCATGCTGGTTGACCTCGGTCGGAATGATTTGGGTCGTGCCTGTAAGAAAGGTACGGTAAAAGTTGATGAATTAATGCTGATCGAGCGCTACTCTCATGTTATGCACATTGTCAGCAATGTGGTGGGCGAACTCGATGAGGATAAAACCGCTTGGGATTTGCTCAAAGCCTGTTTCCCTGCGGGGACTGTCAGCGGAGCTCCGAAGATTCGGGCGATGGAAATTATTCACGAACTCGAACCAGAACGGCGTGGCCCTTACTCTGGTGCCTATGGCTATTACGATTTTGAGGGACAACTCAATAGTGCGATCGCAATTCGCACGATGGTGGTTCGCCCCACCGATTCGGGCCAGCATATCGTATCTGTTCAAGCCGGTGCCGGTTTGGTGGCTGACTCCGAGCCAGAGAAAGAATACGAAGAAACCCTTAACAAAGCCAGGGGACTACTAGAGGCAATTCGCTGTCTACGGATGTAGGAGTGGAGTGAGTAGTACAGGACTCATGTAGGGGCACGACATTGTTTCATGACCAAAATAATTCGTAATTATGAATCCTCGCTCTCGCGTTAGCAAGCTACGTAATTCGTAATTATAAATTCAAAAAACGGCTCCCTTGCCTCGCCTTTTAAGGCGTTCATGTTTGAGCGGGGTCTAAATCCCGCTTTCTTACATTAATTACGAATTACGAATTACGAACTACGAATTTTTAAGCAACCCTACAGGAACTGTGTTCAATTGAAGCTTTTGTCATACAAAAACTAGTTCCTCCTCTCTGGAAAGGGGTAACTGTTGTTTGGGAGAATAGCTCTATTAGAAGACTTGCATAAATTGCCAACAGCCAACCGATAAGTACAATAGCTACGTAGCCAACTCCCAACCCCCGTCCCGACGTTAAAGGTTCTTCTACTCAATTGAAACAACGCTGGCTCTATGCGTATTTTATTTTTGCATTCCAACTTTCCAGCCCAGTTTCGGCACCTCGCTGTCGCCTTAGCTCAAAACTCCAATCATAAAGTTGTCTTTGGAACAACTCGCAAGGAAGGGGCGCTCCCTGGTGTCCATAAGGCTATCTATACTCCCTCTCGCGAAGCTCACCCCCAAACTCATCACTATGTGCGAACTTTGGAAAATGCAGTGCTTCAGGGTCAAGCCGTTTATCGTCTCGCTGACCAACTCAAGGCTCAAAGCTTTATCCCAGATGTGGTCTATGCTCATTCCGGTTGGGGGCCGAGTTTATTTATAAAAGATATCTTTCCCAAAGCTAAGCTTCTTTGCTATTTCGAGTGGTTTTACCATGCTCATGGGTCGGATGCCGACTTTGACCCCAGTGAACCCCTTACAGCTGATGATGAAGCTCGAATTCGTATCAAGAATGCTCCCATATTAATCGATCTCTATAGTTGCGATCGCGGACTTTCTCCCACCTATTGGCAACGGCAGCAGTTCCCACCGGAATATCACAGCAAAATCAAGGTTCACCATGATGGCGTGGATACCCAATTCTTCCAGCCCCAACCAGGAGCGAAGTTATTCCTACCTCGGATTAATTTAGACTTGCGAGAAGTCCCTGAAATCGTGACCTATGTAGCGCGAGGCATGGAACCCTACCGAGGTTTTCCCCAATTAATTGAGACCGTAGCTTTGCTGCAAAAGCGACGCCCTCAGTGCCATGTTGTGATTGTGGGAGAAAACCGCGTGGCTTATGGCAGGACGCTGCCTGACGGCAAAACCTACAAAGATTTAATGCTGGAAAAAGTGCCCCTCGACCTCAACCGAGTCCACTTCACCGGTTTGCTTCCTTACCCGGAATACTTACAAGTTCTCCAAGCAAGTTCCGTCCATCTTTATCTCACCCGCCCGTTCGTTTTATCTTGGTCAATGCTAGAAGCACTATCCGCCGGTTGTTTGGTGGTGGGTTCTCATACAGCGCCCGTGACCGAGATGATTCAGGATGGTGTCAATGGTTTGTTGGTAGACTTTTTCGACACGCAGAAAATTTGCGATCGCATTGAGGAAGCCCTCGACAATCCTACCCAGATGGCTCCAATTCGTGCTAAAGCAAGAGAAACAATTTTGCAGCGTTACGACCTAGCGCAATTACTCCCGCAGCACTTGCAGTGGATACAAGAGGTTGTTTAGAAATGACAACGGCAGCCATTCTTTATCAGTCAGAAGGATTCGATACTGGCGGTCAGCGCTTGATGGGTCGTCATGCCGCAGGAGAGGGATTCCTCAAAGCCCTAGCACGTCATGGCACAGCAGAGTCTTTGTATTGTTGCACCAAGGATAAAACGGCCTTTGAAGATTTTGCCCGACGGGTTCGCCCTTGGCTATCGGACTCGCGCAAAATTCGCTGGCTTCCGGCGGGTAATCCCTTAGCTCTGGCAGAAGCAGGCGCTCTCTACAGACCCGACCCCCTGATTAACGAACTGGCTTGGCAACGGCGCTTCGCCAACCAACAGGCATACAGCCTCTGTGGTGTCACCCATACCCTGGCAAGTAAAGGTGCTATGGCGGGTATTGGTGACCTGCTAATAGCCCCCATCCAGCCTTGGGATGCCATCATCTGCACCTCTAGGGCTGTCAAAATCATGGTGGAACGGCTCCTCGGAAGTTGGGCGGAGTATCTCGCTCAACGCCTAGGTGATCAGCCGGCAATTCAGTTCAAGCTGCCAGTAATTCCGCTAGGCGTCGATTGTGAGGCATTCTCCCAAAGTCAGGTCGCCCAAGAAACTCGGAGTCAGTTGCGTCAAAAACTGGGCATTGGCTCGGATGACCTTGTGGTCTTGTTTGTCGGTCGGCTAATCTTCCATGCCAAAGCCCATCCAGTCCCCATGTATCTTGCTGTGGAACGAGCCGCTCAGGCCACAAATGCCAAGGTACATCTAATCCAAGCAGGCTGGTTTGAGGACCAGCAACAGGAACTAGCCTTTAAAAACACGGCTTCTGTTTTTAGCCCGACAGTTAACCATATTTTTGTCGATGGACGACACCCACAGATTCGCCAAGACATTTGGTCTGTGGCAGACATTTTTATCTCCCTAGCGGACAATATCCAGGAAACCTTTGGGCTAACTCCAGTGGAGGCGATGGCGGCAGGATTACCCGTAGTTGTGGCAGATTGGGACGGATATAAGGATACGGTACGTCACGAATTGGATGGTTTTCGGGTTCCTACCCTGATGCCGCCTGCCGGGTGTGGTTTGGATTTTGCGGCAAATTACCACGATGATAGTTTGAACTACAGCACCTACGTGGGTCACATCAGCCTGATGACGGCAGTAGACGTTGACGCCTGTACCCAAGCGTTAACCGTCTTGTTTACTCAACCAGAAGTTCGGCAGCGTATGGGAGAAAATGGTCGTGTCCGCGCCCGTGAAATCTATGATTGGTCAGTTGTAATTCCGGCTTATGAAAGCCTTTGGCAAGAATTAGCCGAACTACGGACAAAAGC
>Ga0310810_10004484_pt1 | contig 15460 bp, 16 predicted proteins | sample NCmetagenome_FD_207641 | JGI IMG/M metagenome (GOLD analysis project Ga0310810, IMG submission 207641) | Soil microbial communities from experimental microcosm in Duke University, North Carolina, United States - NC | ecosystem: Engineered > Artificial ecosystem > Soil microcosm > Unclassified ...
CAGCCGCTCGTGTCCGTCGTGCTCTACAGCGCGTGGATCACGCACGTGGCGCTGGCCTTCCGGGCACTGTACCAGCGCCGGACGCTGCGGATGCCATTGTCGGAGGCCATGCAGCTCGTGCTGGGGCTGGCGATCCCACCGCTCCTGGTCACGCACGTGGTCGGCACCCGGGTGACATGGCAGCTCTATGGCGTGCAGGACGCGTACGCGCGCGTGACGCTTGCCCTATGGACGCGTGATTACGGACTTCGCCAGATGCTGATCATCACGCTGGCGTGGGTGCACGCGATGATCGGGCTGCAATCCGTCGTGAAGCTGCGCGCGTGGTATGCGCGCACCGCGCCGTGGCTGCTCGGTCTCGTCGTGCTCGTCCCGGTGCTCGCGGTGCTCGGGTTCGTGAACGGCGCGCGCGAGGCCGCCGCGCGTGCTCGTGATCCCGCGACGCGCATGCAGATGCAGTGGCACGGGCGTCCACCGCTTCACGCGGACGAGGTCGCCAACCTCGAGCGCATCCGAACGACCGCGTTCGCTGTCTACACGCTCCTGCTCGTGAGCGTCGTCGCCGCACGCGGCGCGCGTGATCTGAGACAGCGCCGTCGCACGCGTATCCGCGTCACGTATCCCGACGGCCGCCGTGTCGTCGTCCCCGTCGGCATGTCGGTCCTCGAGATCAGCCGGTGGGCGCGCATTCCTCACGCATCCGTCTGCGGCGGCCGTGGCCGATGCTCGACGTGTCGTGTGCGAATCTCCGCCGCACGGCCGCAGCCGCCGCCGCGCGAGGCCGAGAGCCGCGTGCTGCGCCGGCTGGGCCTGCCGGCCGGCGTGCGGCTGGCGTGCCAGCTACGGCCGACATCCGATCTCACCGTCGCGCCGCTATTGCCGGCGACGGCGACGGCCGCGGACGGACGCGCACTGGACGACGCGCACAACGGGCGCGAGCAGGACGTCGTCGTGCTGTTCGCCGATCTGCGCCGCTTCACGCGACTCGCGGAGCACCGGCTGCCGTACGACGTGGTGTTCTTGCTCAATCGGTACTTCGAGGCCGTGGGCGGCGCGATTCACCGCGCGGGCGGCGTGGCCAATCAGTACACGGGCGACGGCGTGATGGCGCTCTTCGGTCTCGAGACGGGTGCGGACGAAGGCAGCCGCCAGGCGCTGACCGCCGCAGCGGAGATGGTGCGGAGCGTCGCCGCGCTCAGCGACGCGCTGGCTGCGGATCTGCCCGCGCCGCTTCGTCTCGGCATCGGCATTCATAGCGGTCCGGCCGTCGTCGGCCGCATGGGGTACGCCGATGCCGCGTATCTGACCGCCGTCGGTGATACGGTCCACGTCGCCGCCCGGCTGGAGGCGCTCACCAAAGACTTTGACTGTGAGCTCGTCGTCTCCGAGGCGCTGATACGGCGCGCCGGCATCGCGACCGAAGGCCTTCAGCGCCACGAGCTGACGTTGCGCAATCGCGGCGAGCCGCTGACCGTGTTCGTCGTTCACGAGGCGACCGCCATCGTCGGGTCGCACGGCGAGCCGTCGTCATGACGACAGTGACGTCGCTGGCATGGCGGCTGCTTGCCGTCCGTCAGGGAGGGTCCCATGGCGGACGACCGCGACCGCGTCAACATGTGGAAGATGACGTCGATAGGGCTCGTGATCGCGGCCATCGTCGCCGTTGTCACGGGCATCGTCGTAGCGAACCGCACCGCCCCGACGGAGCCGAAGCTCGTCGCGCCGTCGGCATCGCCGCGAACCACCGACGACGTCGCCCAGTCCACGGCACCGAGCAGCCGCGCCGCGAATCAGCCGCCCGCGGCGAACCCGAGTGCCCCACCGGCCGCGCCGCCGGCAGCGAAGGGCAAGCCGCCGCAATCCGTCGTCGCGGAATGTAACCGCGTCGCGGAGAGCATGAGCGGACCCGAGCGCGAGCGGAACGACAAGGTGTTCAACGCCGCGAAGGACGCCGGAGTCGGGGCGCTCGGCGGCGCGGCGGCGGGCGCGGTCGGCGGGGCGATCGCCGGCGGCGGCAAGGGCGCGGGCAAGGGCGCGCTCATCGGCGGCGGCGTCGGCGCCGGTGCCGGGACGCTGTATGGGATCTACGACAACAAGAAACACGACGAGCGCTATCGGTCGGCGTACGTCGGCTGCATGAAGGCCAAGGGCTACACGGCCTGATGGCGCGGCGTCGTACCGCAGCTCGACGGAACATCAAGAAAGCGGCAGCGACGGCGCGTCGCAAGCGAACGATCGCGCGCTTGCCAAAGAAGACACGCCGCGCGCTCGGCAAGGAAGGCGCCAAGGCCGCGCGCCGGCGCCGCCGCTCCTAGATCGGATCGCGCTCAGGGCGAGAGGGCGCGCACGAACGCGTCGGCGCGCTCGGGCGTGATCAGCCACGGCCGGTCGCTGCGTCGCTCGATCCAGACGAGCCCGTCGGTGCGCGAAATGTACATGCGCACCATGCCCCGCTTCTGCGTCCACAGCCAGCCGAACCCGCCCCCGAGCCCGCCCGCGCCGACGCGCATCGAGCGCCCGACTTCCCGCTCGAGCTCGTGCTTGTCGATCACGCGCACGCTCGCGATGTCGTCGCGCGGGATCTCGCGCCGGCGCAGCGGGCAGACGATCTCGAGCGCGCGCGGGCCGACGACGAAGCGGCGCGGCCGGAACCAGAGCGCGATCCAGACGTAGGTCGTGAGGAGCACCGCGGTGGGAATCAAGAGCAGACGATTGCTCATCAGCGCGATTGCGGCGAGGAGCGCGGGGACGATGACGAGCGCGAGCGTCAGGAGTCGCACCCAAAAATCCATGCGCGCGATCCGGAACGTCACGCTGACCTCAGCCGGTACGCAGGGCGACCGTGACTGGCACACGCGCGGCGCGGATCGCGGGCAGCAGACCGCCCGCCACGCCGATGACGAGCGCCCACACCAGCCCGCGCGCGAGCAGGCCGGGTGTGACGCGAAAATCGAAGGCGACCTGCGAGAACGTGTTGAAGTTCAGCGTCGACAGCGTCGCGCCGTCGCAATAGACGTAGGCCAGCGTCCCGCCCAGCACGCCGCCGACGAGCGCGAGCACGAGCGCCTCGATCATCACCGAGGCGACGACGGGCGCGCCGCCGAAGCCGATGGCGCGCAGCGTGGCAATCTCGGTCTGCCGGCTGGCGATCGCGGAATACATGCAGTTGAGCGCGCCGAACGTCGCGCCGATGGCCATGAACGTCGCGACGCTGTAGCCGAGCACCCCGATCAGCTTGGAGAGCACCGACGCCTGCTTCGCATAATATTCGGGCTCGCGGAGCGCGTTGACCGACAGGCGGCGGTCGCGCGCGATCGCCGCACGCAGCGCCTCGACACCGGCCGGGGAGGTATCCGTGAGCACGGCGGTGACCGATTGAAAGCCCGTCCGACGGAACGCGGACAGCGCCACCTCCGCGTCGGCCCAGATCTCGGACTCGTGCACGTCGCCGCCGCTCGCGAAGATGCCGACGACCGTCCAGTCGCTGTCGCGAAACGCGATGCGCGAGCCGACGCTCAGGCCGGCGAACTCGCGCGCGGCCTTGCGGCCCACGATCACCTCGCGCACGCCGCGCGCGAGCGCGCGGCCCTCGACGATCCGCAGCTCGTCGCGGACACCGAACGCCGTCGGCTGCACGCCGCGGAACGGCACGTTCGTGGGATCGGTCTGCCCCCGGCGAGGCAGGTCCACCATGACGACCAGCTCCGCCGAGGCAAGCGGTCGCCCGGCCTCGTCGCGCGCGATGCCGGGGAGGCTCGCGAGGAGCGTCGCCTGATCGCGCGCGATACCGCTCGACATCTCCGCGTCCGAGCCCGAGCGCAGCATGATCACGCGACCGGGGCGCCCCGTGCTGGCGAGCGTGTGACGAAAGCCTTCGCCCATTGCGAGCACGGACACCAGCACGCCCACCACGCCCGCGATGCCGACGACGACCACCAGCGAGGTGCCGAGACGCTGCGGCAGCGTTCGGAGATTGATGAGCGCGATCTGCACGATCTGATTCAGCGAGCTCATGCGGTCACCGACGGATTCAGTACGCGCATGCGATCACCGATGGCCGGCCAACGCGTCGACGATGCGCAGACGGTGCACGCGCACGCCGGGCGGGAGCGCGACGGCACCCGCGAGCAGCGCCGCGATGGCCGCGGCCCAGCCCCACGTCGCGGGCTCGATGAACAGGGGCGGGAACCGTCCGCCCGTCGCGCCATTGAGGGGTGACAGCATGCCGACCGCGCCGAGCATCCCGAGCGCCGCGCCGATCCCGACGAGCAGGCCCGCCTCGCCGAGCACGAAGGCGGTGACGGCCACGTCCGAAAAGCCGAGCGTCTTGAGAATCGCGAGCTCGGGAATCCGCTCGCGGATGGCCTGCGCCATCGTGTTGCCGGTGAGAATGAGAATCGTGAAGAACACCGCGAGCAGGATGCGGGTGACGAGCGCGCCGATGTCGCCGATCTGCTTGGCGAAGGCGAGGACGAATTCTTTTTCGGGCGCGGTTTTCGTCTCGTCGGGCGAGTTCATGAACTGGCGATCGATGTCCGCGGCGATCGTGCGCGCCTGCTCGGCATCCGCGACGCGGATGATGTACCAGCCGGTCTTGCCGCGGCCGCTCTGACGCGCCTCGTCGAAGTACGCGACGTTGATCAGCACCACATCGGTGTTGGCGCGCACGGCCGGGTCCTCGGCGTCGAACACGCCGACCAGGTCGAATTGCCAGTCGAGGCTGCCGTCCTTCTTCGTGTGGATCTCGGACGCGATCGGCAGCTTCTGGCCGACCTTCCAGCCGTAGCGATCCATCAGCCGCTTGCCGGCCACGGCGCCAGTTCGCGTCTTGACGAACGCCTCGCGCTGCGCCGGGGCGATCGAATACTCCGGGTACATCGCGAGGTAGTGGTCCGGATCGACCGCGAACACGGCGAACGCGTTGCTCTCGTTCTGGTATTTCGCGCCGAACCAGTCGGCATAGGCGACGGCGATGACACCGGGAACGCGCTCGATGCGCGGCGCGTACGCCATGGGCAACGGCTCGATCATCGAGTACCGCGCGATCGTGAGCAGGCGCTTGGCGTCCGCGCTGTCGGCGCCCGCCTCGAACGCGGTCTGCACGGCCTGCAGCAGGCCGAAGAGCAGGAACGCGATGACGATCGACAGCAGCGTCAGCACCGTGCGCGTCTTGCGACGGAACAGCTGTGCCCAGAGGAGCGGCACGTACTTCACGAGACGGTCCGGCCGTTCGTGGCCGCGAGCGTGCCCTTGTCGAGCGTGAGGCCGCGGCGCGCATATTCCGCGGCCTTCGGATCGTGGGTCACCATGACGATGGTCTTCCCGTGCTCGCGGTTCAGCATCTGCAGCAGCAGCATGACGTCGTGGGCGGTCGCGCGATCCAGATCGCCCGTCGGCTCGTCGCAGACGAGCAGCGTCGGATCGGACACGATCGCGCGCGCGATGGCGACGCGCTGCTCCTGGCCGCCGGAGAGCTCTCTCGGCTTGTGGCGGGCGCGCTCGCGGAGGCCGACGAGGGCCAGCGCGATCGCCGCGCGGCGGTGTCGCTCGGCCGCGCTCAGATCGGTCAGCAGCAGCGGCAGCTCGACGTTGCGCTGCGCGGACAGTACGGGCAGGAGGTTGTAGAACTGGAACACGAAGCCGACGTTGGCGGCGCGCCAGCGCGCGAGGTCGCCGCTGCCGAGGCGGTCGATACGTCGGCCGTCGACGACGATACTGCCCGCGGTCGGCGTGTCGAGACCGCCGATCAAGTTGAGCAGCGTCGTCTTGCCCGACCCCGACGGCCCCATGAGCGCGACGAAGTCACCGCGCGGAATGTCGAGATCGATGCCGTGGAGCACCTCGATCGTCTCGCCGCCACGGCGGTACGTCTTCGTGACGCCGCGGATCTCGACCAGGACGTTCACGAGACGGAGTGCGGCACCAGAGTCACGGATTATTTGTCGGCGACGCGCACCGTCGCGCCGTTCTTCAGCGACGGCGGCGGCGCCACGACGACGCGCTCGCCCGCTCGCAGGCCGTTGACGACCTCACGGTCTGCCCCGACCGTCTGGCCCGGCGTGACGGTGCGGCGCTCGACTCGCCCCTCGGCGTAGACGAACACGGTGCCGTCGGCGCGGACGGCGTCCGCGGGCACGAGCACGCCGGTCGCCACAGGCGCGCGGCCCGGCGCGGGTGATCCCGTCTCGAGGAACGCCACGCGCACGCCCATGTCGGGAACGATGCGCGGATCCTTCGACCCGATCGCGATGCGCACCTTCACGGTTGCCTTGCTGCGGTCCGCCGTCGGAATGATCGCGATGACGGAGCCGGGAATCCTCCAGTCCGGATAGGCGTTCAGCATCGCCTCGACGGGCTGGCCGGCGCTCACGCGATTGATGTAGGACTCGTTGACGTCCACCTGGATTTCGAGCGAATCCATGTCGACGATCGTGCCGATGCCGGTGCGCGTGAAGCCGCCGCCCGCGGAGATCGGCGAGATCATCTCGCCGGGCTGCGCCGCCTTCGCGACGACGACGCCGGTGAACGGCGCGCGGATCACGGTGTTGTCGAGCTGGACCTGCGCGACGCTGACGGATTCGCTCGCCACCCGGATCGCTTCCTGGTTGGCCGCGAGCTTCGCGCGCAGCGTGTCGCGCTGCGCGCGGGCCGCGTCCATCGACTGCTCGGGGACGAGCTGGCGGTTGAACAGCTCCTGCGAGCGCGTGTAGTCGCGCTCGGCCTGCTGCAGCTGCGCGCGGATCTCGCCGTCCTGCGAGCGGGCGGCCGCGAGCTGCGCGCGCGCGAGACCGAGCTGCGCCTTGGCTTCCGTATCGTCGAGGCGCGCGAGTACGGCGCCCTCGCTCACGCGCATGCCTTCCTCGATTAGCACGTCGGTGACCTTGCCGGTGATCTTGGCCGACACGGTCGCCTGTCGCCGCGCCGTCACGTAGCCGCTGGCGTCGAGCACGGAGCCCGGGCCCCCCGCCGGCGTCGCGGCGCGCGCGGCGACGGTGCGCACCGTCGGCACGCTGAAGCGACTCCACGCCAGCCACGCGGTGGCGGCGAGAACGACCAGCGCGACGGCCGCGAGGACGAGCCGTCGACGGCGCGTACGCGGCGGGCGGCCGTCGCGGTCGATGCGAAGCTCGCGCAGCAGCTCGGCGGTATCCACGGGACTTTGTTGATTCACGGGCAGCTCGATCAGTGTGCCACAGCTCTCGCGCGGCGTCGCCGGTGCAACGTGGCGTGCGGCGCCGCTACGGGCGGCGCACGTCGCTCACATGAGCCCCCACGAGCCGACGCGCGCAGGGACGATGCGGAACATCACACGATTGGCCGGCATCGCGCGTCCGCCCCAGAGATGCGCGAGCCGACGATACTTCGCGTGGAACCGCTCCACCAGCGTCTGCCGATCCGCCCCGTCGGCCAGGAACTCCGCGGTGCCCCTGACGGTCACGCCGCGGATGTCGCCCGCATCGGAGACCGACTCGACTACGACGCACACGCGGGGATCGCGGCGGACGTTTCGCACCTTCTGCGTGTCTGCGACGCTCACCATGGTGAGGGCGGCGCCGTCGTGCACGAACCACATCGGCATGGCGAGCGGCGCGCCGTCGGCCTGCAGGGTGGCCAGGATGGCGATGTCCCGCGTCGCGAGAAAGCTCTGGATGCGGTCGTCGGCGAGCGTCATCGGCTCTCCCCAATCTCTTCGTTTCGGCGTTCGATCGCTCTGGTATCCACCGCGTGTCGGCATCGGTGCAGCGACGGCGTGCGCGACATTGTACGGGCGAGGGCAGCGACGACGGCGTGGCGCCGATGTCCAGCGCGTCAAGTGCCTTGTGCTAATATGCTGGACGTCGTGTCCACTATAAGAGACGCCGCGATCGCCACGACCGTGACGCCCGGCGTGAATGCGCGGATTGCCGGCCGTGTGCGCGCGCTGCGGGCCAAGCGCGGCCTCACCCTCGATGCGCTGGCCGAGAAATCCGACGTCAGCCGGTCAATGATCTCACTCGTCGAGCGGGGCGGCACCAGCCCGACGGCGGTCGTCCTCGAAAAAATCGCCGCGGGGCTCGGCGTGTCGCTCGCGAGCCTGTTCGACGACTCGACGGCTCCCGCGAACCCGGTGTCTGGGCGCGAGGACCGGACCGCCTGGCGCGATCCGCAGTCGGGCTACGTTCGGCGGAACATCTCGCCCGCCAACTTCCCGTCGCCGATTCAGATCGTCGACGTCGTGCTCCCGGCCGGCGCGCGTGTCGCCTACGAGACGGGCGCGCGCGACGTGACGATTCACCAGCAGATCTGGGTGCAGCAGGGGAGCCTCGAGGTGACGGTGGGCGCCGTGACCTATCGTCTGGGAGAGGACGACTGCCTGGCGATGCATCTCGATGCGCCTACCGCGTTTCGCAACCGCACGCGCCGACCGGCACGATACATCGTCGTGATCACGACCGAGCGCTCGAGAACCTCGAAGCGATGACGATGACGAACCGCGTCCACGTCCGGCCCGTGCAGACGTTCGACCAGCGCGAGGTCGATGGACTCAGCGACGTCCTCATCGACTGCGTGGAAGGCGGCGCCTCCGTCAGCTTCATGCTGCCCCTGACGCGCGCCAAGGCCGACGCGTTCTGGCGCGGGATCGCGACCAGCGTCGGGCGCGGTGATCGCCTCGTGCTCATCGCGGAGGACCCCGAAGGAGCGATCCTCGGCACCGTGCAGGTGATTCTCGCGCAGCCGGAGAACCAGCCACATCGCGGCGACCTCGCGAAGATGCTCGTTCATCGTCGCGCGCGTCGCCACGGGATCGGCGGCGCGCTGTTGCAGGCGGCCGAGCGTAGCGCGCTGGCGGCAGGCAAAACGCTGCTGGTTCTCGATACGGCGAGCGACGACGCCGAGCGCCTGTATGGCCGGCACGGCTGGCAGCGATGTGGCGAGATTCCGAGCTACGCGCTGTTGCCCGATGGTCGGCCGTGCGCGACGACGTTTTTCTTCAAGTTCTTGCGCGACTGACCGTTAATCGCGCGAAGAGGGTGCGGCAGATCACGTAGCTGCGGCTAACTGCTTGATCTGCCGTGCTCTTGATTCGGACTGGAACGGATGGGTGCCGCCGCATCCGAGCCGCTGATCCCAAAAGTCGTCGGACACCACACAGAGATCTTCCCGTTCGTGTTTGTGGTGCTCGACCGACAACGGCGCCGCGGCTCTCGGCGCGCGTGCCCGAGCGTAGGCGGGGCGCGTGCTCTGCGGACCACTCGCGGCGGGCCGGTAACCTGAGCCGCGGTCAGTACCCGCCTCCACCGCCGGCTTCGCGTTGGCAACTGTCGCTCGCTGCCCGCCAAATGCCACCGGTTTGCTCGCATTGTTGCCGTGCGGTTGGCGCTGGCTGTGCCGTGTACGCGGCACAACCGGCGACTGCGACCGTGAGCAGTAGCGTCCTGGCGACAACGCGGACCAAAGTCCTCATAGGAAGTCCTCCCGCCGGGAAACGACGGAGAAACGCTGCTGCTAGGGCAGGGGTTCCGCTGTAGGACTCGCTTGCCGGTGCCGAAGGGGGGCTCGAACCTCCACACTCTTGCGGCACATGACCCTGAATCGCACGGCGAAGGTACGGCCGATCAGGCAGTTAGCCGTAACTACTTGATCGGTCATACTTGGGTTCATGACTCAGAAGGACTCTCGGCGCTCTCAGACCCTCATCGCTGTCGTCTCGATTGCGCCTTACGTGGCTGACTGAAGGAAGTCCGTCAAGCACCCATCTCCCAACGCTGCGCCCTTCACATCGGTTCGAGGAGCGAGGCGGCGTCGCCGATAGCGAGCGAGCACGGCCTACCGAATCACGTGGTCCGCGCGCAGAAGGACCGACGGCGGAATGGTGAGACCGAGCGTCCTGGCGGTCTTGAGGTTGATCACCAGCTCGAACTTGGTCGGCTGCTCGACGGGAAGATCGGCGGGCTTCGCGCCTTTCAGGATCTTGTCGACATAGATGGCCGCGCGCCGGAACAAGTCGGTAGAGCTGGGCCCAAAGGACATGAGGCCGCCGTCGTCCACGTATTCCTTCCCTCCATAGATCGACGGCAGCCGACTCCGCTGCGCGAAGCTTGCGACTCGATCCCGTCTCGCCACAACGACGAGGTTCCCCGGAGACACGATCAGCGCTTGCGCACGCCCTTTCGCTACGGCTGAGAACGCACGATCGAGATCCTCGACGCGGGAAACCTCGACGGACTGAAGCTCCACGTGCAGGGAGCGAGCGGCCGCCTCGGTTTCCTTGTAGTCGAGCAGGTTCCCACGAGACTCGGGATTCCAGAGAATGGCGACGCGCGAGAGCCCGGGGACGACCTCCCGCAGCAGCCCCAGCCTCTTCCCACTGAGTTCGGGAGAAAGAGTGCTGAGCCCGGTGACGTTTCCGCCTGGGCGTGCGAGGCTTGCCACGAATCCGGCGCCCGCAGGATCTGAGCTGAATGCCATCACGATCGGGATCGTCTGCGTTTCGCGTCTGACCGATGCGATGGCAACATCGTTGGTCGCCACGATCGCGTCCGGCTGGAGCGCAACCAACTGTCGTGCGAGCTCGGGAAGTCGTTCGACCACGCCCTCCGCGAGGCGGATCTCGAGGAGAACTGTCTTCCCTTCGACGTAGCCGAGCTCTCGGAGTCCCTGCCTGAACGCACCGACAAAGGGCGGGATCGTCACCTGAGTGGTCGTGCCGAGAAACCCGATTCTCGGGATCCTGTTTGCCGACTGGGCATCGATCGGGGGGCAGGCCGAGGCAATCGCGAGCAGAAATGCGAGGCAGGAGAGCGTTCGAGACCTCATGGAATGCCTTGATGGTCTGCGATTGCCGAGAGAGTAGTCAACCATCGTCACACGAGCGGACGAACGCAGACGCAGCTTCATCAACGCACGTAGGGTAGAACAGTGGTGAAGCGTCATACGCGATTGACGCCTGAAACCTGTCCCAGAACGGTTGAACACTCTGCGGAACATTCATCATCGGCTCCCGCTGCGCCGGGCCACAGACGCTTGCCTGAGCTGCGACGGTTTACCCAGCGTCGGCTGCAACGCGTAGTTAGGCGGCCACGTTCACGAACCATATACGGAACGCCCCACGCAGTGCAGGTAGAACTCAGCGGTGTACGGGCCCACGTGCCTGAACCGCTCCTGCAGAATTGCGCACGCATCCTTTTCCGACTTGACCGTGCGAAGGTAGCGCCCGAATGTGCCGTGCTCTTCGCGGATGCGCTCGAACTCCCGCGCGTTCGCAACAAGGGCCGCAACCTTCTTCGGATTCCTCAGCGCGCCCTGCCTGCGGAGCAGCGCTGAGGGAGCTGCATGCGCGAGCCTTGCAACTTCGAAGTTGAAGAATGCGCGGCGGTAACGCGGCCAGCTGCTGCGCACGCTGGCCCAGCTCAGGCCAGCCTGCAGGATGCAGAGGGACAGGACTTCGAAGTACTCGCGGTCCGTACGCGGTCTCTTGCCGGGAAGGCAGCGGCTCGGCTCGTCCTTCGCGAACGTACATTCCCAAGGCGCGCGGTGGGTCATGCTCTATTAGGTCTACGGCCCTTCATGAATTGACGAGAGATGGCAGCCCTTCGCCGCCTAACGCGAGCATCAGCGCGCGCATCAGCGCGTCGGCTGCATGCGGAGTTAGGGTTCGAGCCGCCACCCATTCGACATTCGTGCGGCGGTGATTCGCCTGGCCCGTTCGTCCTGCCGGGATTGCGAGGGGCCCGGGCTTTCTGCGTCTATCACTTGACGATATCGTCCGCCCGCTCCCGCACCGACGGCGGGATCGTCAGGCCGAGGGCCTTGGCGGTCTTCATATTGATGACCAGATCGAACTTCGTCGGCTGCTCGACGGGCAGGTCGGCTGGCTTGGCGCCTTTGAGTATCTTGTCCACGTAGGTAGCGGCGCGCCGAAACGAATCAGCAAGGTTCGGTCCATAGGACATAAGTCCCCCGGCATCGACGCTATCCCTCGTTGGGTACAATGCCGGCAGCCGGTTCTTGGCCGCCAGGTCCACGAGCCGTCTTCGCTCGATGATGAACATGGGGGTTGACAGCACAGTCAGAGCACCCGCCCGCGCCCTGGTCATTTCAGAGAAGGCCCTGTCGATATCGGCGGGACCTCGCGCCTCAACGAATTGAAGCCGCACCCCCAGCGCCCGTGCCACGACTTCTGCTCCCTTCAGCACGTCCTTTTCCGTGCGTTCGCCGTAGGCACCTGGCTGCCAGAGGACAGCGACCCGACTGACCCCCGGAACGACCTGCGTGAGCAGTTCCAGACGCTTGCCGACTAGCTCCGGGGTGAGGGCGGATGACCCCGTGACATTGCCGCCCGGCCGCGCAAGGCTCGTGACGAGCCCGCTCGTAACCGGATCGGGAGCAAAAACGAAGACAATGGGGAGGGTCGTGGTCGCTTGCTTGGCGGCCCGGGCATGGGGTTCGCCTGCGGCCAGGATGACATCAACCTTGAGCGCAACCAGTTCGGCCGCAAGAGCGGGAAGCCGCTCGAACTTCCCCTCGGCATCTCGGTATTCGATCACAAGGTTCTGGCCGTCGACGTAACCCAGGTCGCGCAGTCCTTGACGGAAGGCCTCTGGCAGGTGGGGACCACAGGCCAGGCAGCTCGACAAGAAGCCTATTCGAGCGACCTTGGTCGCCTGCTGGGCCTCGGCCGTAACCAGGTTGAAGAGCCCACCGAGGAGAAGGGTGATGCTGAAGGCGAGCCTCAGCCTTCTCATCTCGACTCCGAGCCTTCGAACGTATCTTCGCGGCGCCTTCAGATGGCATCCACCTCCCTCTCGTCTCGTCCTCGAAGCCTAACGATTCGGCGTTGAGCGGCCGGCGCTGACGATTCCGGCTGGCCGCGAAGCGTTGACGCCGGCCCGCTCAAGCGGCCCGTTAGGCAGCATCCCGCTATCCACCGGACATCAGAAGCTCACTTCCCGCAACGAACCGTTACGGTTGAAGATGAGCCCTCTCTCCGTGTGGCGGCTGCAGAATCCAAACATGGTGGGCCTGGCGAGCTGGACGGTAATTAGAATTTCTTCTGGCGCCACGTTCTGCCGGAACGTGGTGAGTGCACACTTCCGGCCTGTGACGACGATCTCCTGCCCAGCCGCCTCCGGAAGCACGCTGGCCTGATCGAAGGTCAGGCTGCGTAGCTCGGCGAGCCGATGCGCGATCAACGTCTCAGCCTCCATCTCATATAGCGCGCGATTCATTGTTCGCCTGGCTGCCTAACGGACCAGGCGCTCAGCCGCGGCGCCGCAGCCGAGGGCCTTGTGAACCTGCCTCGATAAAGTAGACACTTTCAGCTAACGCTGGGAGGCGTCGAAGTGGGCAAGCCAGGCCCCAAGAAGGTTCATCGCTACAGCGTTGAATTCAAGCTGACGGCCGTGAAGCTGAGCCATATGCCAGGCGTGGAGGTTCAGACGGTGGCCAACGCGCTCGACATCCACCCCTTCATGCTGTCGCGCTGGCGAAAGGAAGTGCGCGACGGCGTGCTCAAGGGCCGGGCGCGACGGGTGGAGCTGCCGTCTCGGCCCGCACGCGAGCTCAAGCAGCTGCAGGCGCTCAAACGCGAACACGCGCTCCTCAAGGAAGAGCACGGGCTTTTAAAAAAAGCCATCCGCTTCTCTTCCGAACGAAGACGGAGATGCATGGCCACTCAGCCGGGTTCGGCACTCGCCACCACACGAAGAAGTAGGCTCCCTCACGAATCGACCCTTCGATAAGCGTGCCGTTAAACTCGACCCGCACAGAATCGACACCCGCTGGAGCGTCACCCCAAAACGAAAGCGTGCCAGATCGGGATCGTGGCTCCTTTGCTCCCAGCCTGACACATCTCCCGAGCCACTTTCGAACCACTCCCCATCTTTGCGATAACAGTTCACCCCGTACAAGTCTGGCTGTTCGGGTGCACTAGTGTTTAGCAGAACGTAGGCGTCATCCTTGAACGATTGGCAGGCGATCACACGACAATGCGCTTCTGGGAATCCCGCCATCGCCGCCCGGTCTGGTGAATCATGCCCCTGTTGGGTCATGAGTAATCCGCTAACGGCCTCGGCGCTGAGCGGCCGGAGCTGACGCGTTCGATTCGCCACGCCGCAGTCATGCCGGCCCGCTCCAGCGGCGGCTTGTTAGACACCGCGTTCACCGCGACGATCGGATGCGCCTAAAGATGTGCCGAAAGAAGTCGTACCGGCCCCACCCGATGGCGATAAACACAATCGCTATTCCAAGGAGGACGATGCCGACCGCCATGTAGGCGAGCGGATTGCGCGGCTTGTAGTCGATGCTGAATCCGGACGCGGCTCCAAGAGCGGCAACGCCGAACCCTAGAGAAGCGAGCCGAAGCGGCTTGGGCGAGCCTGCAAAGAAGCGATCGAGCCATTGCCCCATCTCTGTGCCTTCGTGTGTCTAACGGTTCCGTTGAGCGGCTCGTGTAGGCGGGCGAAGGCCGCCGGAACGGGTCCGTTCCAACGGATGGTTGGGCGTCATCCTCGTCCACACGCTATTACTTTCCCGCCCAGCGCTCGTTGATCCGTTGCCAGGTTCCGTCAGAACGGATCACGGCAAGTCCGGCGTTGAGCCGGGCCACGAGCTCCGCGTTCTTGCCCTTTAGCACGGCGACAGCTACTGGCAGCTCCAGAAACATACTGCGCGACCGGACCACTTGTCCCGGATAAAGCCTCGCGACGAAACGCGCACCCACGTGATATGAGAGCGCCGCTGCGTCTGCTTCACCTCGGACGAGACGGCCCAATGTGTCCTCGTAGTCCTTTGCGACCATCAGCTTAACGGCCGGTGCGTTCTTCTCGATGAACGGGGCGATCGGGCCGGTTCGCGGCGAGACGACGATCTTACCGGCTAGAGCGGCAAGGTCTTCGGGCGGCACGTTGGGGGCGCGCACGAAAAGAGCGCCCCCGGTGACAACCAGCACCTCACTGAAGTCGAGCGATTGGCGACGTTCAGGAGTAATGGCCAGAGGGAAGTACGCTTGAGCGCGTCCATCTTCCAAGGCCCGTTGTCTATCTTCGAACGACACTGGCACGAACTCCACTTCGATGGCAGCCCGCGCAGCGGCGGCGCGAAAGATGTCTACGGCCAGCCCCTCCGGTTTGCCCCCGCTAACCTCGGAGAATGGTGGAAAGTCCCGATCGTGTGCAATTCGCACCGTGTCAGCTCCATGCGCCACCGAGAACAAAGGACACACCAACGCCACCCCAATCAACCACCGCTTGGCCCAGGGTGCGCGTGACGGATGGGTCGTTAGACTAGACATGGGACTTCCTGCTTTGGCGGAAAGCCTGTTTCGAGAACCGTCGGGAGCCCTCGCGCTTTCACGCCCAACGTGCGGTATCAGCCGCGGCCGAAGGCCGTCGGCTGCATGCCGTAGTTCGGCGTGCTGACCCGGCGTCCTCCGGAGAGATAAGGCTTCACGGCTTGAGTTCGTACTCGGACAGAGCATCCC
>Ga0310810_10004485_pt1 | contig 15459 bp, 14 predicted proteins | sample NCmetagenome_FD_207641 | JGI IMG/M metagenome (GOLD analysis project Ga0310810, IMG submission 207641) | Soil microbial communities from experimental microcosm in Duke University, North Carolina, United States - NC | ecosystem: Engineered > Artificial ecosystem > Soil microcosm > Unclassified ...
CGTCAATCCTCGCATATTGCATGGCCAGTCCCATGGCGGGATCGCACAAGGGATCGGGCAGGCGTTGCTCGAAAGCTGCGTATACGACCGGGAGAGCGGCCAGTTGCTGTCGGGCTCGTTCACGGATTACGCCATCCCGCGGGCCGACGATCTCCTCCCCTTCGCCACCGAGATCAGCGAGGTGCTTTCGCCCAACAATCCGCTCGGCGTGCGTGCCGGCGGCGAAGGCGGCACCACGCCCGCGCTCGCGGTGGTGGTCGGTGCGGTGGTCGACGCACTCAAGGAGTTCGGCGTCACGCACATGGAAATGCCAGTCACCCCCGAGCAGGTCTGGCGCGAGATAGCGGGGAAACGGGCGCCCGTTCCCACTTAGCAGCGCTCCCGCTGGAATCGGAGACCGCTCTAGGTTATTGAGTTGACGCGTTTGCCGCGGCGAACGTGCCTGTCCCCGGATTTAGTCCCATAGGCGCTAGTGCGGTGGGTTTGAAGTTCCAATCATTATAGCCGCGCGCTTGTGTAGGAACTTCAAATCCAAAAACCGCACTAGAATCATAGATTGCTAGTGTCCCTTTGATTCCGAAGTTCGCAAGCGAGCGCGCCGCATAATGATGCGAACTTCGGAATCGGGACACTAGGTTAAAGTCGTCATCGCCGGGCGTGATCCGGCAATCCCTCTTCTTTGCTAAGATTCGTCTGCCAAGATGATGGATGCGCGGGTCAAACCGGCGCATGACGACCTGGACGAACCTTTAGCTTATGATCAAGCTAGGGGCAGGTTTTCGCGCAACAACGCTTGGAGGGACATGCATGGCCAACGAAATTGTCACCGCCCGCAAGGGACCGGTGCTCGAAATTACGCTCAATCGTCCGGAGATCGGAAACGCCGCCTCCGACGCCATGGCGGTGGAATTGACCAGGCTCCTGCTCGGCGCCGGAGACAGCTCCGAGATCGTGGTGTTGCGCGGCGCTGGCGACGATTTCTGCGTCGGCCGCGAGACCATGGGCAAACGCCCGCCCGGCCAGCAGCCGGATGCGCTCGAACTGCGCCGCCGCAACGACGTGGTCTTCAACTGCTACGGCGCCTTCCGCCGCTGCGAAATCCCGGTGATCGGCGTGGTGCGCGGGCGCGCCTTCGGCTTCGGCTGCGCCATCGCCGCCGTGTGCGACATCACGCTTGCGGCCGACAGCGCCAAGTTTCAGGTGCCGGAGATGGCGCACAACATCATGCCGACCATGGTGATGTCGGCGCTGGTCGACCGCGTGCCGCGCAAGGCCATGACCTATCTGGTCTGGTCCACCGCCGTGGTCAGCCCGGCGCGGGCGCGCGAGGCCGGGATCGTGAGCGAGATTTTCCCCGCCGCCGAGCTCGACTCCGCAGTCGATGCGCTGTGCGAGCAGATCATGAAGGCACCGCGACCGGCACGGGTGGGCTGCAAGGATTATGCCCGCGCGGCACTCGACATGGACGTCACGGGCGCGATCGAATACGCCCGCAGCATCCACGCCGTGATCAACTCCTCGAGCGAGATGCTTCCCAAGGGACACAAGTAGAGGCACGCAGACGATGTCGCCCCGCAACGTCGACCTCGACAAGTTCCGGCTGCGATCCTTCGTCGAGAAGCTGATCGCTATCGGTGAAATGGAGGTCCACGAGGAGGCGGTTTCGCTCGCCGATCTCAGTGCCGTCATCGAGGCCTCGTCGAAGGCAAAATATTTCAAGCGGGTCGGCGCCGAGCAGTACGAGATGGTGGCGGCAGTGTCTGGCAGCCGGCGACGCCTCGCCGCCGCCTTCGGCACCGACGAGCGCAACGTGATCCACGAATACATGCGGCGGATAAACGATCCGCAACCGATCGTCGAAGTGCCGTCGTCGGACGCGCCGGTGCATCAAGTGGTGCTCGAGGGCGACGATATCGACGTGGCCAAACTGCCGTTCCATCTCCAGCACGAGCTCGACGGCGCACCCTATATCTCGTCGGGCATCGACTACAGCGTAGACCCCGCCACCGGCCGGACCAATGTCGGCTGCCGCCGCTTGATGTTCCGCGACCGCCGCACCATGCGCGCGAACCTCTCGCAGCCGTCCGATCTCAAGAATTGCTACATCGCCTGCGTCGAGCGCGGGCAGACATTGCCGGTGAGCTTCGCCATCGGCTCGCATCCGCTGGACTATCTGGCCGCCGGGCTGCGCCTCCCGACCGACGAGTTCGCCCTGGTGGCGACCTTGCGCGGCGAACCGGTCCCGATGGTGCGCGGGCTCACCAACGGGGTGCTGGCGCCGGCTGACGCGGAGATGATCATCGAAGGCTATTTCGACGCCCTCGGCTATCGCGAGCAGGAAGGCCCTTACGGCGAATTCTACGGTTTCTACGGGCCGGTCCACATGGACCCGGTTTTTCACGTCACCGCCGTCACCATGCGCAAGGACGCCCTGCACCAGACGGTCTTCCACAGCGGCGGCCACCTGGGCTGGACCGAGTCGGGCAATCTCGGCGGGCTCAATGCCGAGCTGCAGATTTGGAAGGTCTTGCGCGCCGCCGGCATCGAGCCCGCCGCACTGTTGGGCGTGCCGGCATCGAACGGACGGCAACACGTGCGCGTCGCACTGCGCCGGGGACGGCGCGGGGAGGCGCGGCTCGCGATCTCAGCACTCCATGCCATCCCCAGGGTGAAGCACGTCTTCATCGTGGACGACGACGTCGACGTCTTTTCCGAGGAGCAGATGGAGTGGGCCATGGCCACCCGCTTCCGAGCGGCGAGCGATATCGTGATCGCGACCGGCTATCCCGGCTTCTACATGGACCCGACCCGGGACGAGAACGGACTGGTCGACAAAGCAGGCTTCGATCTGACCGCCCCTTACGGCATTCCCGATACGATCGAAACCCGGCGGCCGCGGGCGCCGCGTTTCAAGGCGCAAAGGCGCCACGACAATGCGAGCGAGGCGCTGAACTCCGGGCCGATGTTCTTCTATCAGATCATGGAGGCGCTCGGCAGCACGGACGGGCGCGAAGTCGCCCTCGAGCTCCACGCCCTGCATGAGCAAGGCACGGTGACGCGGCTGCGCGATGGCGAATGGGCGCTCAAGGATAAGCAAGTGTAGGATCGGCGCCCCGGATTTCGCTGCGCTCCAGCCGGGATAGCGAGCAAGAGATGTCCAATCCGTGGCCTGCCCTGGTACTCCTTGCGTTCGCGCTGCTGCCGCTCGCGGCAACGGCGCAGGACCTACCGTCGCGGCCGATGCGCATCATCGTGCCCAATCCTCCCGGCGGAGCGGGCGACATCAGCGCGCGGCTGGTCGGGCAGAAATTAAGCGAAAGCCTGGGCCAGCCCGTTGTCGTTGAAAACTAAGCGGGTGCGTCGGGCTCAATCGGCATGAACATGCTCAAGCGCTCGGCGCCCGATGGCACCACCATCGGCGTCGTCATCTCGCTCGCGCAAACCATCGATCTCATCCAGAACAAGACGGCGTCGTTCGACATCGTCAAGGATTTCACTCCGATCACGGCGATCGCCAACAACCCGGCGGGCCTGGTGGTCAATTCGCGGATCGCGGCGACCTCGCTTACGGCGTTCATCGATCTGGTGCGCGGGCGAGCGGGCGAAATATCTTATGCCAGCGCCGGCATCGGCACCGCGCATCATCTCTACGGCCAGGTTCTCAATAAAACCGCCGGCATCGAGATGCTGTACATACCTTACAAGGGGGTGACGCCGGCGCTCAACGATCTGTTGGGCGGCCACGTGCCAGCCGCCATCGTCAGCCTGGCGGCGGCATTGCCGCATATCCAAAGCGGTCAGCTCCGGCTTTTGACGGTGTTCGATACCAAGCGCTACGCCAAGCTGCCGGACGTGCCCATGGTCGCCGAGGAGGTGCCGGGCTTCGCGCCCGGCCGCGCCTGGATCGGCTTTCTCGGCCCGCGCGACCTGCCCCCGCCCATCACGGCCCGCCTGCATCGGGCCATCGTGCAAATCCTCGAGCTTCCCGACGTGCAGCAGGTGCTCGCCCAGAACGGGCTTGAGATCATCGCCAATACGCCGCCGGAGTTCGCCACGATGATTAAAGAGGACGCCCGGATCTGGAACGCCGCGGCCGCGAGCGCGGGCTTGATCTCGCAATAAACGCGCTGCATCAGCCCCGAGCTGTGACCTGCGCCCCGCTCGGTCGGCGTATGAGCTTCAAAAGCCCCGTCACCGCATGCCGGCGGCAATGAATTTTTCCAGGCTCAGCGGGTCGCCTTTGCGCGCAGGCTCGCGCGGCTCCACGCCGGCGAAACGGCTCGCCTCGGCAAACCATTGCTGGCGGGCCGGAAGCTGCCAGCGCCGCTTCATCGACTGGCTCGCATCCCAGCGCACCGGCTCGTTCTCGATATCCATCACCTGGTAGTGGGTATTGAACAGTTCGATGCGGTGGCCGTCGGGATCTCGCATATAGACGAACAGGGCGTGGCCGGGCCCGTGACGGCCCGGCCCATATTCGATATTGGCGGCGAACCCCATATTGGCGGCGAGGTCGCACACATAAAAGAAGTGGTACGATTCCGGGATGCCGAATGCGGCGTGGTGCAGCCGCGGCCCGGTCCCGGGCGCGAACACGATGTCGTGCGGGTTACCCTTGCGCTGCAGGAACACGAACAGCAGGTCCTCGGTGCCATCGGGCGAGATGTATTCCGACAGCCGGAAGCCCATGCTCATCCAGAACTCACAGGCCTTCTGCACGTCGGGCACCAGCAGCTGAAAATGATCGATCCGCTGCGGCACCGCGCCGTGGTGGTACTCGAAGGCGACGACGAGGCGCGGCTTCACGTCCATGGTGGCGCAGAACTCGATCGGAGCGCCGCTCACGTCCGAGACATGCAGCGTGCGGCCCTGGTACGGGACCTCGACCCATTTCGCCGGCAGACCCGCCTTGTCGAAAAACGCCTTGGCCTTCTCCAGGTCTTCCTCGGTGAAGACGCGCATGCCGACACGCTCGGCCTCCGGCTCGCCGCGGGCACGCTTGAGCACAAGGCTGTGATGACAGGCCTCGGCGACGCCGCGCAGGTAGATCGTGTCCTTGTCCTCGTCGCTGACGATGAAACCGATCAGATCCACGTAGAAGTTTCGGCTCACGGCGAGGTCCTTCACCGTGAGCACCGAATGGCTGGCGCGCGTGACGTTGAAGGGCGGGTTGTAGATGGGCTTGGGAATGCTCATGGCGCGCTCCAGCGATGATGATGACAGGCTGCTGGAACGCATCCCGATCGGGTTCGATCGCGATGCGCCCCGGATTTTTTGATTTTGCGCACGTCCTAGCGGGAAAACCGGTGCCACTTTTCCGGGACCTGCGGCAAGTATGCCGGCGGCCGGCGCGCCGCCTCCGGTTGCGGCATGCGCGGCTCACCGGGGTTTGGCAGGAACCCCCGCTTGGGTAGGCGCGCCGAGCAAGAACGCCGGCTTGGCGACGGCGGTGGCGCGGGCGCGATCCGGATGGCGCGGGCGTCGCGCCGCGCAAAAGCTTTCGACCGCGTCCATCACCGCCGCGCTGATGAGGGATTGGTGCTCGGGAGAGCTCATCAGCAATTCCTCTTCGCGGTTGATGATCGAGCCGGCTTCGAGCAGCACCGCCGGCATCTGTGTCGTCCTCAATACGATCAGTTGGTCGTACCGGTAGACGCCGGCCTTGACATCCACCAGCAGCCTTTGCCGGTGGCCCATGAACTTTTCGATGTAATGCGGGGTGTAGTGCAAGCCGCGGGCCCTCAACTGCTCGCCCATCAGGTGGCCGAACAGAAGGCTGCCGTTGGCGTCGGGATTATCGTTGGAGACGAAGATGGAATGGCCTTTGAACCGGTCGCTGAAATAGTGCTCTTCGCCCTCGTATTGCCAGCGCTCCAGAAACGAGTCGGGCACCGAATCGTGGTGGATCGACAGAAACAGATCGGGCGACAACGCGTTGGCCCGCGCCACGCGCTCGGCCAGTCCCTTCCGCGTCGGTCCATCGGTGATCAGCAGCACGGTCTTGCCAAAGCCGGCGTGGAGGAGGTCCTGCTCGATACGTGTCGCGAGCCCAAGGTTGAAATCGTATTCCCAGTAGCCGCGCGCGCTCCTCGCCCCCGGCGACTGGGCGGTGTGTCCCACATCCACGACGACCCGAAACGCCGCCCGATCGCAGAGCGGGTTCGGCAGCCTCTTGGCAGGACCGTCGGCGGGCCCCGCCCACGCGGAATACCCTCCGCCCTGCCACGCCAGCAGCGCGGCGGCGACGGTTGCGACCACCCCGACCTGTCGGAGGAAAGTCATGAAAAACCCCAATGATCCCTTGCCGATAGCGCGTCCTAATAGGACTTCGGCAACCCCAGGGCCTTCTCTGCAATGAAATTAAGGATCATGTGTGGCGTAACCGGCGCAATCCGGGGGATCATGACCTCGCGCAGATAGCGCTCGACGTGAAACTCCTTGGAGTAGCCCATGCCGCCGTGGGTCATGACCGCGGTCTCGCAGGCGTGAAACGCCGCCTCGCCCGCCAGGTATTTCGCGGCGTTGGCCTCCACGCCGCAATCCATCTTGCCATCGTAGAGGCTTGCCGCCTTCATCACCATGAGGTTGGCCGCTTCCAGATTCATCCAGCTTTGCGCCAACGGGTGGGCGATCCCTTGATTCTGACCGATCGGACGCCCAAAAACCACGCGCTCGCGGGCGTAACCGGCGGCCCGTTGCAGGGCCGCGCGGCCGATGCCCACCGCCTCCGCGGCGATCAGGATGCGCTCCGGATTCATGCCGTGCAGAATGCAGCGAAAGCCCTCCCCTTCGGCGCCGATGCGATCGGCGGCGGGGATCGCCATGCCGTCGAAGAACATTTCATTTGAGTCGACGGCATGGCGGCCCATCTTGTTGATGACGCGGATGGCGACATGGCTGCGGTCGAGGTCGGTATAGAACAGGCTCAGCCCTTGGGTCTTTCGCGTGACCTGGTCGAGCGGGGTGGTGCGGGCCAGGATCAACATCTTGTTGGCGACCTGGGCGGTGGAAATCCAGATTTTCTGCCCCGATAGAACGTAGTGATCGCCGCGGCGATCGGCGCGCACCTTGATGGCCGTGGTGTCGAGCCCGGCGTCGGGTTCGGTCACGGCAAAACAGGCCTTGTCCTTGCCGGCGATCAGCGGCGGCAGCATGCGGCGCTTTTGCTCCTCGGTCCCGAACACGACCACCGGCTGGAGACCGAAGATATTGATGTGGACCGCCGAGGCTCCGCTCATGGCCGCGCCGGATTCCGCTACGGCCTGCATCATAAGAACGGCCTCGGTAATGCCGAGCCCGGCGCCGCCGTGCTCTTCCGGCATGGCAATGCCGAGCCAGCCGGCTGCGGCCAGGGCGGCGTGCAGCTCATGCGGAAACGCGCCGGTGCGATCCTTCTCCAGCCAATAGGCATCGTCGAACTGGGCGCAGAGCTTGCGGACCTCGTCGCGGATCTGTTGCTGTTCCGGGCTCAACGAGAAATCCATGGTCCTGTCCTGCCGATTCCGACATTTCGATTGTAGCGGATTTGGCGCACGCGCTTTCGTTTTCTTGCCGGCGCCGCGCAGCTCGCGTTGAACTCGCCACGCGGGCGTGACAGAGGTGTCCGACCCTCGGCAACGCACCGGCTCGACAGATGGACCTGACACATGGATCTGGCACTGACTGACCGCCGCGTCCTGATCACCGGAGGATCGCAGGGCGTCGGCAAGGCGATCGCCCGGGGGTTTCTCGCCGAAGGCGCAAGGGTCGCCATCGTCTCGCGCGATCCGGCGCGACTGGAGGCAGCGCTGGCCGAACTCGCGGCAGGCAGACGGGTGGAAGGAAAGGCAGTTGATCTTTCGCAGCGCGGCGCGCCCGAGGCCGTGGCCGACGCGTTCAGGGATGTCGATATCCTGATCAACAATGCCGGCGCGATTCCGACCGGCGACATCTTCAGCGTGGACGAGACGCGCTGGCGGGAGGCCTGGGACCTCAAGGTGTTCGGCTACATCAACCTGATGCGGGCGATCTACCCGCATATGCGTGGCAAGCCGCCGAAGGTGATCGTCAACGTGCTCGGACTGGGCGGCGAAAAACCGCAATGGCACTACGTCTGTGGCAATGCCGCCAACGTCGCGCTCATGGGAGTCACCAAATCGCTGGGCGGCCGCAGCATCGACGACGGCATTCGGGTCGTAGGCGTCAATCCAGGCGGCGTGGAGACCGAGCGAATGGTCAGGATCCAACGCGCGCGTGCGCAACGCGAGTTCGGCGATGCCGAACGATGGCGCGAGTATTTCAAGGACAAGCCGCTCAACCGCGCCGCCACGCCCGAGGAAGTGGCGAACGTGGTGCTGTTCCTCGCCTCCGACCGCGCCAGCTGGGTCAGCGGCGCGGTCGTGCCGGTCGACGGCGGCTTCCTGCATCGGGAGAGCTGGTTTTAAGGGTTCAGATGCCCGTGGCGGCGACGCGGCCGTTAGGCTGGGCCAAGGCACGCAATTTCGTAACGCACCGCGAACTCAGCCGGCTGCATGAATCGATCGATCGAAATCCGCGTTAATCGCCAGCCTGCTGAGAACCCGGCGACACGACTGCCTCGATCGCGGCCGCGATCGACAGCAGGCGACGATCGGTGCCGTGCTCTCCGATCAGCATGAGCCCGACGGGCGCGTCGCCGGCGCGGTGACACGGTATCGAAATCGAGCAGCGATCGAGGAAATTTGCCACCGACGGGTTGCGCAGCACGAGAAAGTTGACAAGACGGTAGGCCTCCTCGGCCGCGAGATCGGTGACCCGGGCAGCCGTCAGCGGCACGGTGGGCATTACCAGCGCGTCGTAGGGCGCGGTCACCGCGGCAACGCGGCGAATGAAATCCGCCCGCGCGCTGACCAGATCGATGTAGTCGGCGGCATCCTGCTCGCGTCCACGCAAAACGCGGACCAGCACGCGCGGGTCGTACATCTTCTCGCCCCTGGCGATGAGCGAGCGATGGATGGCGTAGGACTGCGCCGCGGCCAGCCCACCCTTGGCATTGATCTGCGCCAACTCCGCGAGTTCGCGCAGAGGAATGTCGACGATGCGCGCGCCGGCTTTGCGCAGCGCCGTCAGGGCGGCATCGAACGCACGCGCCACCGCGGGCTCGACACCCTCAAGCACCATGGTCTGCGGCACTGCCATGCGCAGCCCGTCGAGCGGGAAGGCGGGAAGGTCGACCGCCGGCTCGCCCGCAAGCACGGCATCGAGCACGGCGCAGCAAGCGACCGTCGCCGCCAGCGGGCCGACCGAGTCGAGCGAGGTCGAGAGCGGAAAGGCGCCCTGGGTCGGAACGCGGTGCGCGGTCGGCTTGAATCCGACAATGCCGCATAGCGCGGCCGGGATGCGGCAGGAGCCGCCGGTGTCGGTTCCCAGGGCGCCGAATGCCATGCCGTCGGTCACCGACACCGCGGCGCCCGAGGATGAGCCGCCAGGGATGCGGGCCGCCGCGCGATCATGCGGATTGAGCGGCGTGCCGTAATGCGGGTTGATGCCGAGGCCGGAGAAGGCGAACTCGGTCATGTTGGTGCGCCCGATCGGAATGAATCCCGCGGCGCGCAGCCGCGCCACGCACGGCGCATCGCGCGCGGCTGGAGCAGCGTCGCGCAGCACGACCGAGCCGGCCGTGGTGACTTCGCCGGCCACGTCGAACAGGTCCTTGATCGAGACTGCGATACCGGCAAACGGCGAAGGCGACGCACCACACGCACGCATGCGGTCGTGATAGTCCGCTGCCGCAACCGCGGCCGCATCATCGACTTTGAGAAAGACGCGGCTGCCTTCGCCGGACGGATCGGCGATCCGCGCCAGGCAGCGCTCGACCAGGCCGCGGCTTGTACCGCCGCGGGCGAGTTCGGCTCTGAGCTGGACGAGTGACGGCATGGCGATCGCCTGTTCCGTTGAAATTGAATCGGGCGCAATTGCCGGGACTCGGGCCGCACTTGCCCAGGGCGCCTGATTGGCCCGCATTTCGTGGAGTTGAAATGATGATGTCAATGACTTATCAAAGCGTGCGAGAGCCCTTTCAGCCTCGACTGATCCGACGTTCTCGCAGTGCTCTCCGCAATCCCCATGCCTGGGCCAACCATCGGACGTGCCGTGCCGCCGCGCATTCTCTCTCTCACGTTGCAGGCCAAGTCGAACACACGGCGCAGCGAGGTCGCGATCGAACAAGCCGTGGTCGCCGGCTGGACCGGGCGCGACCCGGTCGCGGTCGAGAAGCACATCAAGGAATTGGAGGCGCTGGGGGTCAAACGTCCCGCCACCACGCCGATCTTCTATCGCGTGGCGGCGGCGCGGGTCACCACCGATGACGTGATCGAGGCCACCGGCGAAGGCTCCGGCGGCGAAGTGGAATTCGTGCTGCTGCAGCACGCGGGCAGGCTATGGGTCGGCACCGGCTCCGATCACACCGATCGTGAGGTGGAAAAATACGGAGTGACGGTCTCCAAGCAGATGTGCGAGAAACCGATCGCCCCGGTGTTCTGGGCCTATGACGACGTCGCGCCGCACTGGGATCGCCTGATCCTGCGCGCTTATGTCATCGAAGGCGGCAAGCGCACGCTCTACCAGGAAGGCCCCGTCACCGGCATGATGGACCCGAGCGCGCTGATCGCCCGTCATATCGGAAATGGCGGCGGGCTGCCCGAAGGCACGCTGATGTTCTGCGGCACCCTTGCCGCCCACGGCGGCGTGCGGCCGACGCGCGAGTTCGCCTTCGAGATCGAAGATCCCGTGCTCGGCCGCAAGATCGCGCACGCCTATCGGGTGCAAACCCTTCCCGTCCTGGGATAACGATGAAACGACTGCCGGAGCAGAACCCATGCCGATGAACAAACCGCATCTCGAGTTTACCCGCGTGGACATGAACAGCGGCTGGGCCACGCCGCCCGGCTATCCGGCGGGGATCAAGCAAAAGATCCTGGCGAGCGATCTCGATGAAAGCCGCAAGATGGGAAGCCGCACGCGGCTCCTGCGTTTCGATCCCGGCGTCTATACCACCGCGCCGTTCGTGCACGATCACTGGGAAGAAGTCTATCTCATCTCCGGCGATCTCATCGTCGGCAACGACACCGAGGGCAAAGGCGGCGAGGCATTCGATGCCCCGACCTATGCCTGCCGTCCGCCAGGCGTCTATCACGGGCCGTTCAAATCGGACCGCGGCTGCATGCTCTACGAGATCCACTACTACGACGAAAGCAAGAAGTAGGACTACTACGAGCCTGCGGAGGGGCATGACATGCTGGCGCCGGACGAGAAGCTGAAGCTTTCACCCAAGCCGTATCTTTCGGCCACGCCAAGATTTGCAAGCGGTGCCGACACGCCGCGCGATTTCCTCGAACGCTGCCTCGCCGATCTCGCGGCGCTCGAGCCCAAGATCGGCGCCTTCGTCAACCTCAATCTCAAGGGCGCGCGCGCGGCCGCCGACCGCTCCGCTGCCCGCTGGCGCGAAGGCCGGCCGCTGTCGAAGATCGACGGCATGCCGGTCGGCATCAAGGACATCATCGAGACCGCCGACATGCCGACGGAGAACGGCTCGCCGCTGTTCGCCGGTTTCCGTTCCGAGCGCGATGCCGCCAGCGTCGCCGCGCTGCGGGAAGCCGGCGCGGTGGTCGTGGGAAAGACCGTCACCACGGAATTTGCCGCCAGCGAGCCGCGCGGCACCCGCAACCCGCATGACCTGCGGCGCACGCCCGGCGGGTCGAGCAGCGGCTCGGCCGCCGGCGTCGCCGCCGGAATGATGAGTGCCGCGCTCGGCACGCAGGTGATCGGCTCGACCATCCGGCCGGCCAGCTATTGCGGTTGCATCGGCTTCAAGGTGACGGTCGGCGCGCTCAATCGCGGCGGCAGCTACGACGGACTGAGCCAGAGTTCATCAGGCGTGCTGGCGTCCGACTTGGAAGACGCCTGGCAGGTGGCCTACGAAATCGCGGTGCGCGCCGGCGGCGATCCGGGCTATCCCGGTCTGTTCGGCCCAGCCAGCGCACCGGCACCGAAAAAGCCCCGACGCGTTGCGTTCCTCGAGACGCCGGGCTGGGCTGCCGCCTCGGCCGACGCCAAGGCGGCGATGGCCGATGCGCTGGCACGGCTCAAGGCCGCCGGGATCGACGTGCTGACCCCGCAGTCCCACGCCAAGGTGGCCGCTGTCGAGGCCGCGATCGCGCAGGCGCGCCCGCTCTCGATGCGGATCAACGGCTGGGAATCGCGCTGGCCGCTCAACACCTATCGCGACCGGGATGCGAGCAAGCTCAGCAGCGTCATGCTCGCGCGGCTCGCCGAGGCGGAGGCCATGACCCTCGACGAATACCGCGCCGATCTTGCGCAACGCGATAAGACGCGCGCGCTTTATGCCGAGCTGGCGGCCGACTGCGACGTCTGCGTGAGCCTATCGGCCCCCGCAGCCGCGCCCATGGGACTCGAGTCGACGGGCGATCCCAACTGCACTGTGCACGTCTCGCTGCTCGGCATTCCCGCCGTATCGCTTCCGGTGCTGGCCGACGAGGGGCTGCCGCTCGGATTGCAGATCACCGGATTCATCAACAGCGATGCGGAGACATTCGCCGCCGCCGCCGCGATCAAGACTTTGTTTCGATAACGGGCGAAGCTAAAGTGCGTGTTTGGCGGAGGCCCCGATGGACGATCGAGCTGCGGCCGCCGCATTGAGCGCGCTCGAACGCTATCGCGACGGGCCGCCGAGGCATCCACGCAGCTATCCCGACCTGCACGAGCACGTGCTCGCGCTTGCGCGCGAGGGGCTGCTCGTCGTGATCGACGAACCGATCAACAAAGACACCGAGATGCATCCCTTGGTGCGCTGGCAGTACCGCGGCGGCATTCCCGAACCCGAACGCAAGGCATTCCTGTTCACCCAGCCGACCGATTCGAAGGGCCGCCACTTCGACATTGCGGTGCTGGTCGCCGGCCTGGCGGCGAACCGTGATGTCTACCGCATCGGCTTCGGCAAGCCGCTCGACCAGATCGGTCCAACCTGGGTCAAGGCGATTGCCGGCCCGCTGCCGCCGCGCGAGGTCACCGATGCCCCGTGCCAGGAGGTGGTGATCACTGGCGACGACCTCGACCGCGACAGCGGCGCGCTCGACGGACTGCCGGTGCCGATCTCGACGCCCGGATGGGACAACGCACCGTATCTCTCCGCCGGCCATTACATCACCAAGGATCCCGAGACCGGCATCCAGAACGTCGGCAACTACCGCGGACAGATCAAAGCGCCCCGCCGGCTCGGCATGAATCCTTCGGTCGAGCTGCGCGCCGGAATTTACGCCCATTGGCAGAAATGCAAGGCGCGCGGCGAGCCCCTGCCCTGTGCCGTCGTCGTCGGCTGCCCGCCGGTGGTCTCCTACGCTTCGGTGCAGAAGCTACCGGAGAATCTGGACGAGCTCGCCGTCGCGGGCGGGCTCGCGGGCGGCCCCATCAACGTCACGCGCGCCCGGACCGTCGATCTGCTGGTCCCGGCCGAGGCGGAGATCGTCATCGAGGGCCTGATCAACACCGAGCTGCTGGAGCCCGAAGCGCCGTTCGGCGAATCGCATGGCTACGTGAACATGCAGGAATACAACGCCTTCATGGAGGTGACCGCGATCACGCGGCGCCGTCGTCCGATCCTGACCTCCTTCATCAGCCAGGTAACACCGAGCGAATCGAGCGTCATCCGGCGCGTCGCGATGGAGCCGGTCTATCTCCACCACCTGCGCACGGTGCTCGGCATCAAGGGCGTGAAGCGGGTCGCGATGCACGAGCCGCTCACCAGCCTGTACGCCGTAATTGCCATCCAGTGCGCGCGCGGCACGCCGGAGAGCGAAATCTGGCGCGCGCTCTATGCGGCATCGTCGCTGCACCGCTTCGCCGGCAAATGGATCGTCGCCATCGACGAGGACATCGAGCCGGACAATGCCGATGCCTTGTTCTGGGCGATGTCCTATCGCTGCCAGCCGCAGCACGACCTCAAGGTCGTTCCGCACAAGGATCCCGGGCACGGGCCGCGCGGCCCGCGCGACGGCGGTGAGAGCGCGGCGGTGCTCATCAATGCCACGCTCAAGAGCACCTACGCGCCGGTCGCGCTGCCGAAGCGCGAGTTCATGGAGCATGCCAAGGCGATCTGGGAACGGCTCGGGCTGCCGCCGCTCACCCCGCAGCCGCCATGGCACGGCTATGACCTCGGCCATTGGCCGCCGGAGCTCGCGCGCCAAGCCGAGATGGCGGCGAACAGCGACTATTTCGAACTTGGCAAGAACCTTGCAAACGAACGCCGTAGCGACGTCGCCATGAATACGCCGGTTGAGCGCGACTAGCGGACCGGATTCCACACGTTACGGAGCACTCGCATGAGCAGCACTTGCCCATTCCTTCGGCGCGCCTTGCTGGCCGCGCTCGCGTTCACCGGCGTGGCGTTCGCCTCACCGACATTTGCGCAGACGACCGCCCAACCGGTGCCATGGCGGCACGGGGTGCTCGAGGCCAAGAGCGACGCCGGCTTTGTTTTCATGCCGAGCAAAGGCGGCTTCGCCGAGAAGCACGGCCTCAAGGTCGAGACGCTGCAGTTCAAGGGCGACGCGCTCGCGCTCAAGGCGCTGATCGCGGGCGAGCTCGACACCTACGAGGGCTCTCCCGGTGGGCCGATGCTCGCCGCATCGAACGGGGCCGACATCAAGCTCCTCGGCTGCTATTGGCCGCTGCTCACCTACGGCATCTTCTCCAAGGCAAGCATTGCCAGCCCGCACGACCTCAAAGGCAAGGTCATGGCGATCTCCTCGCCCGGCGCATTGCCCGACCTGCTCGCGCGCGCCGTGCTGGAAAAGAACGATATCCCGTCCTCCGAGGTACGCTTCGCGATCATGGGCAGCGACGCCGACCGCTTCAGAGCGGTCATGGCAGGAGTGGTCGATGCCGCCGCGGCCTCGACCGAGTTCGTGCCGATCGCGTCATCGGGCGTTAAGCTGCTGGTACATGCCCATGAGGCCGTGCCGAACTATGTGCGGCTCTGCCTCTACGCGAGCGGCAAGACGCTCGCGCAACGGCGCGACCAGCTCGTCCGCTTCCTCGCCGCGCAGATGGAAGGCGTGCGCCACGCGTTGAACAACCGCGACGACGCGATCAAGCTGGCGAAGGAGATGACCGACGCGAAGTCCGACGACCCGCGCGCCGCCTACATCTACGACGAGGTCGTGCGCTATTCGGCGATCACGCCTGATATGCCGATTCCCATGGACAAGCTCGCCTGGATGCGCGAGCTGCTGACCAAGACCGGCAATCTCAGCAAGCCGCTCGACCTCGCCAAGCTGACCGACGACGGCCCGCGCGCCCAGGCGCTGGAACTGGCGGGGAAATGATAGCGACCATTCGTACCACGCGTCATTGCCGGGCTCGGCCGGCAGTCCATTCAGCCGGGAAAGAGCTTTTCGCTCGACCATGGGTGCCCCGGTCAGGCCC
>Ga0310810_10004486_pt1 | contig 15457 bp, 11 predicted proteins | sample NCmetagenome_FD_207641 | JGI IMG/M metagenome (GOLD analysis project Ga0310810, IMG submission 207641) | Soil microbial communities from experimental microcosm in Duke University, North Carolina, United States - NC | ecosystem: Engineered > Artificial ecosystem > Soil microcosm > Unclassified ...
AGGTGTCTACCCGCAGCCCATAGCCCCGGCCGGTGCCGCGCATGAACTGCCACATGCCGACGGCGCGAGAGCGGCTCACCGCCTCGCTGGAATAGCCGCTCTCGATGAGTGCCAGGTATCCCAGGTCTCCGGGGAGTCCCTCGGCCTCGAACCGCCGGCGGATCATCGGCTCGAAGCGGGACCCCCGCTCGAGAAAGACCGCCATGCGATCGCGCGCGGGGCCCTGGAAGTACCGCAGGTAGTACTGCACCCGGGGATGGTCGGCGTAGGTCCGCACGTCGATGTCCCAGCGGACTCCGCTGGCGTCGAAGGCCGGCACCAGGACGTCGTCCGGCGAGCCCACCGCGAGGTCCTCCAGCACCGCCGCATCGGCGGCGCCGATCTGCTGCGAGGGCAGGGGCTCGACCATCGGCGGCACCAGGGAGTCGCCGTACGCAGCCATGGGCGTGGTCGGAGCGGGAGGAATCCCTGGGGCGCACGCTCCAAGAGCGGCGACTCCTATGCACAGCAGCAGTCGCTTCATTGCGGCCGATCATCGAAAAGGTGCGGAAGTGCGGTAGGGAAACGCGCGCGTTCAAACGCACAAAGCGGGCCGTAGGATGGCCCGCTTCAAGGCGTTGGTGGATGGTGACTTAGGTTGTGCTGGGAAGGGTCGCTTCGAAAGCCGCCCGGCAAAACCCGCGAGCGCCCCGCAAATCGCCGTTGACGCTACGTCAGTAGGGCAGTCCCGTGGTCAGATACCAGCGAGTCCCTTCCTGCCCGTGAGCCGCCGTCAGCGACACCGCCCAGCGGGCATCGAAGAAGGCCAGCCAGACACCGCCTCCGGCTGAGGCATGCACTCGGGTGGACTCGGTCCCGTCGGCCCAGACCCGGCCGGCGTCGGCCAGGGCAAGGATGCCGACCTGCGTCGGTACCGAGTGGCGGAAGACCCATCCGATCGCCTGCCGCAGCTCCGCGCCGCCATACAGCGACGCGTCTCCGGCGAACCGCTGATAGAGGTAGCCCCGGAGCGTGTGCTGTCCGCCGAGGAAGGCGGCCTCATCGTAGGGGAACTCGCCCCACACGCGCTTTCCGCCGAGGCGGAGCGCCAACCAGGGGCCGGCCGCCCCCACGAGGGGCAGGTGCACGGCCGCCTCGGCGTGCAGGTCGCCGAAGCTCCGGTCGGCGCTCCACACCGGCGCGAACGCCGACGCCCCCACCTCGAGCTTCGCTCTCGGCTCCGGTCTGGTGGTGTCGGGTACTTCGGCCGAGAGGTCCGCCGCCGCGCCCAGTCGCCCGAAGCCGGTGGCTCCCAGCGGCCGCTCGGCTCCGATCACCTGCCCCGGGTCGAGACTGGTGGTGGTGTACCTCAGGATGGGGCCCATGGTGAGCTGGACGTGTTCCGCTGCGCTGTATTCGTACGCCGGCGCCACGGTGAAGCGCCACTGGTGCACGTCGTAGTCCGACCGCTCCGCCGGCGCCGGGGTCTCGTTCCCGAGGCCGGCAAACCGGACCACGTCGAGCTCGGACGCCGCGAAGCTCACCAGGAAGCGGTGCCCCGGATCCGTACGCGGGATGTCGGCATCGAAGGTGAACCGGAACCCCTCCGCGCCCGTGGCGTATTCCCCGCCGAGCCGCACCTTCGAGCCGTATGGCTCCTTCCGAAAGGCGTAGTCGGTACGGGTCGCCGCACCGCCCACCAGGATCCCGAGGTCGGGGTCGTAGGCGAACCGCGGACCGACTCCTTTGGAGGTACCCCAGTCGCGCGGCGGGATGTTCGCCTCGATGGGATCCCCGAGATTCAGGTCGTGGGGGATCTCCGGGTCGTGCACGTCGACGGCGGGTGCGTCCACCCCGACGAGCTCGGCGGCAGGGTCCCGAATCACCCGGAGGCGGACCCCACCTCGATCGGCGCCGGTCACCGTCAGGTGATCTCCACCTCCGCCGAGATAGAGTCGGACCTCTTCGGTCTCGTCCGGCAGGAAGCGCCGCTCGAAGAAGACGGACCCACCGGGGTCGCTCCGGAGGCTGAGGGTGAGTCCGCCATCCTCTTCGCGCTCGACCTCTGCCCAGTCCGCCTGCGCGCTGGCGACGACGTCCACGTCCCTGGCGAGCTGCCGGTAGTAGGCCCGGGCCTGGGCCGGCAGCGCATCCCGCCTCGCGATGAGCGCCGTCCGGGTGAAGTCGAGCCACTGGCCCTGGAACGACTGGGGGAGTCCGGCGAGCGCGCTGTCGATCGCGGCATCGCTGATCCGAACCACGAGGTCGCCGGCGATCGAATCGAAGTCGGCCCAGCTCAGCCCGCTGAGCAGGCGTCGGTCGAGGTCGCGGCCGTTCCAGGTCAGGCCCAGCAGCTTGGGATAGTCAGGCTGAAAGACCACCAGCTTGGGATGCGCCTGGCGGGCGAGCTTCAGGAACAGCCCGTCGTAGCGCACGAATGCCTGGTCCCGGTCGCGCGGGATCGGCCGCCACACCGTGCGGTCTCCGTGTTCGGCGGCGGCCCACTTCCACTGGTCGCGATGCCGGTCCCAGTCTCCCATGAGCTGGTCCATGAGCCGAGCGCGGAGGAAGGCGCGAGCATCCACCTGGTTGTCGGGGCCGGCGTTGAGGCTGTCGAGCAGCTCATCGCTGTCCACCACCTCGTCCGCGCGGGCGAAGCCGTCGTCGGGTTTCTCCTCAACGTAGCCCAGCATCCCGGCGAACTCCCTGCGATACTTGCCCAGCGCCCGGTCGTCCGGCATCACCACCAGGGTCGGCGTGACATGGAGGACGCCCGCCGAGCGGAGCAGCCGCGCGGCCACCAAGGGTCCGCCGGGATACCCGGCGCTGATCGCGTCCTGAATCAGGCGATGGGCCACCGTCTCCCGGAGCATCGGCGGTACGGCCGGCGTTGGATCCTTGTCGAGGGAGCGAAAGACGTAGGTGCGCCCGTCCGCGCCCTTCAGGTCCAGCGAACGGGTCTGCTGCCCGCCGCCGAGCTCGTCGGGCTTGAGTCCGCCGGCGAAGGTGTGGAGATCCAGCACCGGAGCGGTGACCGGCGCGGTCCAGAGGTCCCGATAGTGAGTTCCGAAGAACGTGCGATACAGGCCCCCCCGCTCGTACTGGGGGCCGGGGACCACCCGTCGAGTCTCCTCGGTCGGATCGGACCGGGTGTCCTGGGCGACGGCGACGTCCTGGGCTGCGGCGGCCTGCGGGGACGCTGCCACGATGACGAGGAGGAACAAGGGCTTCATAACCCGTCCTCCTGCGTGAGCCAGACCGAATAGACCTCGGCGCTCTCTCCCTTGGCCCGGGTTCCCTCGGGCACCACGGTGGTGACCGAGAGCCGCACCCGGCCGTCGCGGGTGACATCGAGGCGCATGAACCCCGCCGCCTCACGCGCGAAGAGCGTCCCCTCGATGTTTCGCACCAGGCTGGAATGGCCCAGAATCCCCGCGCCGCTCACCAGCTGGTACGCCGCACGGGTGATGCGTGGCGTACCTCCCCGGATCACCTGGAGGTTGTGATCGTGTCCCGAGACCATCGCCAGGGGCGGATGGTCCTTGAACGCGTCCTCGAACGCCTGGCGCATCAGGGCGTACTTGTGCCCCGAGATGTCCTGATTGGAGATCCCCGATTGACGGGCCAGCGGATACATCGAGCCGATGATCGGGAGGGGAAGCCACATCCACGACTGCACGTTCCGGAGCGGGAAGATGTGATCGCTCCAGGTGAAGTAGCCGCCGTGCTCGCCGCCGGAGCGAATCGGGTGGTGAGTCAGCACCAGCGCATGGCGTCCGCCCGCGTCGCGCAGCGCACCCCGCAGCGAGTCGGTCACCTCCTGGTAGGTGTGGGTCGGGCAGGGGGCGTCGGGGCCGTACGGCTTGACGTCGTTGTGCACCCACCACTCGCTGTCGAGCACGATCAGCCGGAGGTGCGCGCCCAGGTCCACGACTTCGGGTCCGGGGCAGCCGCCCTTCGGGAGCAGCCGCACGTCCTTGCCTCCGAACTTGGCCACGACGGTGTCCATCCGGCGGATCGAGTTCCAGCCGTCGCGCCCCTGACGGTCCCAGTCGTGATTTCCCGGAATCAGGAGCCCCTGCGCTTTGCCCCGCCGGATGGCGACCACCTGCGCCCTGATCTTCCGCTCGGCGTCGTCCCGGGTGGGCGAGCCCAGCGGCGGCACCCCTCGGGGGTACACGTTGTCGCCCAGGAAGACGACATACTGCTTGACCGCGCGCAGCGAATCCGACTGTTTGGCGAGATCCTTGAGGACCGGCTCGCCGTCGTAGGCCTTGCTGCCGGCGTCGCCGATGAGGAAGAGCGAGACTTCGATGCTGTCCATGGGCGGCACCGGCGCCGGTGCCGCGGTGGCGGGCTCGAGCGCGCGGGAGCACCCCGCCAGGGTGACCGCGGTCGCCACCACCGCCCAGCCCGAGTTACGGCCGCCAGGCATAGGTCGAGAGCGTAGCGTCCTTGCCGGCGCCTTCGTCGCTGATCAACAGCGAGAGATCGGGAGCGATGGCGATGCCCTCGGGCTGGCGGTGGTGCTTGGGGTCGAGCTTGCCGCCGCCGAGCACACGGCCGGCGGCATCCACCTCGGCGTAAGCGTGCTCCGGCCCGGCCAGCAGGAGGTAGGTGCCCGTCCGGGGATGACGGACCATCGCCGAGCCGTGGAACCCCTTGGCGCCGGTGGCCCGCGCGAGGTCGTGTTCGGGAATGACCATTCGCGGCTTGGGCTCGAGCTGCCAGGTCTCGGCGTTCACGCCCAGCACAATAACCGCGTCCTTCCAGCGGCGGCTCAGCACTTCCTTGCAGAGGAGGAGGAACGCGCGGGTCGGCTCGTCCCAGGCGAGTCCCTCGACCTCGCAGGCGCCCTGAAGCTCTTCGGACACGTTGGCGGTGGACACCACGGCGCCGTCGGCGCCCTCACTCCCCGCGACGATCTCGCCGCCGCTGGTCACCAGGTACACCCGGCCGCCTACCACCTGGATGTCCTCGAAGTCACCCTTGAGCACGTGGCCGGCCCGGCCGAACCCGAACTGCTTGACGACCTTGCCCGAGGCGGGATCGAGCTGCCACACGACGGCGTGCTCGTCGCCGTGGGCCAGCAGGCGTCCGTCGGCGGTGAAGGCGATGCCGGAGATTTCCCGTTGCGCCTTGCCCAGATGCGACTCGGAGGTGGGCTTGGCGTCGAGGGCGTAGTGGGACAGAGCCGGGTCTCTGCCCGCGGCGCCGGCCGTAAGGAGAGCCAAGCCGCACGCCAGGGCAGCGAGCCTCACGTAGCGGTCCCCTGGACCTCCGCCCCCGACTCGCTGGGAGAGTACTCGGCCAGCTGAGGACCGAGCCGGTCGCGCAGCGCACCCAGCAGGGAGTCGGGGCCGCAGCGCTTCTTGAGCCGTACCTGGTAGGTGAGCGTCGGCAAGCCGTCCACTCCGGGGTCGTCCGACTCGAGCCCCCACCGCTTGGTGCAGTCCTCGAGCACAGCTTCGACGGCCCGCCGGGTCTCGACGTCGGCGGCCGCGTGGACCCGCAGGATACCCTCCCGCTTCGACGGGGGAGCCGCCGGCGCGTCCGCGCCTTCGGTGAGCGGCTTCACCTCCTCCGGCCGGAACCATTCGGCCATCGGCGCGGGATGTCGATCCGTCGCCTTGCCCAGCAGCGTCTGCAGCACGCCTCCTGAAGCCGGCTGCTCGCCGAGCGCGATGTCGGCGATCACCGGCTGACTGACCTGCCACTTCCAGAGCGCCACGACCACCAGATTGTACAGGCCCGACAGCGCGGCCGACGCTTCCAGCGCGCCGACACCGGCGCCCAGACCGACCGCGATGGCGATGAACACGTACATCGCATCCTTGGTGTCGTCCAGCGAATTGCGGAACCGCACCAGACCGGCGATGCCGGCAAGGCTGAAGGCGATGGCCAGGCTGTCCTGTACGATCACCAGGATCGCCGCAACCGCGATCGGCAGCAAGGTGATGGTGGTGACCACCGAGTGGTCCACCTTGCGGCGCTCGCGCGTGGCCACGTAGGCCCACGCGATCGGCAGCATGAGCAGCAGGGCGCCGGCCATCGCGACCACCGCGACCAGCCATCCCCGGCCACCCCACGCGGCGCTCTGCACCGCGCTGCCGAGGGACTTCTCGCCGACGGCGGAGAGGCGGTCCTCCAGCGTGGGTGGACCACTGAACCCGCGGGTGATCCGGGCCAGGGCGACCACGGCCGCGATGACCGCGACCTGGAACAACGCGAGCCACGCCAACCGTGGCTTCGGAACGTTTCCCCCGTGGGGCAACTCGGAAGCGTGGCTTGCGCCCATGATGCGCGATCCCTCCAAGGAGGTCAGGTCTGCCTACCCCGTCAGCGAACCGCCGATTGCTGCGAACAGAAGCGAGGCCAATTTACTGCCCGCATGAGGATTAGACTGTGGCAACTGTCACGAGACAGATGCGGGTAGTCGCACGCCGAACGAGAGAGTCGAGCCCGATCTGTTGCACAGTGAAACATGGGCGGCCCTGGCCGCCGCTCGTATCTTTTGGGCCGGAAAACTCTTGGAGTCGTCATGCCGAAAGCCTGCCGGTTCTCTCTCGGTGGCATGGTCCGCCTCGGCGCCGCGCTGGTGTTGGCGGCGGCAGTGGTCCCGTCTCGTGTCGCCGCCCAGGCGGCGCGGCAGGATTCGCTGGTGCCGGGCTCTACCGTCCGGATCGCGGCTGGGCCGGAGTATGAAGCCGGATTCTTCCACCGCTTCTTCTTCGGCACCCGCTATCGCAAGCTCTGGGCGACCCCGATCGAGGTCCCGGTGCTCGATCTCGACACCTTCGCCGGTGGGCTGCGAGCGACGCGAAAGGGCGGGGGAGAACAGACCAAGTCGCTGCGGCTGCAGGGCGCCGACGGCAAGGAGTACAGCTTCCGGTCGGTGAACAAGGATCCGTCGGGCGCGCTCCCGCCGGAGCTGCGTCGTACCGCCGCCGCCGACATCGTCCAGGACCAGACCAGCGCGGCCCATCCGGCGGGTGCTCTCATCGTGGCGCCCATTCTCCAGGCCACCGGCGTCCTGCACGTCGAGCCGCTTCTGGTGGTCATGCCCCCGGACTCGTCCCGGCTGGGCCAGTTCACCGCCGAGTTCGCCGGGATGCTGGGAACGATCGAAGAGCGGCCGGAGGATGTGGACGGCTCGACGGGCTTCGCCGGCGCGGACGACATCATCAGCACGGAGAAGCTGCTCCAGGAGCTGCGCGAGAGTCCCAGCGACCTGGTGGACGCGCGGGCGTATCTCTCCGCCCGCCTCCAGGACATCTATCTGGGGGACTGGGACCGCCACCGCGACCAGTGGCGATGGGCGCGCTTCGGGGACGACAAGCCCCGCCGCTGGGTCCCGATTCCGCGCGATCGAGACCAGGCGCTGGCCCGCTACGACGGATTCCTGCTCCAGTTCGCCCGGGCGAGCACGCCGCAGCTGGTACGGTTCGGCCCCACGTACGCCGGCATGCTGGGCCAGACGTGGAATGGTCGGGAGATCGATCGCTGGTTTCTCACCGGACTGGAGCGGCCGGTCTGGGATTCGATCGCCCTTGCGCTCCAGGCCAAGCTGACCGACTCGGTCATCGCGGCCGCGGTGGCGGCGATGCCCCCCGCGTATCAGCCGCTCGATTCGGCCTGGCTCAACCACGCGCTGCGCGAGCGGCGGGACAACCTTCCCGAGGCGGCCGAGACATTCTACCGCCATCTCGCCGGCGAAGTCGACATCGAGGCGACGGACAAGGACGAGCTGGTGACCGTGACTCGGCACGACGGCCGATACACTACGATCGCCATCGCCCGGGTGGAGGAGGACGGCACGGTGGATGCGCCCTACTTCGAGCGGCGCTTCGATCACAGCGAGACCAAGGAAGTGCGCCTCCACCTGGCCGAGGGCGACGACCGGGTGGTGGTACTGGGGCCGGGAGGAGGCGGGGTCCGGATCCGGGTGCTGGCCGACGGTGGGGCCGATTCGCTGGCCGACTCGTCCCGGGGAGGCCGGGTGAAGCTCTACGCGCAGGACAGCAACGACGGCACCGCGCCGGGGACCGATGTGAAGGTCGATCGGAAGTCCTACGAGCCCAAGTCGCCCGCCCCGCGCGACTGGGGCGATCGCTGGCTGGGTCTGACCTGGCTGGCCTACGGGCCCGATCTCGGAGCCTTCTTCGGTGCCGGTGTGTCGCTGACCCAGTACGGCTTCCACCGCGACCCCTACGCCCAGACTTCTCGGGTCCGGGTGGGGTACTCCACCGGCGCCGCGACCGGACGGGCGGATTTCGCCGGGATCTGGTACCGGGAGAACTCCCGCGCGCACGTCAACCTGCTGGCCCGGGCCTCGGGCATCGAGGCCTTGCGATTCCACGGCTTCGGCAACGAGATCAGCATCACCGACGACAACACGTTCTACCGGGTGAAGGAGACCGAGCTCAGCATCTCCCCGTCATACTCCTTTCCGATCGCGTCCCAGGTCGAGTTCTCCGTGGGGCCGTTGTTGAAGTTCACGGAGACCGACCTCGACGAAGACCGCTTCATCGCCGTCGCCGATCCCTACGGCGCGGGGAAGTTCGGCCGATTCGGCCTGCTCGGACGGCTGGAGTACGAGGGCCGCGACCGGCCGGTCGCAGCGACGCGAGGGGCGTTCGTCCGGATCCAGGGTGGATACTATCCCAGCATGCTCGATGTCGAGGAGCCCTTCGGCGAGGTCCACGCCGTGGCGTCCACTTATCTCACGGCGGCCTCGATGCCGCTCGAGCCCACACTCTCGTTCCGGGTTGGCGGCAAGAAAGTGTGGGGCCGATACCCCTACCAGGAAGCGGCCTACATCGGCGACATCTCGACCGTCCGGCTGGGCCGGGACAACCGGTACGCCGGTGACGCCTCGCTGTACGCCGGCTCCGAGCTTCGCCTCTTCCTCACCGAGTTCTACTTCCTCGCGCCGGGCGACCTCGGCGTATTCGGCCTGGCGGACGTGGGGCGGGTCTATCTCGAGGGGGAGGAGTCCGACGTGTGGCACGGCGCCGCCGGTGGCGGGATCTGGTTCTCGCTGATCGACCGGGCCAACACGATGAGCGTGGCCGTCGCCCAGAGCGAGGAGCGGACCGGCGTGTACCTGACGGTGGGATTCGGCTTCTAGAAGGGCAGACCGGATGGAGGACGCCCAAGCGTCCCCCCCGGTCCGAAGGTCAGGCCGCCGTGTCGGTAGCGCGGGAGGCCTTCCGAGTCTCCACCTGACGCTTGAGCCAGTCGATCTGGTCCTTGATGGATTGCCGGGTGGCCTTGGCTGCGAGCCACTCCAGCGCCCGCCGCCGCTCCTCGTCGCTGAACACCGGCGATTCCGCCAGCCGCTGATAGAACGCGACCTGCTTCTCGGTCGGCGCGTAGGGTCCCACCCGAGCCGCCGGCTCCGCGCGCTCCACCGGGAGCATCGGGGCCGTGGGCGCCACCGGCGTGGTGCCGCTGCCCTTCGGATTGTCCACCACGCGAGCCAGGCCGCCGCGCCGCGCCGCGGCGATCACCTGCGCGCGGACGGTGCCCGGAATCAACCGGAACCGCGCATTCCGCGCTGCCTTCATCGCCCCGGCCTCGTACCAGTGGGGATTGAGCTGCCGACCGCGCCGGCTCACGATTTCTTCCCCGGCCAGAATGCGGCGCACGAAGTCGCGGATCTCGGTCTCCTCGAAATGCTCCGCCATCCAGGCCAGGTAGTCTCGGCCGTCCTCGGTCTGCAACAGCTCCCGGTAGGTCCGGCCGCGGTACTTCTTGCTCGGCACGCGGGTATCGAGGTCGAGCTGGGCCGGATCGTAGTACATCGGCTGACGCTTGACTCCGATGACCTGGTCGAGCCGGACATCATGCCCGTCCGGGGAGACGGCGAAACGAGCCGCCCGGACCTTGAAGAGCGCCTCCCGGTCTTCACCTTCGCCCAGGACCTCGTACTGCAGATCCTCTTCGCGAATCACCTGCCCCTGCGCGACCAGCGCCATACAGCACTCGTCCACGCCGGTCTTGCTGAGACCGACCACCTCCTGGCCGCCCTCCTTGACGACGTACACCAGGTCCTGGGCCGCCACGCCCTCCAGCTCCTTGCGGAGCGCGTCCTCATCCATCCGATCCATCAGCTGGAACGGATCCCATTGCGGCCGGGTCGGCAGCACCGACTCGTTGGGATTCGTGCTTGTATCCGACATCTTGGCCTCCTGCCACTGGTCCAATAGCACCCTGCCGAGGGTCGGAGCTGACTCAATACGGCTCCGTCGCAAATGGCGTTGGTGCGTTTAAACGTACTTTCAATCTAATAGTCGAACGCAAATGGTCAATACATGGTAACTGCATGTATTATAGCAGCTTATAGATGTCTATTCGGGGAATGTTCGGGTACGATTTTTGATTGAGGACTGGAGGTGGTGCGGGGGAGGATCGGGGCCAAAACTCGAGGGGGGCCGGCCTAGCCAGCCCCCCTCAGGAGTCCGTCACCGCTGGGGACGTTCGTCTACTCATCGCGTTCATTCTTGTAGAGCCAGTACTCGGGGCCGGCGAGGTTCTCAGGCCAATCGTCGAGGTGGAGATCCCCACGCCACGCCTCTACGTCGGCGGGCTCCCAATCCGCGTCCGGCGTGTCCCAGGGAAGGTCTCCATCGCCCTCCCAGGGCCGCCCATCCTGTAGGCTCATACTCCGCTCCTTCGGTGTCCCGGGGGCACCTGCGCCATTCTCCCGGAGCAAATGCCGGGCCGATTCCCGGGGTTCCCGTCGGCGGGCGTGCTGCCCGTCCCCGGCCCCTAACTATCGACCCGGTCCAGCGATTTCCGTCGTGGGGAGGGTCACGAGCCGCGCGCCCGGCCGATCACTTCCCCTTGTGAACGGAAGTGCGAGCAGAATGCGGCGGCGTCCGCATCCCTACCGCCGGCCAACGCGGTGGACTACAATTCCCCTCCGCCGGAACGGGACGTGGCGCAGTCCGGTAGCGCACTGCAATGGGGTTGCAGGGGTCGCGGGTTCAAATCCCGCCGTCCCGATGAAACAAAAAAGGCCGACCTCTCGAGGTCGGCTTTCTCATGGACAGTCCTTCGCTCGAGCCGGCATCCCACTCACCGCCGAGGCCGTATGCACCGTGCCGCACTCGCATCCGTCGTCCTGCTTCTCGTCGCTTGCCGACCCGATACGCCCGGCAGCGGCGCCGCCGGGAATGCCGGCGGCTTCGCGGTCGAGCTGGGTGTCGACACCACCGCGCTGACCCGGATGCCGTCAGGGCTGCGGTATCAGGATGTCGCCGTCGGATCCGGTGAGGAGGCCACCGCCGGCCGCACCGCCGTGGTGCACTACACCGGCTGGCTCCCCGATGGGAAGAAGTTCGACAGCAGCCGGGACCGGGGCGAGCCCTTCTCGTTTCCGCTCGGCGCGGGGCAGGTCATCGCAGGATGGGATCAGGGCGTGGCGGGCATGAAGGTGGGTGGTCGCCGCAAGCTGGTAATCCCGGCCGAGCTGGGCTACGGCGAGGCGGGCGCGCCCCCCGACATTCCGCCCAACTCGACCCTCGTCTTCGACGTGGAGTTGCTTCGGGTCCAGTAATCGCAGCCCACGTCACTCATCGTCGTCATGGTCCCGGTCCCGGTGATGCTGGCTGCCGGGCCGGACCAGGCTGATCGTGCCCTGGAACGATTCGAGCGTGACCTGGGCGCTGCCCGAACCGAGGGTGAAGTTGAAGCGCTTGCCCTTGCGGGTCTCGGTCAGGGTGACGGGGAAATCGGACTCGAACTCCCCGTTGAAGGTGGACACGGACACCGCGGCGCTGGTTTTCTCGTCCATGGCGAGCGTGATGTCGCCATTGTGGGTGGAGAGCGAGTAGCGGCCACCCGCGTGCACCGGGCCGTCGTAGCTCAGGTCGCCGTTCACCGACGTGGCCGTGAGCGTGGTCGCGTCGGTGCCCACCAGCTCGATGCTGCCGTTCACCGTCTCGGTCGAGATCTCCCCGGAGCTGCGATGGACTTCCACGTCCGCGTTGACCGAGTTGGCGTCGATCCGCCCCTTGGCGCCGGTCAGCGACACCCCACCCTGCACCGACTTCACCGACACCAATCCTTCGCCGCCTTCGGCGGTCACGTCACCCTGCACGGTCTCCGCCGAAATCGATCCCCGGGCCCCGGCGATGGTGATGTCGGTATTCACGCCGGAGATGTCCAGCGCCATCCAGGCCGGCACGGTGAGTGTGATATCGGTGGACGACGGCGGTCCGCGGCGACCGGTGGTCCGGACACTCAGTGCCGTGGCCGAGCGCTCGATCTCCACTCGGCCGGGCCCGCCGGGGTCGGCCACCACCCGGACCGCGTTCTTGGCCCAGGTCTTCACATCCACGTCGCCGGCGAAGAGATCAACCTCGAGCCGCTGCCCCTTCTCGACGGGCACGGTCGAATCGATCTGCTGGATCAACGTCAGAGCCGCGAGGGCGGGCACCAGGGCGAACAGCACGAGAATGGTCCTTTCAGCTCGCGGCGGACACCAGCGACGCGGCCTGCCGCAGCAGGTCGAGCTTCTGTCGCATGGTCTCGGCGAGATGGGAGTTGAGATACGCATTGGCGGAGTCCGCCGCCACGGCCCGGCGAGCCTGCTCGATCGCCTGGTCGATGACACGAAGGTTCTGCTCCAGGACTCGCACCGTGGTGGTGTCGAGCCGTCCCCGGCCTTCCGCCAGGACCCGCTCCAGATCGGCCACGGCGGCATCGTAGCGGGGCGCCGCGCGGCGTTGCCACGACACGGGCGTTCCCAGGCCGCTGTCTGCCGGCGGCTGCGGGGAAACACTCGCGACGGGCGTGGCCGCGGAACCCGGGTGGAGCAGCCAGACCGAACCTCCGGACAGGACCATCAGGGCGATCCCCGCCGCGAGCAGCTGCGGCAGTGAGAAGGTGAAGCGCCCCTGCGCCCCTGCGCTCCAGCGTCCCTCCGTCCGTGAGGTCGGGGTGGCCCCGATTCGCGCGGCGATGCCGGGCCAGAGATCGCCGGCGGGTCCGGTGGACTCGAGCGCGTGGGCCCGCGCCACGACCCGGCGCAGCTCGGCCAGAGTGGCGGAGCACTCGGCGCAGCCAGTCAGGTGGCTCTCCAGCTCGGCTCGCTCCCGGGGAGGCAGCTCGTCGTCCAGGTATTCCGACAATCGGTCGGTCCACACGTCGCTCATAGAGTCCTCACTCACCGCTCGAGATGCTGCCGCAGTGCCATCCGGGCCCGGTGGAGCTGTGACTTCGAGGTCCCGGCCGCCAGACCCAGCATGTCCGCGATCTCCTCGTGGCGATACCCTTCGACGTCGTGCAGCACGAAGACCTGTCGAGCCCCTTCGGGCAGCCGGGCGATCGCCGCCTCCATGTCCACCGCGGCCTCCGGGGTCGCCCGCCGGCCGGGAAGCACGTCCAGCACCAGATCCCCCTCCACATGCCGCTTGCGCCGGATGCCGATCGTTTCCCGCCGGCTCAGCAGCACGTTCACCGCGAGGCGGTGGAGCCAGGTGCCGAAGGCCGACTCGCCGCGGAAGGTGCCCAGCTTCTGCCAGGCCCTCACGAACACGTCCTGCACCGCTTCGTCGGCCTCGTCGTCGCTCAGCATCCGCCGGACGAGTCCGTGGATCCGGTTGACGTGCCCCCGGTAGAGCCGCTCGAAGGCGTGGGCATCCCCGCTGGCCGCCAGGGTCGCGTCCACCGCGTCGGAATCGGTTCGCAGGGTCGGTTCGTGCGGCAGTGCCGTCGCTCCAGCTCCGGGTGACCTCATCGCGGACCATTGGATCGTGCGATGGGCCAAAAGGTTGCTGTCGAAGCGGGGAAGGGGGAAGGGCGAAACGCGGAGGGGAGTGAGGGGCCCGCCGCTGAGCTCCAGCCGGGCTGGTGATCGGCCTGTAGCCCCCTAAATTCCCGGCCACCCTCTGCTTGGACCGCTCCGATGGCTTCCGCGACCCATACCATGCCCATCACCGCGCCTCGCGGCACCACCCTCTCCTGCAAGGGGTGGCACCAGGAGGCGGCCCTCCGGATGCTGATGAACAACCTGGATCCGGCGGTGGCGGAGCGGCCCGACGAGCTGATCGTCTATGGCGGCAGCGGCAAGGCGGCCCGCAATTGGGAGTGCTACGAGCGGATCGTAGCCACGCTCCGCCGGCTGGAGAACGATGAGACCCTCCTGGTGCAGAGCGGCAAGCCGGTGGGGGTGTTCCGGACCCACGAGGAGGCGCCGCGGGTCCTGATCGCCAACGCCCACCTGGTGCCGCGCTGGGCCACCTGGGACGAGTTCCGCCGGCTCGAGGCGCTCGGCCTCACCATGTACGGCCAGATGACCGCGGGGTCATGGATCTACATCGGGACCCAGGGGATCCTGCAGGGCACCTACGAGACCTTCGCCGAGTGCGCCCGGCAGCACTTCGGCGGCACGCTTGCGGGGCGCCTGGTGGTGACCGGCGGTCTGGGCGGCATGGGCGGCGCCCAGCCGCTCGCCGCCACCATGAACGGCGCCGCCTTTCTCGGCATCGACGTGGATGAGAGCCGGATCCGGCGCCGGGTAGAGACCGGCTACTGCGACCGGCTCGAGACCGACCTGGGCCGCGCGCTCGTGCTGGTGGATGAGGCCCGCCGCCGGCGCCAGCCGCTCGCGGTGGGCCTGGTCGGCAACATCGCCGAGGTGTTGCCCGACCTGGTCCGGCGCGGCGTGGTGCCCGACGTCCTCACCGACCAGACCTCGGCCCACGACCTCCGCCTCGGATACATCCCAGCCGGCCTCGACCTGGCGCAGGCCGCGGAGCTCCGCGAGCGCGATCCGGCGGACTACGAGACCCGGGTGCTGGACTCGATGACCGTGCACGTGCAGGCGATGCTCGACCTCCAGGCCCGGGGAGCGGTCACCTTCGACTACGGTAACAACCTCCGGGGACAGGTCGCCGATCATCGGGGGATGCGGGAGGCGTTCACCATCCCGGGCTTCGTGCCCGCGTTCATCCGCCCGCTCTTCTGCCGCGGGGCAGGGCCGTTCCGCTGGGCCGCGCTCTCGGGCGATCCGGCGGACATCGCCGAGACCGACCGCGCGGTGCTGGAGACGTTCCCCAAGAACGACGCGCTGGCCCGGTGGATCCGGCAGGCGTCGGAGCGGGTGCAGTTCCAGGGGCTGCCTGCGCGGATCTGCTGGCTGGAGTATGGCGAGCGCGCCGAGATGGGCCTGCGCTTCAACTGGCTGGTGAAGCAGGGGAAGGTGCGGGCACCGATCGTGATCGGGCGCGACCACCTCGACACCGGCTCGGTGGCGTCGCCCAACCGCGAGACCGAGGCCATGCGGGACGGCTCCGACGCCATCGCCGACTGGCCGCTGCTCAACGCCCTGCTCAACACCGCCTGCGGCGCGAGCTGGGTGTCGCTGCACCATGGCGGCGGCGTGGGCATCGGCTACTCGATTCACGCCGGCATGGTGGCCGTGGCGGACGGCACCGCCTCGGCCGACCGGCGGCTGGAGCGGGTGCTG
>Ga0310810_10004488_pt1 | contig 15452 bp, 13 predicted proteins | sample NCmetagenome_FD_207641 | JGI IMG/M metagenome (GOLD analysis project Ga0310810, IMG submission 207641) | Soil microbial communities from experimental microcosm in Duke University, North Carolina, United States - NC | ecosystem: Engineered > Artificial ecosystem > Soil microcosm > Unclassified ...
CGGCCGCGGCGGTCGCGAAGGCGGCGATGCCGAGGAAACTCAGCGCGACGTGCGCGACCAGCCACGCGCCACGCGCGCCGGCCGGCTCGAGCCCCGGCGCGAAGCCGACGACGTTGGCGAAGACGGTGGGGATCGCAGCCAGCGGCGCCGTCACGAGCGTGAGGCTCACGTCGCGCGCGAGCAGCTCGACGAGGAGCAGCGTCGCGGCGAGCACGAGTCCGGCGAAGGAGAGCGAGGGACCGAGCCCCGTCAGCGGAAGCTGGCCGACGTGCAGCGCGTAGCTCGCGAGACCGATGAGATGGGCCAGGACGCCCGCGCCGAGGAGCGCGACCACGCCGCGTACCGGGGGACCCACCGGACGCGCGAATGGCGTCGCGGCGAGTGCCGCGGCGCCGACGTAGCAGGTGATGGCGACGAAGTGGGCGATCGCGGTCATGGCTATCGCCCTAATGTAATGCGTGGCCACGCGTTACGGCCATGCGGCCGTAACGCGGGCCGGCCCTGCGGTCAGGGCACGCGAGCCACCACGCGCACGCTCTCGCCCGCGCGGATCGCCGGCTGCTCCTGCGCGGTCACCCGGGCCGTCGTGCCGTACGGGGTGACCTTCACGACCTGCGCTCGGGCGATGACGACCTCCGGCAGCGTCGGCCCGTCGTCGCCCTTCGGCTCGACGCGCGGCCGATAGATCTCGACCTCGTCGCCGACGTGCAGGCCGTCGGCCGCGCTCAGGTCGAACAGCACGTAGCTGCCGAACGACGGGAGCACCGCGGGACGTTGGATCTCGAGCACCTTCGCCGCGCGCCCGGTGCCCGCAGCCACGGCGACGGGACGCGCCATGACGTGGGTGCCAGTCGTGTCGAGGGCGATCACCCTCGTGTCCGCATTCAGCGAGCCGTACAGCTCACGCACTTCCACCACCGCCGGCTCGCCGTCGCGCGGCGCGCGCACCACCTGGAGCACCGCGACCGGCACCACCACGGTTCCCACGTCCTCGTTCGTCGGCCCGAGCTCGTAGGCGAGGAAGCGGTCGCGCTCCGCCGCCGGCGAGCCAGCGGGGGGCGACATGAGCACGCGGTCGAACAGCTCGTAATTCGCCGTCGAGCGTGGCTTGTCGATGCCCGGCAGATCGGCGCCGAAGATGACGCGCCCCGCGCCGCCCGGACCGCCGTTCCTCCAGAAGTAGGGCGCGCGCAGCACGTCGCCCGCCGGCACCGTCGGCTTCACGTAGCGTCGCGCGGTCGCCGTGCTGCGGCCGTAGGCGATCGTGCGCGGCGTGAACACCGTGGGCCCCGTGCTGCGCCGAACCACCGGTGCCGCGGCTGCAGCCTCGGGCTCGGCCGGCGCGGCGGCGGGTTCAGGCGCGCGTTCGGCGGACGCCACCGCCCCCGCCGTCAGCTTGAGGACCTCGCCCGGATAGATCCAGTGCGGATCGTCGATCTGGTCGGTGTTGATGCGGTAGATCTCCGGCCAGAGATACGGATCGCCGAGATACTGGCGCGCGATGTCCCAGAGGGTGTCGCCGCGCTTCACCGTGTGGGTGGTGGCGCCGCTCCGCGCGCCCTGCGCCGCAGCGGGCGTGGCGACGGCGGCGGAGAGGAGGGCGACGGCGGTCATGGACCGTCCGAGTCGGAGAGTCTTCACGCGCTCGAGGGGTGCGGCGCCGGATCGATCGGCGCGGACGAAGCTTCGGTGAACCGCGGCCGGCAGCGGCGGCGGGCTGCTAGCAAGACGATCGGTCGCTCGCGCGGAAACGGGCGCGGCAGCGGACGGTGTGATCTGGCTCACGCGCCCGCGTCATTCTACTATCACCATAGTTGACAAACGCGAGGCCACGCCATAAGTACTACGCAGATAGTACTTCCCTCAGGACCGCTCATGGAAACTGCCGCTCTTGGCGAGCGAGAGCTCGACGTCATGCAGTATCTCTGGACACACGGCTCCGGCACCGTCTCGGAAGTCCGCGACGGACTCGCCGCGCGTCTCGCCTACACCACCGTGCTCACGATCCTTCGCAATCTCGAAGCGAAGGGATTTCTCCGCCGAGAGGAGGAAGGGCGTGCGCATCGCTACTTCCCGAGAATCAAGCAGCGGGTTGCGCAGCGCCGCGCACTGCGCCGCCTCGTCGACTCGCTGTTTCGCGGCTCTCCGGCGGCCTTGCTGGCCCATCTGGTCGACGAGCACGACCTGTCACCGGAGGACGTGCGACGCATCGCCGAGGGTATCGCGGACAAGCCTTCGCGCAGGAACAGGCCATGATGCTCGCCACGTGGATGCTGCGCGTAGTCCTCGTCTCGTCGCTCGTTGGTATGGCGGCCCTCGCCGGCGAGCGCCTGCTACGCGCACTCGGTCGGCAAGCGAGGTGGAGCTGGGCCGTCGCGCTCGGAGGGCTCTTCATCTGGCTGCCAGTGTCTCCCCTGCTCGCGCGGGCCCGTCTTCCCGCTCACATCGCCGAACGCCTGCCTGCGCTGCCGGTGACCGGCGCCGCGACGACGGTTCACGGCGGACTCGCGCTCGATCTGGCTCGAGCGATCGCGCTGCTCTGGGCACTCGCCTCGATCATCCTCGCTGTGCGTCTCGTCTCCGGCTTGCGAGCGGTGCAGATGTTTCGCTCGCGCACCAGCAGGACGACGCTCGATGGGGTGCCGGTTCTCTTGGGAGAATCCATCGGCCCGGCCACGATCGGATTCCGGCGGCCGGACGTGCTGGTGCCGTCGCTCGTGTTTCAGTTGGAGCATCGTCTCCGCGATCTCGTCCTACGTCATGAGCGGGAGCACTGCGTCGCGCGTGATCCGGTGCTGCTCCTCGCCGGCCACGTGGCACTCGTCGTCTATCCCTGGAATATCCCCCTCTGGTGGATCGCCCGGCGCCTTGCCCTCGCCGTGGAGCTCGACTGCGACGCACGCGTCATCCGAGCGCACGACGATCGCACCCGATACGCCCAAGTCCTCTTGCTCTTCGCGCAGCGTGGCGTCATGCGGGATCTTGCGCCCGCGCTTGCGATGAGTCGTTCCCACCTCACTCGGAGGATTCGCGCCATGCAGGCCGAAACGATTCGCCCGCGACGCACCACACTGGCGGCACTCGGCGTCTCGGGCGTCGTGGCCGCTGCTGCTGCATGCTCGGCTGGTCTGGTCGAGGCGCCGAAGTCTGCGCCGTCCGCCGCCCCGCATGCGTCCGTCGCCGGCGTTTCCGATCCGCGCTGCCCAGGGTGTTTCGAGTTCACGCTCGACGAAGCGGCCCGTCCGCTTCCCACCACGGGCTGGCCGACCTATCCGGCAGACATGCGCATCGCGAAACGGGAAGGAGAGGTGCTGGCGAGATTCGTCGTCGGGACCGATGGAACGGTCGATCCATCGACGCTTCAGGTGGTGCGCTCGTCCGATCCCGCGTTCACCACGGCCGTACGCGACGCGATCCCAGCGCTGCGCTTCCAGCCGGCGCGCGTCGGCGGGCGCGCGGTGCGCCAACTCATCGAGCAGCCATTCACCTTCGCGCTGTCGAAGGAATCCCGGAACTGATGCGGCGAGACCGTCGCTCGCAGCGATGCGAACGACGGTCTCAATGAGTGCTCACCAGCATCCCGTCCCGACCGACCCCGGCGGTCGCTCAGCGCTCGCCCGTCGCGAGCCTGATCCGCTCGATGCGCCGGTTCTTCGCCGGCACGTTGTACACCCGCAGCGAGACGATCTCGCCCGGCTTCGCCGCGCGGAGCGCGGCGCGCAACGCGTCGGTCGACGTCACCGGCGTCCCCTCGACGGAGAGAATGATGTCGGGGCCGCCGGTCTGCGGCGTCGCGATCCGTCCGGCGGCGCCGCTTCCCTCGGCGACGTCCGTGACGATCACGCCGTGGACGTCCGCGGGAAGCTGCAGCTCGCGCGCGGCGTCGGCGTCGATCGGCTCGACGGTGACGCCGAGCACCGGCATCGACGCGCCCCGGCGGTCCGCGTCGGCACGCGACGGCGTCGCCGCATCCTTCGACGCGGTGCGCGAATCGGGCACGCGCTGGAGCGGCACCTTGATCGTCGAACGCGCGCCCCCCTTCCGCGCCACCTCGACCGAGACGACCTCGCCCGGCTTGCGGAAGGCGATCGCTTCCTGGAGTTGCGCGACGTAGTCGACCGGGTGTCCATCGACGCCGATGATCACGTCACCGGGCTCGAGCCCCGCGCGCTTCGCCGGTGCGTCGGCGCTGCCGAAGTCCTGCACGAGCACGCCGCGATTCTGCGTGAGCCCGACGTACGCCGCGTCGTTCGGGCTCGCGTCGCGAACCATGACGCCGAGCGCGGCTCGCTCCACGCGCCCGTTCGCGCGAATCTGGCTCATCACCGCGCGCGCGAGGTTGATCGGCACGGCGAAGCCGTAGCCCGCGTTGACGCCCGTCGGGCTCGCGATCGCGCTGTTGATGCCGATCACCTCGCCGCGCACGTTCACGAGCGGGCCGCCCGAGTTGCCGGGATTGATCGCCGCATCGGTCTGGATGAAGTCCTGAATGCTGCTCTGCGACCGGTTCGGCAGATCGAGGGCGCGTCCCTTCGCGCTGATGATCCCCTGCGTCACGGTGAAGTTGAGGTTCTCGCCCAGCGGGTTGCCGACGGCGAGCACCCACTCGCCGACGCGCGCCGCGTCGCTGTTTCCCAGCGGTGCGGGTGCGAGGCCGGTCGCGTCGATCTTCAGCACGGCGACGTCCGTGGTGGGATCGGTGCCGACGACGCGCGCCGCGAACTCACGCCGGTCGAGCAGTCGCACGGTCACCTTGGTCGCGCCGTCGACGACGTGCGCGTTCGTGAGGACGTACCCGTCGGTCGAGACGACGAATCCCGAGCCGGACGCCATGCCGCCGCGCCGATCGTCCGGGCCGTCGGGCATGCCGGGCATGCCCGGCATCTCGAAGAAGCGCCGGAGCTCGGGCGGCAGGCCCGGCATGCTGGGCGCGCTGGGCGCGCTTCGGTCGCGGCGCTGCGCGACGGTGCGCGGCGCCTGGCGCGCGGTGATGTAGACGACGCTCGGTCGAACGCGAGCCGCGACGCTCGCGAACGCGTCGCTCAGCGACTCGAGCTCCGCCACGGCCGCCCGGGAGCCGGGCGCGGTGACGTCCGAGGTGACGGACTGCTGCGCCGCGGAGGGCGCCGCGAGCGCAGCCATGGAGAGTACGGCGACGGCTACGCCACGCGCGGCCGCGCTTCGACGACTCCCAGGCATCATTGAGCCTCCAGAGACATGAGATCGTGCTGTTGTTGTGATCGCCGCGTGCCGGCGGCACGCCGTGCGTTCGATTCGATCCCTGTCCTACACCGGGCTGCGGCATCGGTGCCGCGCCGGGCGCGAGGGACCGAGAGGCGCGCGATCGCACGCCTCGCTGGTATGGCACCGGCGATGCGCGAAGGGTTCACGCGCGCCGCCTTCGTGCCGCCCGTGCCTCACCGATGCGCTCGCCGCACGTGACCGCCTGCACGACGCACGAACGGGCGGCGCTTCCCGAGGGAAGGGCCGCCCGTTCGCGCTCACGACGTTCGCGAGCCTGATGCGCCGATCAGAACGGCAGGTCGTCGTCTTCGTCGGACAGCGCGCCCGGGAAATCCTCGAAGTCCTCGCCTCCCGCCGTCTTCGCCTTCGCGGGAGCCGCCGCCCGCGTGCGCGCGCCGTTCGACTCCGAGTCCGAGTCCCCGCCGCCACGGCCGCCGCCGAGCATGATGAGCTCGCGCACGTTGATCTCGGTGGAGTAGCGGGTCTGGCCGTCCTTGTCCTGCCACTGGCGATACTCGATCCGCCCCTCGACGTAGAGCTTGTCTCCCTTCTTCACGTACTTCTCGACGATGTCGGCGAGCTGCGAGCTCTTCGTGTTCCACACGACGCAGCGGTGCCACTCGGTCTTCTCCTGCTTGTTGCCGGACGCGTCGTTCCACGACCGGCTCGTCGCCAGCGAGAACGTCGCCACCCGGTTCCCTCCAGTCGTCGAGCGCACCTCGGGATCGTTCCCGAGGTTCCCGATCAGCGTCACCTTGTTCAAGCTCCGGCTCATACACTCCTCCTGGGCGAGTTGATGGATGCCTCGCCGCTCACGCTAAAGATTACGTCCATGGATGACGCCACCAAATCCGTGCACACATCCGTAAACAACCGCGAAACAACCGACTACGCCTTCGACTTCACGTGACACTTCACTTCAGGTCGAACCGATCTCGCGCCGCAGAATGAGCGCGTCCTCGACGGGGTGACGATAGTAGCGCCGTCTGACGCCCACCGCGGCGAACCCTCCCGCTTCGTACATCGCGCGCGCGGCACGATTCGACTCGCGAACCTCGAGGTACACCAATCGGACCCCTTCGCCCCCGAGCTCGCCGACGATGTGCTCCAGCAGCATCCGTCCGATCCCTCGCCGCCGCACTTCGCTCGTGACCGCCAGGTCCGCGATGTCCGCCTCCGCGCCGGCCGCGAGCGCGACAACATATCCCACCAGCGACGGCCCGGCATCCCCGCGCGCGGGCGCGCCGTCCCCGGCCCCCTGCTCCGCGACGAACACGCGCATCCGGTCGAGCGCGAGCGCCGTCGCGAACGCTTCCTCGCTCCACGGATCGCTGAACGACGCGCGCTCGATCGCCAGCATCGCCGGCAGATCGCGCCGAGTGGCGGGCCGGATCGAAAGCGCCGGAGACGCCATGGTGCTCATACCGCCTCGAGCGGACGTCCGTGCGCGGACTCCCACTTCACCTGCGCCTCGGCCAGCCGTCCGTACGCCGGCTCCCAGCGCGCCAGATCCACCGGAGTCGCGGCGTCGAGCTGAGGAGTGAGGCGGGCAGCGCCGGCGGCACGCGGCACCACGTGGCCCACGCCATGACGGTCGGGTCCGATCGCCACCGCGTCGGCCGTCTCCGCGATCGTGCCCACCTCGGACGAGCTCACGCGCCGCTCGGGCGCGAGTACGCGTAGCACGCCATCGTGATCGACTTCGAACAGCTCGACGTAGTGCTCGCCGCGCAGTGCGTCGATCGTCGCGAGATAGCGACCCGGCGCGCGGGGCTCGCGCGACGCGACGACGAGCGCGAGTGAGGAGATGGAAACGAGAGGGCAGCCGGCGGCGAGGGCGAGGCCCTTCGCGATCGAGCCGGCGACGCGAAGGCTCGTGAAGCTGCCGGGCCCGGCGCCGCAGATGATTCGCTCGAGCGCGGCGGGCTCGACGTGGTGCTCCTCCAGCAGTTGGGCAACGGCGGGCATGAGGGCCTCGCGCTCGCGCCCGCGCATGGCGACGTCGCGCGCTGCGAGGAGCGCTCCATCGCGCAGCAGCGCCGCACTCCCGGCGTACGTCGATGCCTCGAGGACGAGCGTGATCACGGATGCCATCCCGCGTAGAGAAGACGCCGCGCGGCGTCATCCGGCAGATGCTGCAGCGAGAGGATCACGCGCCCGTTCGGGAGGCGATCGCCCGCGCGGTCGGGCCACTCTACGAGCACGAGGGCGCGAGCGCTCATGATCTCGTCCCATGCCAGGGCGTCGAGCTGGTCGGGACGCTCGAGCCGATAGAGATCGAGATGATAGACCGTAGACCGCGGAGACTCGTATTCCTGCACGAGCGCGAAGGTGGGGCTCGTGACCTCCTCGCGAACGCCGTAGCCCTCGCAGATCGCCTGGACGAGGGTCGTCTTCCCCGCGCCCAGGTCTCCCTCGAGCGTGACGACGAGCGGCGGATGCGCCGAACGGCCGAAGCGCCGTCCCCAGTCGCGCAGCTCGGCTTCGTCCATCGCGAGCGCCCCCTGTTCCGCCAGGACGGGGACGAGCGGCTCGTGGCCGACCGGGTCGCCCGCGGCGTATCCGCTCACCGGCGCCCACCGCCCGCGGCGGCGTCGGGCTCGGGCTGTGCCGCCTTGCCCGCCATGCGCGCGCGCACCTCGAACAGCTGGTCGCGCAGCCGCGCCGCTCCCTCGAAGTCGAGCGCCGCCGCCGCCTCGCGCATCTGTTGCTCGAGCATCGCGACGAGCGCCTCCGGCTCGACCATGTCGTAGCCGGGCGCTTCGGCCTCCGCGACCTTCCGGCGGCGCGGGCCGCGCTCCTCCTCGCGCTCGCCGCGCGCGTCGGCGACGCGCGTGATGAAACGCACCTCGTCGACGCTCTTCGAGACGGAGACGGGCGTGATGCCGTGCTCCTCGTTGTACGCCCGCTGGAGCTCGCGGCGGCGCGCCGTCTCGTCGATGCACCGCTGCATCGACCCCGTGATCCGGTCGGCGTAGAAGATCGCGCGGCCGTTCAGGTGTCGCGCCGCGCGGCCCACGGTCTGGATCAACGAGCGGTCCGAGCGCAGGAACCCTTCCTGATCCGCGTCGAGGATCGCGACGAGCGACACCTCCGGCATGTCGAGCCCTTCACGCAGCAGGTTGATCCCGACGAGGACGTCGAAGTCGCCGAGTCGCAGCCCGCGCACGATCTCCATTCGCTCGATCGCGTCGATGTCGGAGTGCATGTACCGCACGCGCACGCCGACCTGCTGGAGATAGTCGGTGAGATCCTCGGCCATCCGCTTGGTCAGCGTCGTGACGAGCACGCGCTCGCCCACGCGAGCGCGGGTGCGGATCTCGCCGAGCAGATCGTCCACCTGGCCGCGGACGGGACGCACCTCGATCTCGGGGTCGACGAGCCCGGTCGGCCGGATGATCTGCTCGACGACGACGCCTTCGGAGAGCCGCAGCTCCAGCTCACCCGGGGTCGCGGACACGAACACCGCGCGCGGCGTCAGCGCGAGGAACTCGTCGAACATGAGCGGGCGGTTGTCGAGCGCGCTCGGAAGCCGGAAGCCGTAGTCGACGAGCGTCAGCTTGCGCGCGCGGTCGCCGTTGAACATCCCGCCGATCTGCGGCAGCGTGACGTGCGATTCGTCGACGACGACGAGAAAGTCGTCGGGAAAATAGTCGAAGAGACACGCCGGCCGCTCGCCGCTCGCGCGGCCCGAGAGATGGCGTGAGTAGTTCTCGATGCCGGCGCACGTGCCGATCTCCAGCATCATCTCGACGTCGAAGTTCGTGCGGCTCTCGAGCCGCTGGGCCTCGAGCAGCCGGCCCGCGCCCCGCAGCTCGGCCAGCCGCTCCACCAGCTCGGCGCGAATGAGCGTCACCGCGCGCTCGAGCGTCGGCCGCTGGGTGACGAAGTGTTTCGCCGGATAGATCGCCGCGCGCTCGAGCGTCGCGATCGTCTGCCCCGTGACGACGTCGATCTTCGAGATGCGCTCGACCTCGTCGCCCCAGAGCTCGATGCGAACGCCCTGCTCCTCGTACGCCGGGAAGATCTCCACGGTATCGCCGCGCACGCGGAAGGTCCCGCGCTCGAACGCCACGTCGTTCCGGTTGTACTGGATCTTCACGAGCGAGCGCAGCACGTCGTCGCGGTTCACGCGCTGGCCGCGCGTGATGGTCACCATCTGCTCCCGATACGACACGGGATCGCCGAGGCCGTAGATCGCGCTCACCGTCGCGACGATGATGACGTCGTCGCGCTCCATCAGCGACGACGTGGCGCGCAGGCGCAACCGGTCGATGTCCTCGTTGATCGACGCGTCCTTCTCGATGTACGTGTCGGTGGTCGGCACGTACGCCTCGGGCTGGTAATAGTCGTAGTACGAGATGAAGTACTCGACCGCGTTCTGCGGGAAGAAGCTCTTGATCTCGCCGTAGAGCTGGGCCGCGAGCGTCTTGTTGTGGCTGAGGACGAGCGTCGGCTTGCCGTACTGCGCGATGACGTTCGCCATCGTCATCGTCTTGCCGGAGCCGGTCACGCCGAGCAGCGACTGGAACCGGTCGTTGCGCTCGAGCCCCGCCACCAGCTCGGCGATCGCCTTCGGCTGATCGCCCGCCGGCTCGAAGGGAGCCTGCAGATGGAAGTTGGCGCGCGGCATTGGGGGCAATCTAACGCTATCGGGGTTTCTTCGGGAGAGCGGCGCGGAGGCCGGTGGCGTCGAGCGCGTGCGAGCGGCGCGCGTCTGGACGACGTCCGCGCGCCCACTAGCTTGGCGCGCGACTCCAGCCCCAGCTCATCATGCGGCCTTTCGGACCGATCGCCCGCCCCCTCGCGCTCTCGCTGCTGCTCCTGCCGGCCCTCGGCGCCTGCGCCTCGACGCAGGCGACGCCCGCCGCGCGGGCCGGCGCGGCCGCGGCCTCCTGCTCCGCCGCCGCGGATTGGACGCCGGCACCACTCATCCGCCTCGATTCGCTGACCGACTACCAGCATTCCCTCGAAGCGCGGCTGTGGAACGACTGGGCCGACTTCGGGCGCTATCGCGAGGCGAACGCGGCGCTCGGCGATCCTCGGCCCGGGGAGAACCGCGTCGTCTTCATGGGCAACTCGATCACCGACGCGTGGGCGAAGTCGTTTCCGGCGATGTTCCCGGGCAAGCCGTACGTGGGGCGAGGGATCAGCGGCCAGACGACCCCGCAGATGCTCGTGCGCTTCCGGCAGGACGTGGTGGATCTGAAGCCCGAGGTCGTCGTGATCCTCGCCGGGATCAACGACATCGCCGGCAACACCGGACCGGCGACGCAGGCGATGATCGCCGACAACCTGAAGTCGATGACCGAGATCGCCAAGGCGAACGGGATCCGCGTCGTGCTGTCGTCGGTGCTGCCGGCGTACGACTTCCCCTGGCATCGGGGCCTCGAGCCGGCGCCGAAGGTGGTGTCGCTCAATCGCTGGATCCGGTGCTACGCCGAGCAGGCGGGCGCCGTCTACCTCGACTACTACTCGAAGATGGTGGACGCGCGGGGCGGGCTCGCGCCCGACATGGCGTCCGACGGCGTGCATCCGACCGAGAAAGGCTATCGCATCATGGCGCCGCTCGCCGAAGCGGCGATCGACGAAGCACTCCGGCGGTGAGCGGGGGGCGGCGCGGCGCCGAAGGGCCGCGCCGCGTCAGCCGTCGCCGGTGATCCGCTCCCGCCGCGCGACCTCGGTGATCCCCTTCACCTTGCGCACCGACTTGATGATCCGCGTGAGGTGCGTGAGGTTCTCGACCTCGACGAGGAGCGCGCCGGTGGCCTTGCCGTCGATGCTCTTGAGCTCCATCGAGCGGATGTTCGTCCCCGCGTCGCTCGCCGCGGCGGCGACGTCGGCGTAGAGTCCGCGCCGGTCGTTCCCCTCGAGCGCGAGCCGAACGAGGAATCGTTCGCCATCCGCCTCCTGCCAGTCGATCTCGAGCCGGCGCTCCGGCTCGTGCGTGAGGAACAGGAGGTTCGGACAATCCGCACGGTGGATGCTCACGCCGCGCCCGCGCGTGACGTAGCCGGTCACCGGATCGCCCGGCACCGGCTGGCAGCACTGCGCGTAGCGCACCATCAGCCCGTCGACGCCCTGGATGCGCACGCCCTTCGTGCCGCGCACACGGTCGACGAGCCGCTCGACGAGCGTCGGGCGCGCCGGCTCCTTCTCGTCGAGATCGGGGACGAGCTGCTTCAGCACCGCGAGCACGGCGACGTCGCCCTGCCCGATGGACGCGTAGAGGTGGTTCACGTCGGTGAGGTTCAGCGCGCGCGCCGCCGCGGTGAGCGCGGTTTCCTCGGGACGCGTGAGCCGCCGGCGCTTGAGCTCGCGCTCGAGCATGTCCTGGCCGAGCTTCGCCGAGGACGCGTGCTCCTCGTGGCGGAGCCACTGTCGGATCTTGTGCCGTGCGCGCCCGGTGCGGACGTGCGCGAGCCAGTCGCGGCTCGGCCGCGCGACGGCCGCCGTGATGATCTCGACCTGCTCGGAATTGCGAAGTGGTCGGGACAGGGGAGCGATGCGCCCATTGATCCGCGCGCCGGCGCACCGGAAGCCGACCTCCGAGTGCACGGCGAAGGCGAAGTCGATCGGCGTCGCCCCCTTCGGGAGCTGGATGACGTCTCCCTTCGGGCTGAAGACGAAGATCTCGTCCTGATAGAGATCGAGCTTCAGGAACTCCAGGAACTCGTCGGGGGTCTTCGCGTCGAGCTGCAGCTCGAGGATCTGCCGGAACCAGGTCAGGTGCCGATCGAGCTCGTCCTGGCTCTTCGCGTCCTCCTTGTACAGCCAGTGCGCCGCGATGCCGAAGTCCGCGGTGCGGTGCATGTCGCGCGTGCGGATCTGCACCTCGTAGAGCTGGCGCCCCGGGCCGAACACCGTCGTGTGCAGCGATTGGTAGCCGTTCGACTTCGGTTGCGCGATGTAATCCTTGATGCGCTCCTGCACCGGCGTCCAGCCGTCGTGGATCACGCCGAGCGCGTGATAGCAGTCGGGCACCGACTTCACGAGCACGCGGATCGCGAGGAGGTCGTAGATCTCCTCGTACGGCTTGTCCCGCTGCTTCATCTTCTTGTAGATCGACCAGAGGTGCTTCGGGCGCCCGGTGACCTCGACGTCCTTGATCCCCGCCTTGGTCAGCTCGCGGACGAGCGGCTCCTTGAGCGCGGCGATGAGCGCCTCGCGCTCGCCGCGCTTCTGCGCGACCTGCTTCGCGAGCGCCTTGTACTCCTCGGTCTCGAGATGCTTGAACGCGAGGTCCTCGAGCTCCCAGCGCATCTTGGCCATCCCGAAGCGGTGCGCGAGGGGCGCGTACAGATCGCGCGTCTCCTGCGCGATGCGCCGGCGCTTCTCCTCGGGCAAATACTCCAGGGTGCGCATGTTGTGGAGCCGGTCGGCAAGCTTCACGATGATGACGCGCGCGTCCTTGGCGATCGAGAGCAGCAGCTTCCGATAGCTCTCGACCTGGCGGTCCTGGTTGGAGCCGCTGTTCGGCAGCTTGGCGATCTTCGTCAGCCCGTCGACGATCGCGGCGATCTCCTTGCCGAACTCGCGCTCGACGTCGTCGAGCTCGATCGCCGTGTCCTCGACGACGTCGTGAATCAGGCCGCTCGCCACCGTGGTGCTGTCGAGCTGGAGGTCGGCGAGGATCTTCGCCACCTCGATGCAGTGCATGACGTACGGCGCACCCGAGTTCCGCGTCTGGCCGCGGTGCGCCTCCTCGCTGAACCGGTAGGCGCGCGCGAGCAGCTCCTCGTCGAGACGCGCGTGCGCGCCCTCGTCGAAGGTCCAGCCCGGGATGATCTCTCGCAGCGCCGTCGTCGTCACAGCAGTCCCGCCTCCGCAAAGCTCGTGTATCGTCCACGCCCGATGATGACGTGGTCGTGCACCGGAATGTCGAGCACCTTCCCCGCCGTCACCAGCTGTTCGGTCACGATCCGGTCGTCCGCCGAGGGCGTCGGATCGCCGCTCGGATGATTGTGTACGAGGATCACCGCCGCCGCGCGCTCGGCGATGGCCTCGCGGAACACCTCGCGCGGGTGCACGAGGGACGAGGTGAGAATCCCGCGCGTGACCGTCACGTCACGCTCGAGCCGGTGCTGCGCGTCCAGCACCGCGACGTGGAACTCCTCCACCGGCAGGTCCTCGAGCCGAGGCGCGAACAGCCGCGCCACGTCGCGTGGCGAACGAACCGGTGCGCCGTCGTCGCGCGACTCCGCCGCCAGCCGGCGCCCCAGTTCCAGGGCAGCGTGGACCGTGACCGCCCGGGCCGTACCGATCCCGGCCGTGGCGGTCAGTGCCGCGACCGGCTGCATCGCCATGCGCCGCAGGGAGCCCCCCGCGCCGGCGAGGAGCGCGTGGCCGACGTTGAGCGCCGACCCCCCGCTCCCTCCCGCCCCCACGAGAAGCGCGAGCAGCTCGACGGAGCTCAGCGCGCCCGCGCCGAGTGCCACGAGCCGCTCCCGCGGTCGCTCCGACGGGGGCAGCTCTCTGATAGATAGCGCCGACGATGATGACTGGCTAGACAGTTGAGTGGCCATGGCAGTCCCGTATGATGAGATCCCGAAACGACATCGAGGTTCCCGGAACGATCTGCCCGTCGCCGTCACATGCCGGTACCGATTCCTCGCCGGCCGTGGCCACCGTCTTCGGAATGCACGAAGGGCCGGTCGCGTGTGCGACCGGCCCTCCGATCCGAACCGGCGACTCGTCTCAGAGCGACGCGCCGTGGCACTTCTTGAACTTCTTGCCCGAGCCGCAGGGACACGGATCGTTCCTGCCGACGCTCGACCAATCGACCGGGGGGGCGCCGGCGCCCGAGCTCGCGTCGGCGAGGCTTCGCGCCCGGCCGGCGCCGACGATCACCGGATCGCGCCGCGCCGCGGCACGCTCCGGCGCCGGCGTCTCGGCCGGCCCGACGTCGAGCACTTCCTCGACGCCGACGGGCTCCGGCGCGGGCTCGGGTACGACGTCTTCGAGCACGCCGAGCGCGTTGTAGCGCCGCGTCGGGACCGGCCGCTCGGGAGCCTGCGGAACCGCCCCTTGCCCGTCGACCGGGGGCCCCTGCTCGACGATGAGCTGGACCTTGAGGAAGCGGTCGGTGAAGGTGTCCGCGATGTCGTGCATGAGATCCACGAACATCGTGTACGCCTCCTGCTTGTACTCGATGAGCGGGTCCTGCTGCCCCCACGACCGATAGTGGATGGCATTCCGGAGCTGGTCGAGATCGTACAGGTGGTCCTTCCACTTCTCGTCCAGCACGTTGAGCATCACGTACCGGAGCAGGCGATCGCCGTAGCCTCCGAGCTCGTCCCGGATCTGGTCGAGCGAGTCGAGCTTCGCCGCGAAGGCCGCCTGCCCGGCCTCGACGGCCTGCTGCTGTGCCGCGGTGAGGTCGGTCGGGCGCAGGTCCGGGTTCTCCAGCGCGTCGAGCTGGATCATGTAGTGGACGAGAAGCTCCTTCTGCAGGAGCTCGAAGTCCCACTCCTCCACCGTGTCGTACTCGGCGAGCACGGTCTCGACGCGCCGGCCGAGCGCCTTCTCGACCATCTTCAGCGCCTCGCCCTTCAGCTCCTCGCCGCCCTCGAGCGCGAACGCACGCAGCGAGTAGATCACCTCGCGCTGCTGGTTCATCACGTCGTCGTACTCGAGCAGGCGCTTGCGCTGCTGGAAGTTCTGGAGCTCGACGCGCTTCTGCGCCTGCTCGATCGAGCGCGTGATGAGGGGATGCGTCAGCACCTCGCCCTCCTGCGCGCCCATGCGGTCCATGAGCCGCGCGATGCGCTCGCTGCCGAACAGGCGCATCAGGTCGTCTTCGAGCGAGAGGAAGAACTGACTGGCGCCCGGATCGCCCTGGCGTCCCGAGCGCCCGCGCAGCTGTCGGTCGATGCGGCGCGACTCGTGACGCTCGGAGCCGATGATGTGAAGGCCGCCCGACTCCATCACCTCGACGTCGTTGCCGTCGAGGTCCTTGACGACCGACGGCTTCGACTCGACCACCCCGTCGCCGAGTTTGATGTCGGTGCCGCGGCCGGCCATGTTCGTCGCGATCGTGATCGCGCCGGGCTGTCCCGCGTTCGCCACGATCTCGGCCTCGCGCTGGTGATACTTCGCGTTGAGCACGTTGTGCGGCATGCCGGCGCGCTGCATCAGCTTCGAGAGCGTCTCCGATGCGTCGACGCTCGTCGTGCCGATCAGCACGGGGAAGCCGAGCTGGTGGAGCC
>Ga0310810_10004489_pt1 | contig 15448 bp, 12 predicted proteins | sample NCmetagenome_FD_207641 | JGI IMG/M metagenome (GOLD analysis project Ga0310810, IMG submission 207641) | Soil microbial communities from experimental microcosm in Duke University, North Carolina, United States - NC | ecosystem: Engineered > Artificial ecosystem > Soil microcosm > Unclassified ...
ATTGCCGACTTCACGCATCTTCCCGTGCACGCGCCGTTCATCGCGATGGTGCCGCAATGGGATTTTCTCGATTTCCTGGCGCAGTTTGGAAGGCGCTATGCGACCTTCACGCTGCTGATGCGCGCCGAAGTGTTCGAACTGATCGAACGGGACGCGCGCATCTGCGGCGTGCGCGTCGCGACGCCCGAGGGCGCCCTCGACATCCACGCGGACCTCGTCGTCGGCGCGGACGGCCGGACGTCCACCGTTCGCAGCCTCGCGCGTCTGCCGGTGCAGGAGATCGGTGCCCCCATCGACGTGCTGTGGCTGCGACTGCCGAAGACGGCGGGCGACGATCAGCGGGCGGCCCTCGGCAATATCCAGAGCGGCCGCGTCTTGGTGATGCTCGATCGCGGTGATTACTGGCAGTGTGCCTATGTCATTCGCAAAGGCGGCCACGAAGAGCTGCGGCAACGTGGGCTCGACGCGTTTCGGCAATCGATCGTCGAGGTGGTTCCGTTTCTGAGGGATCGCGTGTCGGCGATCGGTTCCTGGAGCGACGTCAAGCTGCTGACCGTGCGGATCGATCGACTGCGCCAGTGGCATCGTCCGGGATTGTTGTGTATCGGCGACGCCGCGCACGCGATGTCGCCGATCGGCGGAGTCGGCATCAACCTGGCGGTTCAGGATGCCGTGGCGGCGGCCAATCTGCTCTACGCACCGCTGCAACGCGGCACCCCGTCCGCCGCCGAGCTGCAAGCGGTTCAGCGGCGCCGTGAACTGCCGGCGCGCATCACGCAGCGCATGCAGGTGATTGTCCAGAACAGCGTCCTGGTGCCGACACTGCACACGAAAGGTCCGGTCAAAGTCCCACGCGTCGTGCGTCTCCTCAACAGATATCCGCTGCTCCGCAGAATTCCGGCACGCCTGGTAGGTATGGGGTTCCGGCCGGAGCATGTGCGAACGCCGGGATAACCCCCCGTAGCCTCACGAAAATCCAATCCACCGTCCGCCCCATCCCACCGTGGCCCACAGCAGGATTGAGACCGCGCCGACGACACGCATCCGGAACGCGTCCACCCGCGTGTGCTCCGCCATCGCGACGCGGCGACGGACGGTGAAGGTGAAGAGAATCGCGAGCGCGAGCGCGGTCATCTTCGTCCAGAACGCGAAGCTGTAATAGCACTTGATCGACTCGGCGAGAAACAGCGGAATGCCGGAGGCGATCATGAACAACAGTCCGCCGATCAAATAGGGCTGCGCGTCCCGTGCCAGCTCGCTGACGGGTTGACGTTTGAGCCCGAGACCCAGCAACCTGAAATCGACGAGCAACACCGCGCCGCCGATCACCGCGAGCCCGACGAGGTGGAACGCTTCGATGAACGGGAACAACCAGGTGGACGAGCGGATTGCGTCGCCGATCGGGCCTGCTTCGAACGCCTCGAAGTACGGGAGCAGCATGCGGGACTACCGCACGCAGCCGGCGAGCATATCGACGATGGCCGGCTCCGGCTTGTCACAGTCGAACCAGTTATAGGCAATCATCCGGCCGGAAAAAATGATGGCGACCCAGAGCGCCAGCGACGCTGCGCCGGCGAGCTTGGCCGCGCGAGGCGTCGCGGCCGCCGTGTCCCATTCGGCAAGGCGTCGATACATGCCGCCGTTGTGAAACACCCACGCGTTCAGCGCGGCGAGCAGGAGCAGCAGCGCCTTCACTCGAAAGAACACATTGTGATAGGTGCGCAGCGGAATGGCGAAGAACAGCAGCACGCCGCTGATGACCATCAGCACGAACGCGATTTTCGTCCACGGAAGGATGCGCTCGGTGATCTGCGAGACGGGCACGCCCCTCAGTGTGAAGCCGAGCAATCGGAGGTCCAGGAAGACCGCAAAACCGACGAACACACACAGCGTCCACACGTGCACGGATTCGACGATGGAGTACGCGTAGCGGGACTCGTGGAGGCCGACGCTCCACGGCGTGTCGGCCATCCACTGCATCAGGTTGTGCAGGATCACCGCTTCTCTTCCGGCGCACCCGTGCCCGACGAGCCGAGGAACAGGGTCTGCCCACCCGGCAGCGTGAGGTTGCGTCCATTGGCGCGATGCGAGCCGTCCTTCGCCCGGTAGCCGTCGATCACGATCGCCGTGCCCGGCTTCAAGGCATCCTTCGTGAACCCCCGTCGGAACAGCACGTTCGGCGTGCCTGCCTCGATGGCCCACGCTTCCTTGTGACCATCCGGCATCGTCACGTCCACGTGAATCCAGGAGTGCGGGTTGGTCCACTCCATCTTCGTGACGACAGCTTTCTCGAACTTGACCGGCTGCTTGGCGTCGAACTCCGCTGCGAATGCATGATGCGCGCGCGCCGGCACCGCGGCCGCGGCAACGACCAAACCCGCAGACAGTGTCAGAACTATCTTTCGCATGAGTTTTCCCACTCCGACTTGACGAGTGCCCCTCGAACCTCGAACCCCGAACCCCCGAACCCTAGTTATCGCCCCCGCCTGTCGCGTTGTCCTGCGTGGCCGGGTCGGGACCCTTCCCCTCGCGGAACGCTTTTTCCGCCGCCCGCGTGTTGATCAGCAGTCCCATCAGTCCGTAATTGCCTTCGTGACATCCACCCTCGAGCACGAGCGTTGTCTTCTCGTCCGCCTTCTCGAGCTCCTGCACGGCCGTCCACGGTCTCGTCCACGTCGTCGGATCCTCCGCGGTGAACTGCACCGACAACGTGTTCGCGTTGACGCGCTTGATTTTCTCCACGAGGTGGAGGTTTTGGCGCGCGCCGTGGAAATTCGTCTCGTCGCTGAAGTTCGTGATGTCGACCACCAACGTGTCGTTTTCCCAATGCCCGATGGGATCGCCCCGGTACAAACGGACGCTGGCCGGCAGATGCGGGCGATTGGTAATCGGAACGACCCACGCGTATCCCGACCCCTGGCCGACGTCGTAGTAAATCGACACGGAGCCGGGCGACTGCACGACCTGCATGACGCCGCCGAACGTGCCCGTGCCGAGCACCACCGGTACACCCTCCCCGAAGCACCGCTCCGGCCCGCCGCGATCTTCAGGGCCGTCTGCGCGATTGACGCGATCGAGGTTGTAATCGGGCGACGTTTCGTTGCGGCGCGGAGAAATCGGACCGGGGCGTCCGCCAGAGGTTCCCTGCAGCAGTGCGGCGAGAAACTCGCGCTTGTCCGCGATGCGTTTGGCCGCTTCGGGCGTCAACGGCGGAATGCGGCCATCCTGCGGATCGACGATCATCGAGGTCCGGTAACTGAGCCTGGCGGGTTTGTCGCCGAACCAGAATTCGTTGTACGCGCGGGCGACGTCCTTCTCGGTGCCAAGACCCGGCTGTCCGCCCACGTCACGGCTGTCGCGACCGGGCCGTTTGTTGCGCTCCTGCAGCTCCGCGAGCGCTTTCGCGTGCTCGTCCTCGGTCATCGTCGCGCGCGTGCCGTACTGCGCAGGCCGTTCCAGGGGCACGAACGTGTTCGTGTTCCAGATGCCCTGCAGGTCGGGCGCGCCCCACGCCGTACGCGGTCCTCCCGTCGACGCGTTGCCGCGAAGACCTGGAACCTTGCCTTGCGACAGCGCAGCGATGGTCGCGGCGGCGACGACTGCAAAGGTCAGGAGAAAGCGCGCTGAGATCTTCATGTCAGCACCTCACCGTTCGTACTTCTTGTCGCCTTCGGGCACGCGGCGAGTGACGTCGAGAACAATCGTGTCGCCTTCCCAGTGTTTGACGAGCTGGTTCTTGCGAAGATGTCCGAGGAACGGCTCCTCGACGAACTCGAGACATCGAAAGTCCATCAGTGTCGGGCTCTCTTCCAGCTGCCGGTAGAGCACCATGCTCATCTTCCACGGACGTGTGTACACGTTCGGATCGGTGAGCGTCACTTCGTAGCGCAGCGCATCAGAGGTGATGGGCGTCAGACGCTCCACCACGTCGAGCGCGTCGCTGTGAAAATCCCCCGAGCGCGACAGCCAGGTGCGGTCGTTGAAGTTGGTGACGTGCACCACCAGCGTGCTTCCTTCCCAATGGCCGACCGAATGTCCCATCCACTTGTCGGCGGGCGGCTTCGGCGCATCCTCGAGAAAGATCGTGCGGCTGGCGTTGGCATACGCGAACACCATCTGGATCTTCCCGGCGCTCTGGGTGATCTGAAACGGATACGGCATGTACATCGCGCGCGGGATGCCGGGCATGTAGCAGCGCACTTCGGGATCGCGATCGAGCCAGTGCTCGGCGTTGTCGCGCTTCATTGCGGCCGCTTCGGCCTTGTACGGAATCTCATTCCCCTCGACGACACCAGGGCCCGCAGGGACCAGGCCGACCGAGCCGAGCGCGAGGACCGGTGCGGCAAGCACGGGATGGTTTGCGTACACGCCGGGCTGCGCGACCGCGGGGCGAACCGCGTGCGGGAGCAGATCCCAGTTCGCAGTGTTCATCGCCTGCCAGATTCCGTTGAGATTCGGTCTCCCGTCCGGCATGCGACCGTCGCGCGTCGACCCTTGACCGGTCATCCGGATGCTGCTGACGGCGAGAGCGACCGCGACAGCCCCGACTGCCAGAAACGCGCCGCGCCAGATGGATCGTGTTTCCATGCCCCCTCCGTGGCGCGCGAATGATACCGCCTAAAAAGGCTACAGGCTACGGGCTGCCGGCTACAGGCTTCCTCTACCTGACGCCGGAAGCCCGAAGCCCGAAGCCAGAGTTAACATTGCTCCACGTGTCTACCATTCTTCAGCGTGTTCCCGCAGGTCAAAAGGTCGGCATCGCGTTTTCCGGTGGGCTCGACACGAGCGCCGCGCTGCACTGGATGCGCGCGAAAGGCGCCGTTCCGTACGCCTACACCGCCAATCTCGGTCAACCGGACGAAACCAACTACGACAGCATCCCCGAGCGGGCGCTCGAGTACGGAGCCGAAAAGGCGCGCCTCATCGACTGCCGCGCCCAGCTCGTCTCTGAGGGTCTGGCCGCTCTGCAAAGCGGGGCCTTTCATATCTCCACGGCGGGCCAGCCCTACTTCAACACCACGCCAATCGGCCGCGCGGTCACCGGGACGATGCTCGTGGTGGCGATGAAGGAGGACGAGGTCAACATCTGGGGCGACGGCAGTACCTTCAAGGGCAACGACATCGAGCGCTTCTATCGATACGGGCTGCTGGCGAACCCGAACCTGAAGATCTACAAACCGTGGCTCGATCAGCAGTTCATCGACGAACTCGGCGGCCGCAAGGAGATGTCCGAGTACATGGCGCGCGCAGGGCTCGCGTACCGTATGAGCACCGAGAAGGCCTATTCGACCGACTCGAACCTGCTCGGCGCAACGCATGAAGCCAAGGACCTCGAATATCTGCACAAGGGGATCACGATCGTCGAACCAATCATGGGCGTACCGTTCTGGCGCGAGCAGCTGCCCGTCAAAGCCGAAACGGTGACCATCACGTTCGACGAGGGCCAGCCGGTTGCACTGAACGGGATGTCGTTTCGGGATCCGGTGAGCATGATGCTCGAAGCCAACGCCATCGGAGGCCGCCACGGTCTCGGCATGAGCGACCAGATCGAGAACCGCATCATCGAGGCCAAGAGCCGCGGCATCTACGAGGCGCCGGGCATGGCGCTCCTGTTCATCGGCTACGAGCGGCTGGTCACCGGCATTCACAACGAGGACACGATTGAACAGTACCGGGAAAACGGCCGCCGCCTCGGACGCCTTCTCTATCAGGGCCGCTGGTTCGATCCGCAGGCGATGATGCTGCGCGAAGAGGCCCAGCGCTGGGTCGCGCGCCTCGTGACCGGCGAGGTCACCGTCGAACTGCGTCGCGGAAACGACTATTCGATTCTCGACACCACGAGCCCGAACCTGACCTACAAGCCCGAGCGTCTCACGATGGAAAAGGGCGAATCGGCGTTCACGCCGCAGGACCGCATCGGGCAGCTGACGATGAGAAATCTCGATATCACGGACACCCGCGACAAGCTGTTCACCTACGTCAAAGCGGGCGTGCTTGCGCCTTCCGTTGGCAAAGAGCTGCCGCATCCCGCGGACGGAGGACGGGAGCCGGGATCGTCGATTCGGGATCCGAACAACTCACAGGCCGAGTCTAGAACGTCAGATCCCGGATCCCGGATCCCGGATCCCGACAAGCAGCCACGCTGATGCCAAAGCTGACGATCATCATCGCAACCGTGCGCGAGGGACGCGCAGGGGAAGCCATCGCGCAGTGGTTCATCGAGCGCGCCAGACAGCACGGCAAATTCGATGTGCAGGTGGCGGATCTGAAGGAGCTGAACCTCCCCCTGCTCAACGAGCCGCACCACCCTCGACTGAAGAAATACGTCCATCAGTCGACGAAACACTGGAGCGCGATCGTCGACGCCGCCGACGCGTTTGTGTTCGTGACGCCCGAATACAACTACGCCACGCCGCCCGCGCTCGTGAACGCGCTCGACACCGTGTACCACGAATGGACGTACAAGCCCGTGGGGTTCGTCACCTACGGCGGGATATCCGGCGGTCTTCGCGCGATGCAGATGACGAGGACGATGGTCACCGGTTTCAAGATGATGCCGATGGTCGAGGCGGTCAACATCCCGTTCTTCGCGCAACACGTGAAGGACGGCGTGTTCACTCCCTCGGAAACCACCGAGAAATCCGTCGCTCCGATGCTCGACGAACTGCTGCGGTGGAGCGATGCGTTGAAGACGCTTCGCACATAGCGACGATCACCAACCGCCAGATCGCACGCCGTACGAAGAGGGCCGGGCGTCGCCGGCCCTTATCTTGTGCCGATCGTCCGTCTGGCTACGGCGTCGGGTCGGGGTACGATCCGCCGAAGATGTCGGTGTTCCCGAACGTCCCCGGACACTGCTGCTGCGGCGCTGGCGTCGGAACGCTCGTATCTCCGGTGCGGAGCGCCATCCGCCATACGTCCATTGCCGGGCAGTCGGCCGCGTTTCGCACATCGTTCCACACCGCCGCGCCATACGTTCGCGTCGCGACGGCGTAGACGTAGTCGCCGAGAAATTCAGCCTGCAGGTTGTTTTGAGCCGATCCGCGCGGATCGCCGATCGGGCTGCGATGCAACGTGGTCCAGGCCCCCGGTGCGCCGCTCCCGCCGACATCCGCGTGCCGGACAACGCCGACCAGCCCGCGTGGCGAGACGGTGTCATTCCGAAACGGCGTGGTATACGCGTTGTAGACGACATACACGTCGCGCCCATTCGGCGATATGGCGCTGGCCGCATACAACCCGCGATCGCCAGGCTGCGAGACCGTTTGCGCGGCCGACCAACTGTCGCCACCGTTGGTCGAGTAGCGCACCATCACTTGTTCGTTGTTCAGGCTGCCGTCGCCATCGGCCCACGTCACGACGATTTCATTTGTCGCGCCCGCGCCGGTCGGCGCTCCGTTGGCGATGTCCGCGCTCGGTGCGGCCGACAGATCGGTCCGCGCTCCCGCAACCCCGTCTTCGACGCACCGGCCGATCACCGGGTCGACTTTGTAGCAGGCGTCATTGACCGAGTAGAGATCGCGCGGGCGAGTCCACGTGCGTCCGCCATCGAATGACTTCACGAGCGTGTGCGCACCAATGCCCGGTGTGCCGACCTGGAAATGCGCGAAGAGCACGTAGACAACCCCGTTGCTGTCGGTCCGGATGGTGCAGCCCGAACGCGAGCCCTGTTGATTATTGGTCGCCGCCTCGGTGATCTGCCTCGTCGTCCAGGTATCGCCGCCGTCGTCCGACGTCGCGACGAGGATGGGGACGGGCGACGCCAGTCCCTGGGAGTTGCTTCGGAACGCGGCGCTGCAGACGTACACGTTGCCGAAGAACGGACTCGATGCGGCGTTGTCGGCCCACACCTGTTCCTTGTCCTCGAACAACACCGCGTTCTGCTTCGAGACGATCACCGGCGGCATCCATGCGTTCATGTTGCCGGCCGCCGCGCCGAACACGTCGTCCGTGCGCGAGACGGCGAGCGCTTCAGCGCCTTTGAACGCCGCTTCGTCTCTGTCAGCGCTGAAGTTGGACGTCAGGTTCGCGTAGTACAAACGAGAACCGTTCGCCCATGAAAAGCCGTTGGGACCCGGTTTCGGACCGAACGCGAGTCCAGGATCGCCGTCGGACACGAGGCCGTTCTCGTAGTACCACGGCAGCGTGCCAATCGGACCGACATGCGCCGTGCATCCCGGGTCCGGCCCCGGCGCGCCGAGACAATCGCGCGCGGACCATCCGGTGTACCGCGGCTGCGTCCACGTCGTGCCGCTGTCAAACGAGAAGTACACACCGGACACGCCAACCCCGTCGGTAAATGGACAGGTCGTGTCGTCACCGGCGTTGCATGCTTCCATGTCGATGTTGTCGTTGGCGCCGGCGACGAGAATGGTTGGATGGTTCGCGTCGACGGCAATAGCCGGCTCATTCTGTTTGTTCTGGGAAAACGGTGAGGTGGGACTGCCAACCGTCACGAGCGTATCGGAAGTGAACGCGATGATCCGCGCCGCGGCCGCGGCTACGATGAATGCAAGCATGCCGATAAGCAATCGGTGATGCGTTCGCAGAACTGACATGAGGGACCTCCGTAAAGCGTTTCGAGCGTCGCTCGCTGTTTACGGCGAGCCGCAACGGAGCATATATGCCTCCGCGTGGCGAAGATCAACCCGGCACCAGCGTCCCAGCAAGCGCCCACGCGCCAGTCCCGACAAGCGCAGCCATGGCCGCATCGATGACGTAGTGGTATCGCCCGGTGACTGATCCGATCGCGATTCCGAGTGCGACGATCAGAAACGCGATGCCGAGGACAGCAGTAACCGCCATCACCGACAGCGCCGCGGCACACGCGACCGCGACATGGCCGCTCGGAAACGTGTTCCAGCCGTGACTGAATCGATCGAGCACCCGAAGGTTCAGGCGGCGGACGCGCGAGTCGTGCACGATCGCCTGCTCGAGCAATCGGGGCGGACGGCTGACCAGCCAGGGAAGTGAGAAGTAACAGACGTATCCTGCCGCGAGCACCGCGGTCCAGAAACGATTGACATCGCCAATCGAGCCGTTCAGGTACACGGCCAGAAACGCCGCCGGAACCACCGGGTAACAACAGAGATACGCGAGTTCGAACACGTCTCGGACCCACCCGAACGACCCGAACGATCCGAACGTCCCGAACCGTCCGAACGATCCGAATGATTCAGCTCGCCGCAGCCAGGCCTCGAACCCGCCGGGTGGTCGCGTCACGAGCTGCGCCGGAAGCCAGTAACCCACAATCAGATAGACATGCGCCAGCCACACGCGCACGTCGGCACCGAGGACTCGCGCAGCGCCCAGAACGATGGCGGCGGCGCCCAGAGCGGCGGCGCAGACGCGAACCCGGCGACCGGGCGCTGCGGCCAGCGGCGCCAGGGCGGCGAGGGTGACGAAATACGCGAACGCGATGATTTCGAACGTAAACAGCGCTGTGTGCCTCCGCTTCTTAAGGTGCAGACCGCCGGAAAACCGGCTCACTGCCGGCAAAGTTCGTGGCAGCCGCCGCCAGATGCGGATATACAATGTCCCGCGCCGGCAAGCTCGAGTCGGAGTACGGTGATCGGCCGACTCACATCAGCACTGCCGACACGTGAGTCGGGTTATCACCGTACTTCGACTCGAAAACAATGGAGGCTGCAATGAGGCGTGTTCAAGGCTGCCTGGCTGTCGTGGTGCTGCTCATGGCACTGCCGCTCTATGCCCAGTCCAAGGCGAAAGTGCAGAACGTCCCCGAGATCCCGTATGACTCGGTGCCGAACGCGCTGAAGCTTCCGGACAATTTGTACCTGGGCGAAGGGATCGGCGTCGCCACCAATTCGAAAGGGCACGTATTCGTCTACACCCGCAGTGCGCGGACGCGGCTGTTCGAATTCGATCAGAACGGAACGTTCGTCAAGGAGATCGGTCAGGATCTCTACGGCTTCCTGTTCGCGCATGCCGTGCGCGTCGACAAGGACGACAACATCTGGGCCGTGGACGAGGGAACGAACATGGTGATCAAGTTCGATCCCAACGGCAAGGTGCTGATGACGATCGGCCGCCGGCCCGAGGCCGTTGAAGGTCTCGAGGCGGGTCCGCCGCCCGGCACGCCGCCGCCCAACGCGCAGCCGTACGCACTTGGCCGTCCAACGGACATCGGCTGGGATGCGCAGGGCAACATCTTCATCTCCGACGGCTACACGAATTCCCGCGTCGTCAAGTACGACAAATGGGGCAAATTCATCAAGTCGGTCGGCACGCGCGGTACGGCGCCCGGCCAGATGAATACGCCGCACGGTCTGCAGGTCGATGCCAAGGGCAACGTGTATGTTGCCGATCGAGGCAACGCCCGTATCCAGGTGTTTGACAACAATCTCATCCTGCGCGCGATCTACGATCACGTCGGCAACCCGTGGACGCTGTGCATCACGCCAGGCCCGCACCAGTACCTCTACTCCTCGAACTCGTATCCCGACAGCAACCCCGCCGCGGCGCGTGACATCACCGGCGAGGTTTACAAAATGGAGCTCGATGGCACCGTCATCGGCAAGTTCGGCAAGGCCGGGAAGCAGCTGAAGGAGTTCAGCACGATCCACGGCATGGACTGCCGCAACGAAAACGAGCTGTGGGTGTCGGAAATCACCGCATGGCGCGCGCAGAAGATCATCCTGCATCCGCAGCAGGCGCCGGCCAAGCCCACCAGCACGTCGGCAGCGCGGTAAAAGGGGGATGACCATGAAACGCATACTGACGATTTCGCTTGTCGCCCTGGTCGTCCTCGTCGCCGGTCACGCGATCTCCGCGCAGCAGCAGCAGCAGTTCGGCGGCGCGCAGCTCGCCGTGCCGGAAATCCCGTTCGATTCGGTGCCGAACTTCCTGAAAATGCCCGACAAGCTGTATCTCGGCGAAGTCACGGGCGTTGCCACCAACTCGAAGGGACACATCTTCGTCTACACGCGCACCGGGACGACGACGGCCACGCTCGGCGGATCGCGCGTCTTCACGCATGACGGTTCGCGTCTGTTCGAGTTCGACGACAAGGGCACGTACGTCCGCGAGATCGGCGTCGGCATCTACGGGTTCGTGTTCGCGCACGTCGTGCGCGTCGACCCGCAGGACAACATCTGGGTCGTCGACGAGGCCGCGAACATCGTCATGAAGTTCGATCCGAACGGGCGCATCCTGATGACGATCGGCCGCAAGCCGGAGTCGATCAACATCCGCAATTACGAGCCACCGGCTCCGCCGGCCGGCGCGGCGCGCGCGGGCGGACCCGCTGGCGGGCGCGAAGGTGGTGCGGGCGGACGCGGCGGTCAGCAGGCCGCGGCGCCGCCAGTCGTTGGCGCAGGAGTTGAGGGCGAGAGCTTCAATCGTCCGACCGACGTCGGCTGGGACGCGCAGGGCAACATCTTCGTGTCCGACGGCTACGGCAACTCGCGCGTCGTGAAGTACGACAAGAACGGCGTGTTCCTCAAGATGGTTGGCCATCGGGGCACAGGGCCGCTCGAGTTCAACACGCCGCATGGCCTCGCCGTCGACGCGCAGGGCAACGTCTACATCGCCGATCGCGGCAACAACCGCATCCAGGTGCTCGACAACAACCTCGGCTTCAAAGGGCAGTACCTGAATGTCGGGTCGCCATGGACGGTGTGCGTCTCACCGGGCGCGCATCAGTACCTCTTCACGTCGAACTCGAACTACCCGAATAACTTCGACAACGGCGAAATCTACAAGATGGAGCTGGATGGAAAGATCGTCGGCCGCTTCGGCGAGGCGGGCAAGCAGTTGAAGCAGTTCGGATCGGTGCACGAGATCGACTGCCGCGATCCGAACGGCATCATCGTCGGTGAGCTGACGAACTGGCGCGCCCAGAAGCTGCTGCTCAAGGCGCCGACGAATTCGACGCGTTAGCTCCGGCGCCAACTCACGGGTAAAGCGCAGAGGCGCAGAGACACAGAGATATTCCGTTTCTCTGCCTCTCTGCGTCTCTGAGGCATATTTTCCTACCGGAGGCCCGCCATGCGGACGCTAGTTGCTCTCGCACTCCTTCTCTCGGTACCCGGACTCGCGGCGGCGCAGGAATACTCGGACTACATCAGCATCAAAGACGGGTTCAAGATTACGTTCCCCGCCGAACCGACGATCTCCGAGACCACCTGGACCTCGCAACAGAGCTTCGTGCTCCCTGCCCGCGTCTACACGCTCGACAAGGGGAAAGAACGCTATTCCGTCACCGTCGTCGATTACGGTGGCATCGAACAGATGGGGAAAGACAAGGTGAAGGGCTGTCCGGTCGGCGCGCCGCTCTGCCGCGGCACCGACATCAGCGGTCCAGGCCTGTGGAAGCACGACGTGCGCGAGGCGATTGAGTTCGCCACGTTCAAGCTGCTGCAGCGCGATGCCAAGCTCACCGACCTCACCTGGAGCCAGCACGACCTGGTCGAAGGCAACGACGTTCAGCTCGTGAACAACGCCGATCAGTCGCGCACCTACGCGGTGGTCGCCATGCACGAAATGAAGCTGTACATCGTCGAAGCGACCGTTCCGAGGAACTACCCGCCGGCGACCCTGTTTCAGACTTCACTCGGGTGGGTCGACAAGAACGGCAAGGGAATCCGTTACCAGACGATCTACAGCAACGAGTTCCACGGCATGCGCCAGTACCCGCTGCCGCCGCTCGCCGGCGCCGCGGGTGCCGGACGCGCGGCGGGCCCCGGCGCGCAGCAGTAGTCAGTCCACGGACTTTTCGCCACAGAGGCTCGGAGACACAGAGATGACTGGTACTTTCTCGTCTCTGTGCCTCTGTGTCTCTGTGGCCCGGATTCGTGATCGGCTAGGGCGAATTCCGTCAGAACGTCACGCGGAAACCCAACTGCATCCGGCGCGCAAGCGTGCCGTCCGCTCCCTTTCCATACAGCGGACTCGTCTCCACCAGCGTGTAGGTGTTGTAGTTTTCGTGGTTGAACAGATTGAAGGAGTCCGCGAACCCCTCGATCTTCGCGCGGCCGCCGAGCGGAAACGTCTTCGAGAGCCGGACGTCGACGCGATGAATCGGGTCGCCGACGAAGCTGTTGCGCGGCACGATCGATCCATCGGCGCGCAGGCGGCTGCCAGTCGCCGTGCCGATGCTGCGGCGGTCGCCGCCGGAGGTCGGCGCGAACCGCGCGCCCGACCCGAAAAAGTACAACCCGCTGACCAGGAATCCGTGCGGCAGTTCGAAGATGCCGTTGAACACGGCGCGATGCCGCTGGTCTGACGTCGCCAGCCCGTATTCCCCGCCGAGGTCCTTCGCCACCGCGAACGGCACGGGTCCCATCGTGCACCACGACTGTGACGTCTCCTGCCTGCAGTCCACCGCGTACGGCTGCGGATCGTCGTCCCACAAGCCCGCGAGCGTGTAGGTGACCGAATACTGGTAATGGCTGCTCATGCGCTTGCTGAATGCCGTTTCGAGCCCGCGATAATTCGACCGACCCGTATTGACCGACACCTGTGTCAGCGCCCAGCCCGGGATGGGCCGACGGGACACGTCGGTGAATGGGTAGTTGAGACCTGTCGCCGGGTTGTACGTGAGATTCAAATTGTTGAGGGTGAGCCGCTCGTGGCGCGCGCCGTTGAAATTGAAATCCGACGTCAGCGCCATCGTCGATCCGATCTGACGCTGGAATCCGATCGACGACGTCCAGCTGTACGGCATCTCCATGAACGGCGACGCAATAGCGGAACCGGTGCTCTGATCGATTCCCGACCGGCGAAGCTGGTCGAGCGTCGGCAGCGGCCCGTTGAACGGATTGGTGGCAAAGTCCGGCCGCCCGTCGTTGAATACCTGCGCGACGAACGTCGTCGCGGCGGAGAGCGTGAACGACGTCAGGTTGTCGATCACCTGGCCGTAATAGCGCCCCACGCCGCCGCGCAGAACGGTCCGATCGTTCAGCCTGTACGCCACGCCGGCACGTGGCCCGAAGTCGGTCGTCTCGTTCGGACGCCCACCCTTGAGAATCGGATACACCTCGACGAAGTTCGCGAACGAATTCGGCTGCAGGTCGTAGCGCACCCCCAGGTTGAGCGTCAGACGACGTGTCATCTGCCAGTCGTCCTGCACCCAGCCGGCGACCGTATGACGGATCGCTTGTCCGCCGAACTCGCCCACACCAATCTGATACGAACGAATCAGCGAATTCAGGGCATTGAGATTCCAGGTGTCCGGATTGTTCCAGACAGGCATCAACTGTTCGATGTTCGCCGGTGGGCGCGATGTCGACGCGTCATAGATGCCGACGCACGGACGGCAGTTGTAGAGATAGAAGAACGTGTGGAGATATTCACCACCTGTGTGCACGTCGTGGCGGCCGAGGCGGTTGAACGAATAGGTCCAATCGTCGCGCAGTGAGACGACCTGCTGTCCAAGTGTCTGCGGCCAGTTCGTATTGTTGTTGCCGAACTGATACCCGTTGAAGTTGATGCGCGGCGCGCCGTTGGTGACGCCGAACTGCGCCTGTGGGTGATGCGCCCAGTTGACGACGCTCTGGTTGCGTTCGACCGCGCCGCTGAACCCGAACTTCAGCTCGTTGAGGCCTCGATTGCCGAGCACTTTCGAGTGGGTCACATAGAGCGTGTCGGAATTCGCGGACGAGTATCCCTGCGATGACGGATGCATCGTCGCGCCGTTCAGCGCCGCGTACGCAGGGTCGGTGCGAATCCACTTGGTCGCGCGCAGCATCAGGTGCTGCTGCGTGCCGATCTGGAAGTCGAGGCGCGTCCCGCCGTTCCAGTCGACGACGCCGCGCTCCTGATCCACGTTGAAGGACGGATACGGACTATTGAAGGTAATCGTCGACGGTTCACGTTCGCGCTCGTAGTAGACGAAGTAGTGCGCCCGGTCGCGGCGAATCGGACCGCCATAGGTGCCGTTGAACCGCTGATTCGAATAGGGCAGCACCCGGTCCTGCACGAAATCGGGAGCGTTGAATCGCGAGCTGCGGAAGCTCACGGCCGCGCTGCCGCTGCTGATGTTCGTGCCGGACTTCGTCACCGCGTTCACCAGGACTCCGTTGGAACGTCCCTGCGACGCGTCCCATCGGCTGGCGACGAACTGAAACTCGCCGACGGCTTCCTGCGACACGCGCGGGTTCGCCGCGCCCGCACGGCCGTTGTTGGTGACCTGCTGGCCGTCGATGTTCAGCTGAAAATCGAATCGGTTGCGCGCGGTCGGCGAGTTGGGATCGGCGCCGTTGGAGCGGTTGCCGGGCGCGAGCAGCGACAGGTCCAGCCAGTTGCCGCCGTTGACGGGCAGGTCCTTCGTCTGTCGAGGGTCGATGTTCCCCGCCAGCGTCGAAGAGGACGTTTCGATGAGCGGCGCCTCGCCGGTGACCGTCACCGATTCCTGCACGGTTGACGGCATCAGCTGCACGTCGATGGTCAGCGCCTGGCCGACGAGCGCCTCGAACTGGCGCCCCGC
>Ga0310810_10004490_pt1 | contig 15448 bp, 14 predicted proteins | sample NCmetagenome_FD_207641 | JGI IMG/M metagenome (GOLD analysis project Ga0310810, IMG submission 207641) | Soil microbial communities from experimental microcosm in Duke University, North Carolina, United States - NC | ecosystem: Engineered > Artificial ecosystem > Soil microcosm > Unclassified ...
GGCGTGGCGAGCGAGATTCCCCTCCTCGACACGCGCCGCGCCCTGGAGGACCGGGCGAACGCGGAAGCCGGCGCGGCGAGGGAGCGCGAGCGCGCGGCCCTGGTGGCGCTGCGCGCGGAGCTCGAGAAGCAGCGCGCCGTGCTCGCGGCGCGCCGCGAGGCGCTCGAGCGCTTCGACGCCAGCGCGGCGGCCCGGCCGGCGGCGTTCCTCGACATGGCGGAGAGCGCCTACCGCCTCGGCCGCGGCTCGCTGTTCGAGCTGCTCGACGCGCGGCGCACCCAGCTCGAGGCGAGCCTCGCGCGCCTCGAGCTCGTGTCGCTCATCGTCGAGGCCGAGGTCGAGCTGCGCGCGCTCTCGGGAAGGCTCTAGTCCAGCCGGTACTGGACGCGGAAGATCAGGAAGTTGATGCCGGGGTTCGGGTTGCGGATCCCGCCGTTGGAGAGGTGCTGCAGGCGCAGCCCGAAGTCGTAGCGCCCGCGCAGGATGCCGGCGCCGATGTGGTCGCCGAACTGGAACTTGGTGCTCGTCTCCCGGCTGTCCTCGAACTCGAGCTTCGACACGGCGTGGAAGCCGATCGCCGCCTCGAAGTAGGGCGAGCCGCCCGAGCGCTCGAAGCGGAAGACCGGCGTGATGCCGGCGTCGTAGACGGTGTGGTTGCCGTTGTTCCAGCCGCCGAAGGCGAGCTCCATGTAGTGCGCGACGTGCCAGCTCGAGTGCTCGAACCACTGGTCGTGGCCGCGCCATTGCAGGCCCATGCGCAGCAGGTTGGTGCGGCCCGAGCCGCGCCCGCCCTCGAAGGAGACGCTGTCGAGCGCGAGCGCGGAGCCGGGGAGGCAGAAAGCCAGGATCAGCAGGAGGCGTTTCATCGGCGGCACGCGCGGGCCATTTATCATAGGGCATGGCCCAGTACGTTTACACCATGCGGCGGGTGAGCAAGACGGTCCCGCCCAAGCGCACCATCCTCAAGAACATCTCGCTCAACTTCTTCCCCGGCGCGAAGATCGGCGTGCTCGGGCTGAACGGCGCCGGCAAGTCGTCGCTGCTCAGGATCATGGCGGGCGTCGACGACAACTACGAAGGCGAGGTCATCCGCATGCCCGGCATCAAGGTCGGCTACCTCGAGCAGGAGCCGCGCCTTCCCGAGGACAAGTCGGTCCGGGAAGCGGTCGAGGCCGGGCTCGGCGACGTCGCGGCGGCACGCAAGCGGCTCGACGAGGTCTACGCGGCGTACTCCGAGTCCGACGCGGATTTCGACAAGCTCGCCGAGGAGCAGGCGAAGCTCGAGGCGATCGTCAACGCCGGCGGCGCCGACGAGCTCGAGGTGGCGGCCGACGCGCTGCGCCTGCCCGACTGGAATTCCCGCATCGCCGTGCTCTCCGGGGGCGAAAAGCGCCGCGTCGCCCTGTGCCGCCTGCTGCTCTCCAAGCCCGACCTGCTGCTGCTCGACGAGCCGACCAACCATCTCGACGCCGAGAGCGTCGAGTGGCTGGAGCAGTTCCTGCAGCGCTTCCCCGGCACCGTGGTCGCGGTCACCCACGACCGCTACTTCCTCGACAACGCCGCCGGCTGGATCCTCGAGCTCGACCGCGGGGTCGGCATTCCCTGGGAAGGCAACTATTCGAGCTGGCTCGAGCAGAAGGAGAAGCGCCTGCAGGTCGAGGCGAGCCAGGAGGCCGCGCGCATCAAGGCGATGCAGCACGAGCTGGAATGGGTGCGCCAGAACCCGAAGGGGCGGGGCACCAAGTCCAAGGCGCGGCTCGCGAGGTTCGAAGAGCTGTCCCAGTACGAGCACCAGCAGCGAAACGAGACGCAGGAAATCTTCATCCCGGTCGCGGAGCGGCTCGGCAACGAGGTGATCGAGTTCGACAACGTCTCCAAGGGCTTCGGCGACCGGCTGCTGATCGACAAGCTCTCGTTCAAGGTGCCGCCCGGCGCGATCGTCGGCATCATCGGCCCCAACGGCGCCGGAAAGACCACCTTGTTCAGGCTGATCACCGGGAAGGAAAAGCCGGACGCGGGAAAGATCGCCATCGGCAAGACGGTCAAGATCGCCCTCGCCGAGCAGCTGCGCGACGACCTGAGCAACGAGAAGACCGTCTTCGAGGACATCTCGGGCGGCAACGACATCATCACGGTGGGCAAATTCCAGATGCCCGCGCGCTCCTACCTCGCGCGCTTCAATTTCCGCGGCGCCGACCAGCAGAAGCCGGTCGGCCAGCTCTCGGGCGGCGAGCGCGGGCGGCTGCACCTCGCGAAGATGCTGGTCTCGGGCGCCAACGTGCTGCTGCTCGACGAGCCGTCGAACGACCTCGACGTCGAGACGCTGCGCGCGCTCGAGGAGGCGCTGCTGGAATTCGCCGGCTCGGTGCTGGTCATCTCGCACGACCGGTGGTTCCTCGACCGCATCGCCACCCACATCCTCGCCTTCGAGGGCGACTCGCAGGTGGTGTTCTTCAACGGCAACTACCAGGAATACGAGGCGGACAAGAAGAAGCGCCTGGGCGAGGAAGCCTCGCGCCCGCACCGCATCAAGTACAAGCCTCTCAAGCCGTAGGCATTTATTGTGTGCGGCCCCTGCCGCAAATGCCCGGACACGACTTCCGTGATCGGCGCGTTCGTAGAACAATCAAGTGGTTGGCTGCTGGCCTAAAGCATGCATAGGGGACGAGCAACAAGGGAGGCCCCATGGACAGGCATTCGAGCGGCCGGCGCTACTTGGCGGTGCTGGCGGCGCTCCTGAGCGCGTGCGCAACGAATCCGCATCGCATGGCGGGTTCGTCGGGAAACGAAGAGCAGGTCCAGGCATGGCTCGTCGAAGCGCCGCGCGAAGTGGCGGTAAAGGTCAGCGCGGAGCTGCCCGCTGGCAGCGTGCAGGTGTGGGACTCGAAGACCGGCGAGCGCGTGGGAAAGGGCGTCGTGGGCGCCGGCGCCGGTGCGGCCCAAATGCTGATCCGCGGCTGTTTCGCAGGGCCGGCCGGCTGCGTCGTCGGAGCGATCTTCGCGCCGGTCGGTGCGGTCGCCGGCGGGGTGGCCGGGGCGGTTTCCGTTCAATCGGTCACTCACGCGCACGCGCTTTCCGAGGCCGGGGGCGCGCCTGAGCTATACGCGAGCTCCGTCGATACGCAGCTCGCGGCGCGGCTCGCCGGCATCGTAGTCGACGAGTCGCGCGCCTACTTCGCCTCACGGAGCTACTCGGAGGACCCCGGTCCGGTCTCTTTCCGTTCGGCGCGGAAGTTTTTCCAAGACGCCGGCGACGCGCCGTTCTGGTTCGTGCGCCCGCGGCAGCGTCACACGCTGGTGGCCAGCGAAACGCCTGCGCCGGGCCAGGGGGAGCTGGCGATCTCGGTCACCGCGCTCGATCTGCTCGGCGATACCGGGGACGATCCGCGCGTCGCCCTGGTGCTCGAGGCGCAGTACAGCCTTGCATCGCCCGGCGCTCGGGCGACGTGGAGTGGCTTCGTCTACCGAGGAGCCGAGCGGCGCATCTCCGAGTGGCGACACGACGATGGCGCCGCGTTCCGCGCCGAGCTCGACAACGCGCTACGGGCGCTGGCAAGGGACATCGTGACGCGCTTTTGAATAACTCGAGGCTCAGGTGCGTCCGACCAGCCCGGCGACGACGATCACGAATTCCGCCAGGTCGAACGGCTTGGCGAGGTGCGCGTGGTAGCCGGCGAGGATCGCCTGCTTGCGGTCGTCGGGACGCGCGAACGCGGTGAGGGCGAGGGCCGGCATGCGGCTGCCCTTGGCCTCCGCGGCGCGCAGGCGGCGCATGAACTGGTAGCCGTCCATGTCCGGCATGCCGATGTCGCTGATCAGCACGTCCGCCGAGTCGGCCTGGAGGATCTCGAGCGCCTGCATCCCCGAGGCGGCGAGCTGCACGCTCGCGCCGTGGCTTTCCAGGACGCTGCGGATCAGCTCGCGCGCGTCGGGCTCGTCGTCGACGACCAGCGCGCGGATGCCGTCGAGGCGCGGTATCGGCACGGTTTCCTGCGACTCGCCGCTCGTCGGGTGGATGCGCGCCTTCGCGGCGTGGCGGCTGATGGCCAGCGGAAGATGCACGGTGAAGGTCGCGCCCTTGCCCTCGCCCATGCTCTTGGCCCTGATCGATCCGCCGTGGAGCTCGACGAGCTGCTTCGCGATCGCCAGGCCGAGGCCCAGCCCGCCCTGCCGGCGCTGCAGCGACGTGTCGGCCTGCGAGAAGCGGTCGAACACATAGGGCAGGTAATCGGCCGCGATGCCGATGCCGGTATCGGCGACGCTGACCTCGACGTGCGAGTTGACGCGCTGCAGGACGACCTGGATCCGGCCGCCCTTCGGCGTGAACTTGACCGCATTGGTGAGCAGGTTCCAGAACACCTGCTGCAGGCGGGCCGCGTCTCCCGACACGACCCCGCCCTGCGGATCGAGCACCGCTTCGACGCGGACGCCCTTCGCCTGGGCCGCCGGCTCGACCGAATCCACCGTCGCCTGCACGACGTCGACCAGGCCGACCTCCTGCACGTCCAGTCGCATGCGCCCGCCCATGATGCGCGAGAGATCGAGCAGGTCGTCGATCAGCCGCACCTGGGCGCGCGCGTTGCGCTCGACGATCTCCATGGCGCGGTCGACCTCGGCCGCGGTCCGCGCGTGCGCGCCCTTGGTGCGCAGCACCTGCGCCCAGCCGAGGATCGCGTTGAGCGGCGTGCGCAGCTCGTGCGACAGGCTCGCCAGGAACTCGTCCTTGATCTTGATCGCGCGCTGCGCCTCGATGCGCGCGCTGCGCTCGGCTTCGAGCACCGCTTCGCGGGCCGCGCCGGCGCTCTCCAGCGCCTCGGCGCGTTTCGCCTCGGTCATGTCGCGCGTCACCTTGGCGAAGCCGCGCAGGCGGCCCTCGTCGTCGCGCAGCGCGGTGATGGTGACGTGCGCCCAGAAGCGCGAGCCGTCGCCGCGGATGCGCCAGCCCTCGTCGACGAACGAGCCCTCGGCGGCGGCGGTCTTCAGCTCGTATTCCGGGTAGCCGCTCGCCGCGACGTCCTTCGGGTAGAAGGTGCGGAAATGGCGGCCGATGATCTCGTCGGCGCGGTAGCCCTTGATGCGCTCGGCGCCGCTGTTCCACGTGGTCACGTAGCCGTTCACGTCGAGCATGAAGATCGCGTAGTCGGCGACGCGCTCGACCAGCAGGCGAAACCGCTCCTCGCTCTGCTTGAGCTCCTCCTCGTGGGCGCGCTGCCGCGTGAGGTCGCGCGTCACCTTGCCGAAGCCGACCAGCTTGCCGCCGGGCTCGCGCAGGGCGGTGATCACCACGTTCGCCCAGAAGCGGGTGCCGTCCTTGCGCACCCGCCAGCCCTCGTCCTCCAAGCGGCCGAGGTCGGCGGCGACCTTCAGCTCGCTCGCGGGCAGGCCGCGGGCGAGCGCCTCGGGCGGATAGAACTTCGAGAAATGCTCGCCGACGATCTCGCCGGCCCGGTAGCCCTTCATGAGCTCCGCGCCGGCGTTCCAGGTCACGACATGGCCCTGCAGGTCGAGCAGGAAGATCGCGTAGTCGCGAACCGCTTCGACGAGGAGGCGGAAGCCGTCTGCTGCGATGTCGTTGCTTGCGGGCAGTTTTTGGTCCATCAGGCGCGCACCCGCAGCAAAGCGCGTGCCGCCGGATCAGAGATAGGGCGAGAACAGGCGCGCGACGCGGTCGCGCATCTTCACGGCGAGCCCGCGCCGCCCGTCCTCGGCGAGGGTATACGGACGGGCGCCGGCGATGCGCGCCTGCGCGAGGCCGTCGAGGTGCGCGCCCAGCTCGACGCTGTAGCACTCGACGCCGAGCTCGAAGTTGAGCCGCAGGCTGCGCGCGTCCCAGTTCGCCGAGCCGAGCAGCGTCCAGGCGCCATCGACCACCATCAGCTTGGAATGGTCGAAGGTGCCCGGGCGCAGCCACACCCGGCAGCCGCGCTCCAGCACCTGCCAGAGCTGGCCGAACACCGCCCAGTGCACGTGCGGCAGGTCGCTCGTCTCCGGCAGCACGATGTCGACCTCGACGCCGCGCAGCGCCGCCGCGTCGAGCGCGCTGATGAGCGGCTGGTCGGGCAGGAAGTAGGGCGTGAGGATCCGCACCGAGCGCTGCGCCGCGTTCAGGCCGCCGACGATCGCCCAGCGCAGGCGCTCGAAGCTCTCGTCCGGGCCGGCCTCGATGCTGCGCGCGAGGATCGTGCCGGCCGGCGCGAGGTGCGGGAACCATTTCTCGCCGCGCAGCGCCTCCTCGGTGGCGAAGTGCCAGTCGTCGGCGAACACCTCCATCAGGTGCGCGACGATCGGCCCGCGCAGCCGGAAGTGCAGGTCGCGGTAGGCCTGCTCGGGCGCTTCCGGGCGCCAGTAGCGGCAATCGACGTTCATGCCGCCGGTGAAGGCCTCGCTGCCGTCGACGACCAGGATCTTGCGGTGGTTGCGCAGGTTCATCGCGTGCAGCCGCGCCGGCAGCAGCGGCGGGTTGAACACCGCCACGTCGACCCCGGCGCGCCGCAGCGGCTTGACCGCGCTCGAGGTGGAGAAGCGCGCATCGACGTCGTCGATCAGCACGTGCACCTCGACGCCGCGCTTCGCCGCGGCGGCGAGCGCTGCGACGAACTCGGCGCCGATGCCGTCGCCGTCGAAGATGTAGGACGAGATCGCGATCGAGCGCTGCGCGCGGCCGATCGCCTCGAGCATCGCCGGGAAGGCGTGCGCGCCGTCGACCAGGGGCTCGATCGCGTTGCCCGGCAGGAGCGGCCGGCCGACCACCTTGCCGACCAGGCGGGCGAGCGGCAGGAAGTGCGTGCCGGGCTCGCCCGGCGGGAACTGCGCCTCGCGGCGATGCCGCACCATGCGCCGGCGCAGCCGCGTGGCGCGCCGCTCCACGCGGTTGACGCCGATGGTGAGGTAGAGGAGCGGCCCGAGCGCCGGGATGATCCAGACCACGGCGAGCCACAGCGCCGCCGAGCGCGAGTCGCGCTTGTAGAGCACGGCGTGACCGGAGGCGACGATCGCCGCTACGACCACCGCCCCCGCGAAAGCCCAGTCGATCGCGTCGCGCATCGCAGGCGCGAGCATGCCTGAACTCCCGGCCCTCCGCCGAGGTCAGGTTCATATGCGCGCCATCACGCTGCACCCGGGGCGGGCGGGATCCCTGCGCCTGGACGACATCGCCGAGGCGCCCGCCGAAGGCCTGCTCAAGGTGCAGGCGCTCGCGGTGGGCGTGTGCGGGACCGACCGCGAGCTGATCGACGGCGACTACGGCGAGGCGCCGCCGGGCCGCGCGCGGCTGGTGCTCGGCCACGAGTCGCTCGGCCGCGTGCTCGAAGCGCCGCCGGGCAGCGGCTTCGCCGAGGGCGACCGGGTGGTCGGCATCGTGCGCCATCCCGACCCGGTGCCGTGCGCGAGCTGCGCGCTCGGCGAGTGGGACATGTGCCGCAACGGCCTCTACACCGAGCGCGGCATCAAGCAGGCCGACGGCTTCTGCGCCGAGCGCTGGACGACGCCGGCCGGCTTCGCCGTCAAGGTCGGCCCGGCGCTCGGGCTCGCCGCGGTGCTGCTCGAGCCGGCGAGCATCCTCGCCAAGGCCTGGGACCACATCGAGAGCATCGCCGCGCGAGCCGCGGGGCGGCCGCGCCGCGCGCTCGTCACCGGCGCCGGCCCGGTCGGCCTGCTCGCGGCGCTGATGGGCGTGCAGCGCGGCCTCGAGGTGCACGTCTTCGACCGCAACCACGAGGGGCCGAAGCCGCGCCTCGTGGCGGCGCTGGGCGCCGCGCACCACACGGCTTTCCCGCGCATCGAGTTCGACGTGGCGGTGGAGTGCACCGGCGCGCCGCAGGTGATCGCGCAGGCGGTTGCCGCGAGCGCGCCGGGCGGCATCGTCTGCCTCACGGGCCTCGGCGGGTCGAAGCGCGACGCCGCTTTCGATATCGCCGCCCTCAACCAGGCCATGGTGCTGGAGAATCGCGTCGTGTTCGGCAGCGTCAACGCGAACCTGCGGCACTACCAGGCGGCGGCCGAGGCGCTCGCCGCGGCGGAGCGCGCCTGGCTCGAAGGTCTGCTCACGCGCAAGGTGCCGCTCGAGCGCTGGCGCGAGGCCTACGAGAAGCGCCCCGGCGACGTGAAGACGGTGCTCGTCTTCGAGGACGCATGGCGCTGACCGGCGAGTACGCCGCGCAGGAGCCCGCGCGCGCCGAGGTCGACGCGCTCGCCGGCCCGACGCTGGTCGAGTTCGGCAGCCCATGGTGCGGCTACTGCCGGCGCGCGCAGCCGCTCATCGCCGAGGCGATGGCGGGCCACCCGCGCGTGCGCCACCTGAAGATCGCCGATGCGAGCGGGCGGCGGCTCGGGCGCTCGTTCCGCGTGAAGCTCTGGCCGACGCTCGTATTCCTGTTCGACGGTAAAGAGTCCAGCCGCTTGATCCGGCCGGCCGATGCGGGCAGCATTGCCCAGGCCTTGGACACGATCGACCCCTAGATGAACATCACGATCACCTACTGCGGCGCCTGAAACTACCTGCCCCGGGCTGCCAGTCTGGCGGCCGCGATCAAGCAGGCGCTCGGCACCGAGCCGAAGCTCGTCAAGGGCGCGAACGGCATCTTCGACGTCACGGTCGACGGCAAGCTGCTTTTCTCGAAGAACCGCGACGGCCGCTTCCCGCCGGAAGCCGAGGTCGTCAAGGCCCTTCAATCGGGCGCAGCGCCGAAATCGTAGGCGGCGGCTTCGCGGGCCTCGCCGCGGCATGCGCGCTCGCGAGCCGCGGCTGGCGGGTGCGCGTGCACGAGCGGGCGGACCGGCTGCGCACCGCCGGCGCCGGCATCAACCTCTACGAGAACGGCCTGCGCGTGCTCGAGGCGCTCGGCGCGCTGGAAGACGCGGTGCGCGACGGCGCGCGCGCCCGCGTGCGCGAGACGCGCGACGAGCACGACCGGCTCCTCTCGACGCACCCGTGGGGCGAGGCGCGCGTCTACGGCGTGCTGCGCCAGCGCCTCGTCGACGCGCTCGCCGCCGCCGCGCGGCGCGCCGGCGCCGAGATCGTCACCGGGTCGGAAGCGGTATCCGCGACACCCGATGGACAATTACTGTTGTCCAACGGAAAGCTCCTCCAAGCCGATCTCGTCGTCGCGGCGGACGGCGTCAATTCGCACATCCGCGATTCGCTCGGCCTCGTGGCGCACCGCCGCTTCCTGCCCGACGGCTGCGTGCGTGTGCTGATTCCCAAGGTCGACCCGAGCGAAGGCACCGATGGGCGGACCCTCGAATACTGGTCGGGCAGCCGCCGCCTCCTCTATAACCCGTGCAGCGCGACGCATCTCTACCTCGCGCTCACCATGCTGCACGCCGACGAGCCGGCGCGCACTCTGCCGCTGCGCGAGGACGTCTGGCAGGCGTCGTTCCCGAAGCTTGCGCCGCTCATCGCGCGCATCCCGGGCGGCGAGGCGCGCTACGACCGATTCGAGTACATCCGCCTGAAACGCTGGTCTTCCGGAAAGGTGGCGGTGATCGGCGACGCGGCGCACGCCATTCCGCCGAATATCGGGCAGGGCGCGGGGTGCGCCATGATGAATGCACTGTCCTTGGCGGTTTACCTCGACAAATACCCCGAAACAACGCTGGCGCTGGAAGCGTGGGAACGCGCGGAACGGCCGCTCACCAACCACACGCAGCGCATCTCGCTGCTCTTCGGCATGCCGGCGTTCTGGCCGCCGAAGCTGCGCGAGCTCTTCTACTCGGTCGCCGCGCGCTCGAAGTGGCTCACCGCGCAGCGCACGCGCACCGCGCGCCACATCCCGACGGGGACGTCCTAGGTGAGCAGCGGCAGCCCGGCGAGGCCGGCCGCCTCGGGCTGGCCGGTCATCACGTTGGCGTTCTGCACCGCCTGCGCGGCGGCGCCCTTGCCGAGGTTGTCGATCGCGCCGAAGGCGAGCACGAGGCCGGTGCGCGGGTTGACGGCGTAGGAGACGAACGCGAGGTTCGACCCGGTGGCCCAGGAGGTATGCGGCCCGCGACCCTTCTCGAGCGCGGTTACCTTCACGAAAGGCTCGTCGCGGTAGCAGGCGCGGGCGGCGTCGTAGAGGCGGGCGGCCTTGAGTGCGCCGCGCGGCCGCGCATGGCAGGTGGCGAGGATGCCGCGCGACATCGGCACGATGTGCGCCGTGAAGGCGATCGTGCTCTTGCGGCCGCCGACCTGCTCGAGCGCCTTCTCCATCTCCGGCACGTGCGGATGCGACTCGAGGCCGTAGGGAAACACGTCCTCGTTCGTCTCGACGTAGCCGAACTCGCTCGCCCCGCCGCGCCCGGTGCCGGTGACGCCGCTCATCGCGTCGATCGCGATGCCCTCGGGCTCGACGAGACCCTCGCTCACGAGCGGCGCCAGCGCGAGCAGCGCGGCGGCGGGATAGCAGCCGGGATTGGCGAGGCGCGAGGTGCGGGCGATCTTCTCGCGCTGGCCGGGCAGCTCGGTGAGCCCGTACACCCAGCCTTCGACGAAGCGATGGTCGCCGCCCACGTCGACCACCTTGACGGAGGCGGGCACGCGCGCGAGCAGCTCGCGCGAGACGCCGGTCGGCAGCGAGACGAAGAGCAGGTCGAGGCCGCGCGCTTCCTCGGGGGCGAAGCGCTGGATGACGAGCGCGCCCTGGCGCGTGCCGGCGAGCGCGGGAAAGCGCGCGGCGAGCGGCGTCCCGGCGCTGCGGTCGGCGGCGACGTAGGCCACCTCGAACGCGGGATGCGCGGCGCAAAGGCGAAGCAGCTCGCTTCCGCCGTACCCGCTCACGCCGACGATGCCGATGCGCACGGCTACTTCCCGGTTCCCAGCCAGCCCTTCTCCGAGATGTCGAAGATCACCCCGTCGGGATCCTTGAACTTCACCTCGAAGTTGGCTTCTTCCTTCGTCTTGCCGAGCGTGAAGAAGAACTTGCCGCCCGCCGCCTCGACGCGCCGGCGCGCCTCGTCGAGGTCGTCGACCTGGAAGCCGAAGTGGTGCGCGCCGACGAAGCCGGCCGCGTCCTTGAGCCCCGAGCCGGCCTCGCCCCTGTACTTGAGCAGCGCGAGGTTGATCACGCCGTCGGAAAGATAGATCCCCGAGCCCATCTCGAGATGCTCCTCGCCGACGCGCTTCAGGTCGAACACCTTCTCGTAGAAAGCGGCCGCCTTCTCGAGGTCCTTCACCACCACCGCGATGTGCCGGAGCCTGGCCATGCGGCCAGTATAAGACTTGATTCGGGGACGGAGCCCGAACTAGGGGGAAACGGTGTACGTCCCTGATTGGAGCCGTTGCCGGACCAGCGAAATGTGTTGGCGCAGCCGATAGAGCTCGTCGGCGTAGGAGAGCGGCACCTTGACGGCGGCGACGCGGCCTTCGAGCTTGTCCAGCGAGGCGAGCAGCTCGGCGCGGCTGCGGTCCTTCTCCTCGACCTCGGCCTCGATCAGGCGCAGGTTGCGGTACCAGCGGAAGATGCGCGAGCGCACGCGGAACTGGTAGAGCGGCGGCACGAGGCGCGAGAGCGGGATCAGCACCGCGACGATGGAGAAGAGCGCCACCCACATCCGGTCGACGAGGTTGGCGAGCCAGAAGGGCAGGTAGCGCTGCAGGAGTGGCGGCCCGGCGCGGTAGAAGCGCTCGGCATCCTTGGCGAGCGGAAACTCGCTGTTCGCCGCGCCCGGGAACTGGCCGGCGCGCGAGATCCAGCCGGGAGCGCCGTGGATGCGCGCCGCCGCCTGGACGAAGAGCTGGACCAGCGCCGGATGCGTGCCCTCGCGCGCCACGAGCGAGGTGGTGGTGGCGAGCAGCGGCACGTCGTGCTTCGGCACGTCGCGCGCGAGGTCGGCGACGCCGCGCGGCAGGACCACCGGGCTGAGATACCGGTAGCGCCGCGCGTATGCCTCGGCATTGCCGAACTCGAGCAGCTGCACGCCGGGCGTCGCAAGCAGCATCTGCACGAAAGGCGACTCGGGCGCCGAGACGAGGGTGATGGCATCGACCTGGCCGGCGAGCAGCGCCACCACCGCGTCGGTGTCGCCGAGGGTCGAGCGCGTGATGTCGTCGCGCTCCATCTGATTGGCGGCGAGCAGGCGCATGACGATGCCCGGCGTGCCGCTGCCGCGCGCGCCGGTGTTGACCTTCAGGCCCCGCAGGTCGGTCACCGCATGCACCGGCTTGTCGCGGTAGAAGATCCACACCGGCTCGTAGAACAGGCTGCCGAGCGACACGAGCGGCTCCTCCTGCGCCTCCTCCTCGGGCGTGCGCATGCGCTCGCTCGAGCCGCCCTGCACGAAGGCGAGATCGACGCGCTCCTTCGGATCGCGCAGCAGGCGCAGGTTGTCGCGCGAGCCGACCGTGGTCCTCAGCTCGACGGCGATGCCGAAGCGCCGCAGCTCCTGCGCGTAGCGCCGGCCGAACTCGGCGTAGGCGCTGCGCTCGGGGCCGGTGGCGAGCACGACGCGCTTCGGCGGCTGGGGATCGGCCAGCCAGTAGGCGAGCGCGAGCAGTGCCACGCCGAGCAGCACGAACGGCCCCCAGGCGAGCGCGAGGTCGCGCGCCGAGACGAGCGTCTCCCGAACCCGCTTCGGCACTACGCAGTCGCTTTTTCGCTGATCGGCGCCTTCGGCCGCCCGCTCTCGCCCGGCTCGAGCACGAAGTCGAACTCGAGGGCCCAGCCGTCGCCGCGCCGGCGAAATTCACCGATCAGCGCGCGCGTGACGCCGAACTGCGAGTCGCTCTCGAGGTGCGGATCGTCCGGGTCGTAGACCTGCGAGGCGATGGTCTTGAAGCCCGGCTTGTGGATCAGGAAGTGCAGGTGCGCGGGACGCATGTTGTGGCGCTTCTGCGCCGCGAGCAGCGCGCCGGTCGGGCCGTCGGTCGGCACCGGATAGCCGGCCGGCTTGACGCTGCGGAAGGAGAATTCGCCGCGCGCGTCGGTGACGAAGCGGCCGCGCAGGTTCATCTCGGCCTGCTTCGGGTCCTGGTTCTCGTACAGCCCCTCGGGCGACGATTGCCAGACATCCACCTCCGCTCCCGCAATGGCCTGGTTCCTTCCATCGACGACCTTGCCCTGGAAAAGCAACGGCGCTCCGGGCGTCGGCGAGCGCACGATGCTTTCGCCGTTCGCGCAGAGCGGCGCGCCCGCGCGATAGAAGGGACCGAGGTTGTTGGCCTGGGTCGGACGCGCGCCGTGCGCGCCGTTGTTCAGCAGGCAGACGAGGTTCGACACGCCGAGCGCGCCGGAGAGCAGCATCGCCTCGTTGTGGCTCGGCGTGGTGCGCTTGCCGATCGCGTTCACCAGCGCGATCGCTTCCTGGAACTCCTTTTCGGTGAGCCGCGCCTCGCGCACGAAGGCGTGCAGGTGCTTCACCAGCAGCTCGAGCAGCTCGCGCGTGCGGGGGTCGGGCGTGCGGTGCATCTCGCCGAGCACCGCGCTCGTCACGTCTTCCTGCTTCTCGATGATCATCGGCTTCCTCCGAGGGGGAGGAAGTCTAGCAGCCGGGGCTAGCGGCGGCCGCCGTGCCCCGCGTGCGCCGCGCCGCGGCCGCCTTGCTGCGAGCGCGCCGAGTGCGGCCTGCCGCCGCCGGCGGCGGCATAGCCGGAATGGAACTGCGCGCGCGGCAGCGTGCCGCTGTGCACGAACGGCGCGTGCTGCGACTGGGGAGTGACCTGGAAAGGCCGCACCGTAGGACCGCCGTGGACGATCCGCGGCGCCGGCGCGGGATGGAATTGAGGATGCGGATGTACGTACCAGCGCACCGGATGCGGGTAGACGACGCGGGTCACGAGATGCGGCCGCACCACCCAGGGCCGCCAGAACACCGGCCGGTACACCGTCCAGAAGCCCGCGCCCCAGACCACGTACGGGTCGTAATAAGGGACGTACACCACGTTGGGATACGCCGGCTGAACGACGATCGCGTCGCCCTGCTGCGCCACATACTGCTGGTCGTTCGACTGCAGGTAGCCCGAGGCCTGCGCGCGGGCGCGCAGGTCCTGGATCGTCGCCATGACGGTCGGCCCATAGGCGCTGTAGGCCTCGCCGAGGTCGTGCAGCCATTGCGGGCTCTCCGCCATGCGCGCCAGCACTTCCGGGTATGCGGAGAGCGCCTTGACGCTCGGCGCCCATGCGGTTCCCTGCACGGTGGCGAGCGCCGCGTCGCCGGAAAGCTGCGGATTGGCCCGCGCCCACGCTGCCGCCGCGGCGACGTCCTGCGGATAGCGCGAGGCATCCAGGACCTGCGACAGGAGCGGATCGGGATAGAGCGCGATCGGCGCGAGCAGGGCTTCCAGCTCGCCCGGCGCATACGCGCGCTGCGCATGGGCGCCGATGGCCATCCCCGCCAGCAGGACCGTCAGGAAGAATCGGAGCACCGCTTTCATGGCATCCACGGTACGCCAGGCGCGTGCCGGCGGCTGAATCAGTGTGTAACCAGATACTTCAACCAAAAAGGGGTCGGAGCAATTTTCCGGTAACAAATAGGACACGCGCGCGCCGTCGTTTTGTTTCAGGAAAATTGCTCTGACCCCTTTTAGGCACGGTTAGTGCAAGGGCCGGAAGCCCATGCGCTTCGCCTGCCTGCTCCTCCTCCTCGCGGCTTCGAACGCGGGGGCGCAGGCGGCGAGCGTGCGCTTCGAGATCCTCGACCTGAACGGCGACGGCTACCTGTCGCTTTCCGAGGCGGCCGGGATCGCCGACGTGGTGCAGCGGTTCGACCGCGCCGACGCCGATCGCGACGGCTTTCTTTCGGCCGAGGAGTTCAACCGCCTCGACCGCGTCAAGCTGCGCAAGGCGGCCATGAAGCGGCACGTCAGGACGGCGGTAGCGCGCGATGCGCGGGCCATGTCCCGCGAGGTTGCCGCCGAGGCCGCCAGCGCGGATGCCGCCGCCGGCGGCAGCGCTAGGCCCGCTTTGCCCTGACCTGCGGGCGCGGCTGCGTCGCCTCGGCGGCAGCCTGCGCCGTCTCGGGCGCGACGATCGCCTTCACCGGCAGGTGGTCCGACGCGACGGCCGCGAGCGCCGAGCGGTGCGCCTTGAGCGCGAGCAGCGCGTGCCGCGGCCGCACCCAGACGCGGTCGAGCGCGAAGAGCGGCCAGCGCGCGGGAAACGAGCGCTCGGCCACCGAGGCGCCGAGGATGCCGTTCAGCCAGCGCAGCGGCCGGCTGAGCGGCAGCCATTCGTTCATGTCCCCGAGCACGACGATGCGCTCCTGGATCGGGTTGCGGCGGATGATCTCGAGCAGCTTGCGCATCTGGTAGCGGCGCTCGGCGGCGAACAGGCCGAGGTGCGTGACGATGACGCGCAGCGGCCGGGCGCCGACCTCGAGGTCCACGTCGAGCGCATTGCGCGGCTCGCGCCGCCCGTAGCCGAAGCCGAGCCGGCGCACCTCGAGCACGCGGCGGCGCGTGAGGAGCGCGTTGCCGAAGGGGCCGTCGTGGCGCAGCAGCGTCAGCCCCGGCACCGCCTGCATGCCGAGGCGCATG
>Ga0310810_10004493_pt1 | contig 15439 bp, 14 predicted proteins | sample NCmetagenome_FD_207641 | JGI IMG/M metagenome (GOLD analysis project Ga0310810, IMG submission 207641) | Soil microbial communities from experimental microcosm in Duke University, North Carolina, United States - NC | ecosystem: Engineered > Artificial ecosystem > Soil microcosm > Unclassified ...
GCGAGAAAAAGGCTGAAGAGCAGACGACGGCGACCCCCGAGCAGCCGGCCCCCTCGGCCGAGACTGCCGCTCCTGCTGCCGGCACCGGGGGGTCCCATGATGTCCAGATGGTGCTCGAGGGCAGCACCTACAAGTTTTCGCCCGATCAGCTCACCATCAAGTCGGGTGATGTCGTCACCTTCCACAACGTGACGGGCGGTCCGCACAACGTGTCGTTCTGGACCGACAGCATTCCCAAGGGCGCCGCTGACGCGCTCAAGAACGGGATGCCCGACCAGATGGCTCCGCTCGAGGGCCCGCTCCTCACCGAGCCCAACGGCACCTACAAGGTCACCTTCACCAACGCCCCGGCCGGCGACTACAAGTTCTACTGCCTGCCGCACCTGGCGCTGGGGATGCACGGCAAGATTACGGTGCAGTAGTCGGTCGCGCCGCGATTCTCGCCCTCCGGGCTTCGTGTCCGGGGGGCTTTTTCGTGTCCGCTCGACTCAGTCGTCGGGCGCGTGATAGTGGCGCAGGGCGAACGGCACGGCGATCCCTATCACCAGGCCGCTCAGCGCATCCACCCCGTAATGCATCTGGCAGTACACCACGCCGACGGTCAACAGCACCGTGGGGATCAACAGGGCGAGCCCGAGCCGCCGGCTCCCCTGCGCCGAGGAGATCGCGGTGGCTACCGTGGCGGCGACGTGCGAGCTCGGGAACGCGGCGCCGTACGAGCTGCCCGTGGCCAAGGTCTCGTAGACCAGCCGCGCGAAGAAGTTGTCGGTGAACCAGGCGGCGGGACGGGGAAACTCGTAGTAGGGCCCGGCGACCGGGAAGAAGATGAACACCAGGTAGCAGAGCACGAAGGTAGTCATCAGCACCAGGATGAAGTGGCGCAGCGAGGCCAGGTCGCGCCGCAGCGCGAAGTAGAACGCGGGGACGATGACGATCACGTAGTAGCAGAAATACGCCGCGTGGAGGACCGTGGACCAGAACCGGCTGGGCATCCGCTGCCACCACTCGGCGCTCACCTGCATCCCGAAGACCGCCAGCTCCCAGCGCTGCACCAGCGGGTCGTGAACCGCCACCGCGCCCGAGCCGCTCAGCACATCGAGCTCGCCGTACAGCCCGAGCACGAGGAGGAGGGGATAGACCTCGCGGATCGCGCGCCCGAACGTGCCGAGTCCGGGGCGGGTGAGCAGAAAAAGCAGCAGGACGAAGAGCGCGTGGGCCAGCAGGAGCCACCAGCATTCCGGAATCCGATCCAGCCGTCCCGCCGCCACCACCGAGACCACACCCAGATACGCGAGCAGCAGGACGTCCACCGGCCGGAGCGCTACAGCCACCCGGCACTCCTATACCATCGGTAGGTCTCGGCCAGCCCGGTCCGGAGGTCGCGCGCCGCCGACCAACCGCTGTCGCGCGTGAGCGGCGCGGGATCGCCGGTCCAGGCCGGCTGGAAGAACTCGTTGGCCTTGTCGGCGGTCAGGATGGTCGTCCGGCGGGCGATTCGCGCCGCCGTCCCGGTCACGCCGAGGAGCGCGCGGCCGACCAGCGCAGGGACCGGAATCACCAGCGGCCGTCGGCCCATCGCTTCGCCGACGCAGCGGACCAGCTCGGCGCTGGTCACCACCTCGGCATGGCAGGCGTAATACGTGCGGCCGGCCGTGGCGCCGGACCGGGCCGCGGCGATCAGCGCCTCCGCGAGATCGGCCCCGTGCACCGCCGAGAGCTGCTGAGTCCCATCCCCGAAGACCGGCGCGAGCCCGAGGCGAACCAGCTGGAACACCTTGAGGACCTCGCGGTCCCGGGGGCCGTAGACGGTGGGGGGACGGATGACGGTCCAGGGCAGGGAAGAGGCGCGGACCACTTGCTCGGCGGCGAGCTTGCTGCGTCCGTAGGCGGTAACGGGAGCCGGAGACTCTTCCCCCCGGAGGGGACGATCCCGCGGCGACGGCCCCCCCGCGGCCATGGAGGAGACCAGCACCAGCCGGGGGCGTCCCGCCGCCTCGGCCGCGGCCACGACGTTGGCTGTCCCGTCACGGTTGGCCGCCAGGAACTCGGCCTCGTTCCGGGCCGCTACCACCCCCGCCACGTGATAGAGCTCGTCCTGCCCCTCGGCCGCGCGTGCCAGTGCCGCCGTATTGCGCAGGTCGCCGGACACGACCCGGACACCGAGCGGCTCGAGCGCCCGCGCCTTTTCCGCCGAGCGGGCCAGCACGGTGACGTCGTCACCCCGGCGGCGGAGGGCTTCGGCGAGGTGGCTGCCGACGAACCCGGTCGCGCCGGTGACCAGCACCTTCATCGCTAGAGTGCCCGATCGTAGAGGCGATAGGTCTTGTAGACCCGAAAGCCCATCTTCTCCAGGCCGGCGTTCATCGCCGGGTTGTCTTCCAGGATCCAGCCCGCCTCACCCCAGGTGATCCCGAACTTCTGGCCGCACACGGTCCAGATCCAGTGGTAGAGCATGGCGTCCACGCCTTTGCCCTGGTACTCCGGCAGCATCCCGAGCAGCAGGATCCGGGCGCGAACGAACTTCCGCCGCCAGAGCCGCCAGAGGAGCCGGGGCAGCACCGGCAGCAGGTAGCCCCCGCGATTACTCCGGAAGACCTCATTCAGGTCCGGAAGCACGATCCCGAATCCGATGACCTTGCCGTCCTTCTCGGCGAACGGCACGATGTCCGCGATCACCACCGGTTTGAACTGCTCGGCCAGGTGGTCGATCTCGTGCTCCGTCATCGGCACGAAGCCCCAGTTCTTCTGCCAGGCCGCGTTGTAGATCTGCTTGATCCGGTCCACGTCGGCGTGGAACTGCTTCATATCGAGCGGACGCAGCGTGATCCCCTGCCGTTGCCGGATCAGCTCGGTGCCCCGGGCCAGGCGCTCGGGCACCGGGACGTAGCCTTCCATCGAGCCGCCCTGGTACACCAGCAGGTCCTTGGCCTTGGTGAAACCGGCCCGTTCCAGGACCGTGACGTAATAGCGCGGGTTGTGCGGCATCATGAGCGTGGGTGGCGTTTCGAACCCGTCCACCAGGAGCCCGCACTCGTCGTTCACCGAGAACGAGGCCGGCCCCCGAATGGTGTCGAAGCCGCGTGCACGGAGCCACTCGGCCGCCGCCGCGAACAGGGCGTCGGCCACGGCCTGGTCGTCCACGCACTCGAAGAAGCCGAAGAAGCCCACCCGGTCGCCGTGGGTCTCGTTGTGCAGGCGGTTGGCGATGGCGGCGATGCGTCCGACGACTTCGCCGCCGCGCTCAGCCAGGAAGTATTCCGCCTCGGCGTGCTCGAAGAAAGGATTCTTGCCGCGGGAGAGCAGGGTCGCCACGTCCCGACGCAACGGCGGGACCCAGAGCGGGTCCCGCGCGTGCAATCGGTAGGGCAGGTCGATGAAGCGTTTGACCTCGCGTGGTGCCCGCGCCGCGGCGACGCGGAGCGGGAGGGTCAGACGACCCCCAGGTCCCGGCCGATGCGGGCGAACTGATCCAGCGCGAAGTCGATCTGGTCGAAGGTATGCGTCGCCATGAGGCTGGTGCGCAGGCGGCACTGCGACGGCGGCACCGCCGGCGGGGCGACGGGGTTGGTGAACACCCCGGCGTCGAACAGCCGGCGCCACATGAGGAAGGTCTTCTCCAGCGGGCCGATCAGCACCGGCACGATGGGCGTCTGGGTGGGCCCGATCTCGAATCCGAGCGCACGGAACCCTTCCTGCAGCCGGCGGGTGTTGGCCCAGAGCCGCTCGCGGCGCTCCGGCTCGTCCTGCAGCACTCGCAGGGCAGCGAGCACGCCCGCGGTGTTGGACGGCGGCAGCGACGCGGTGAAGATCAGCGGCCGGCTGTGGTGCTTGAGATAGTGAATGACGCTCTCGGAGCCTGCCACGAAGCCGCCGATCGACGCCAGCGACTTGCTGAAGGTGCCGGCGATGATGTCCACGTCGTCGATCATCCCGAAATGCGCGGCGGTGCCGTCGCCGTTGGGACCCAGCACGCCGAGCGCATGCGCGTCATCCAGCGCGAGCGCCGACCCGAACTTGCGGGCCACCCGCACGAGGGCGGGGACGTCGGCGATGTTCCCCTCCATCGAGTACACGCCGTCCACGATGATCATGGATCCGCGGCTGGAGCCGTTCCGCTCCATCCGGCGCTCGAGGTTGGCGAGGTCGCCGTGATTGAACCGCTCGGTCTCGCTGTAGGACAGCTTGGCGCCGTCCACGATCGAGGCGTGGTCGAGCTTGTCGAGGTAGACCACCTCACCCCGGCCGACCAGCCCTGAGATCAGCCCCAGGTTGGCCGAATATCCGGTGGAGAAGACCAGGCAGGCTTCCTTGCCCAGAAACTCGGCCAGGGAGCCTTCGAGCTGCTCGTGAAGGTCCAGGGTGCCGTTGAGGAACCGGCTGCCGGTGCAGCCGGAGCCGTACCGGTGCAGGGCCCGGGTGGCGGACTCGAGAACCTTGGGATGGTGCGTCAGGCCGAGGTAGTTGTTCGACCCCAGCATGATCCGCTTCTGGCCGTCGATGACGACAACGGTGTCTTCCGACTCCGAAATCGGATTGAAGTACGGGTAAAGTCCGACAGCCTGGAGCTCGCGCGCCTTGGTGAATTGGCGGCACTTTTCGAAGAGCGCGACAGATTGAAGCTCTTGTGTGTCCACGGTGCCTCGGCACATAGAGGAAGTGAGGGAGGCCCCCACATCACTTTGTGGCTGAAGGGTTTAAACTAGTAACTCGCGGCCGGTGACACAAGTTGCAGGACCCTCGGGGCGAGGCGAATCCCGCGAACAGCCGCAAGGGGCGGGCCGAAGCGCGCTGGCTTGCTTGACTCTCCCCGTCGGGGGGCCGAGGTTACGTCGGAAGCACTTGCTGGCCCCCCGGAGGATGCTCATGGCGACGTTCGACCCGTCGTCCCGCCGCACGTTTCTCAGAACCGCCGCCCTCGCGTCGGCCGGGCTCCTGGGGTCGGGCGCCATCGGCCGTAGCGAGCGGTTGCTCGCCGCCGTCGCCGGCGCCGGCCCCGACGATCCCGAAGTTCCCAACGAGATCGTCGCCAAGATCCTCCAGGACATCAGCCGCGGACGGCCGATCACCCGTGGCCACCTCTCGCTCGACATGCCCGCCGCCGCCGAGGACGGGCGGGTGGTTCCGGCGATCATCGAGAGCGACCTGCCGATGACCGCCGAGCGCTACGTGAAGGCGGTGCATCTGGTGGTGGACTTCAACCCCGACGCGCACCTCGCGGTCTACGAGCTCTCCCCCGCCATCGGGACGGTCTCGCTCTCGACCCGCATCAAGATGAAGCGCTCCACCTGGGTCCGGGCGATCGCGGAGACCAGCACCGGCGAGCTGTGGGCCGCCTATGCCCACGTGAACGTCACCCTCAACGGATGCGGCTGATGGGTACGGTCGGAGATGCCCGGATCAAGGTGCCGGACCGGATCACCCGGGGCGAGATCATCACGGTGAACTCGATCATCTCGCACCCGATGGACACCGGCTTCTTCCGCACCGCCGAAGGCAAGCCGATCCCCGCCTGGTTCATCAAGGACGTGGTGATCACCTACGGCGACGAGCAGATCGCCCGGTTCACCTGGACCTCGGGGGTCAGCCGCGACCCGGTGATCAGCTTCACGCTCAAGGCCGACAAGGAAGCCCCACTCACCATGGTGTGGACCGACAACAAGGGCGGGGTGTACCGCCAGTCGGTGCCCATCGCCTTTACCGCCGCCTGATCGTCCAGCTCCTGCTCGCCGGCCCCCTGCTCGCCGCCGCGCCCGCATTCCCGGCCGATACAAGCACCTTTCCGGCTCGCGAGCTCGCGCCCGGAGTGTTCGCGGTCGTCGGAGACACCGGCCGGGGCGTCGAAGGGCGGCCCAACGCCGGTTTCATCGTCACCGCGGCGGGAGTCGTCGTCGTGGATGCGCTGGCGAGCCCTCGCGACGGCGAGCGGCTCCTCCGGACCATCCGCCGCACCACCGCCGAGCCCGTCCGGTGGCTGGTGCTGACCCACCATCATCCCGACCACCATTTCGGCGCCATCGTGTTCAAGCAGGCTGGGGCTCGGGTCATCGCCCATCCGGACCGACGGGTTCTCGCGTCCGAAGGGGGCGAGGATGCCCTGATCGCCGACTGGGTCCGGGTGGTCGGGCTCGACGCCATGCGCGGCTTCGAGTTCGCCGACATCCCCGATCGCCCCGTCACCGTCGCTGACACACTCCGACTTGGCGGCCGGACCATCGTGGTCACCCACCCGGGCGCCGGCCACTCGGCCGGCGATCTCATGGTCTGGCTCCCGGCCGAGCAGGTGCTCTTCGCGGGCGATATCCTGGTGGAAGATGGCGTCACCATGATGGTGGACGGCTCCTCGCCCGAGCTGCTGCGATCGCTGGCCCGGATCGATTCGCTGGCTCCGGCGGTGGTGGTGCCCGGTCACGGGGCGCTCCCCGCGCGGGCGTCGGATCTGGTGGCCCGGACCCGGGCCTATGTCCTCGCCCTTCAGTCCGAGATGCGGGCGGCAGTAGAAAAGGGAGTGCCGATGCAGCGAGCGCTGGCGACCCTTCCGCCGGCGGACGAGAATCGGCCCGTGTCCCTGGCTTCGCGCAGGAGGCGGAACGCGGTCCGGGTCTATGTGGAGGAGGAGCACCGCTACATGGGACTGGACAGCCCATGAGTCGGAGACCGATCCCGGGCCTGGTCCTCCTGCTGATCGCCTGTGCCGGCGGATCCCGGCCGGCCGCGCCCGCCCCCGGCGGGGCGCGGCTCCCCGGCATCGTGTCCACCGACAGCCTCGCCGCCTGGCAGCACCGGGGTCCGGTGCTGCTGATCGACGTCCGGACCGACGTCTTCGCCTACCTCGGCGGCCACCTGCCCGGCGCCGAATACCTGAACACCGAGACCATCCGGGCGAGCCGGGGCGGCATCCCTACCCAGCTGCTCGAGCCGGAGGCGTATGCCGCCCTCTTCTCCCGCCTGGGCGTGCGGATGGACCAGCCGGTGGTGATTTACAGCGCCGGGGAGACCCACAACATCGACGCCACCTTCCTGGCGTGGCTCCTGGCCGGCTTCGGACACCCGGCGGTGTACGTCCTGGACGGCGGCTACTTCAAGTGGCAGCTGGAGCAGCGGCCCATCGCCCGGAAGTACCCGCGCATCCCGGAGTCGCGCTTTCCCGCCGGGCCTTTCCATCCCGAGGCGGCCGACCTGGCGCAGGTGCAGGCCGCTTTGAGAACGAAGACCGCGCTGCTGGTCGACGCCCGCCCGCCCGACCAGTACGCGGGAGACGCGGGGGCGCAGATGCGCCGAGGGCACATCCCCGGCGCGATCAACCACTACTGGCAGAGCGACCTGACGAGGGAAGGGTTCGGCTACGTCTGGAAGGACCGTGAGGAGCTGCGCCGGGAGTACGCGGCCCAGGGAATCACCCCCGACCGGGACATCATAGCGTACTGCAACAGCGCCACCGAGGCTAGCCACGTGCACTTCACCCTGAGGTACCTGTTGGGGTACCCCAGGGTGCGGGTGTACGTGGGATCGTGGACCGAATGGGCCGAGCGCGAGGAGCTGCCGGTCGCGACCGGACCTTAGCGCATCGCGATGCCGGAGCGGAGCTGGCCCGGCCGCCAGACTTTCCCGCCCACCATCACCATTTCCACCGAATCCAGGTTGTCGACGCTCTCCAGCGGATTCCGGGTCAGGAGCACGAGATCGGCGTAGTGCCCGACCTCGATGGTTCCGATCTGGCGCCCGACGTCGCCCCCGATCGCCCGGGCGGCGTCGCGGGTGGCCGCGAGCAGCGCGGCGGCAGGCGTGAGGGAGATCGAATCCACCAGCAGCTTCAGCTCGCCGAACAACGAGGCGCGGTCGCGCACCGGCCCGTAGGCCACGTGATCGCTGCCGGCGCTGATCCGCACACCCCGACGAACCGCCTCGCGGGTCACCTCGAGCCCGAAGCCGGCCGCGGCCCGGGCGTAGTCCTCCTGGATCGACGGAATGTGCCGAAGCCGGGAGTCGTAGGAGGCCACGCTCTTCCGCACCGCGTCGAGCGTGGGCTCGAACATGGCGCCGTGCGCCACCATCGTGTCGAGAGCCGCCAGCACCGCCGGGTCGTGCGCCGCCTCGGGCGTGGCGCGCCGGGCGGTGGCGATCTGGAGGTCACCGTCGCGAACCAGGGTGTCCCGGTCCTCGACGGTGAACAGCTCGCCCGCGAGACCGGCGGCGTGGACGACGCCGTCCATTCCGGCGGTGGTCTGCTCCTTCACGCTCGCGGGCTGAACCCAGGCGTGGCCCCAGACCGGCATCCCCGCTCGGTGGGCCGCTTCGGTCAGGCGCCGCACCGACATCGAATCGAGCTGGGCGTAGAGCTTGAGTCCCATGGCGCCCGCTTCGCGGGCCTGGGCCACGACCTGCTCGGGGTTGTCGGCCGGGGTGAACATGATCGGGGTCCACCCGAGCTGCTGCATGGCCATCGCCGGCGGCTGCCGGATGATGGTGCCTCGGGCGGTGGCAACGGCCTGGAACCCGTTGAAGAAGAACCTCCGGCCGGCCACCAGCTGCATGGCGACGACCCGAGGCGCCGCCTGGAGCGCACGGGCTCGAGGGAGGAGAACGGCGGGATTGGTGCCCATGTCGCGCACCGTAGTGACCCCCTGGGCCAGCAGCTCGCGCAGGTCCAGGGCCATGTCTTCCGCCGTGCTGCCGTCCACCATGAACAGCAGGTGGACGTGGGAGTCGATGAGTCCGGGAATGAGGTATTGGCCCTTGGCGTCGATGACGCGGGCGCTGGCGGGCACCGGGCACTCGCCGGCCGACCCGGCGCAGACCACCCGGTCGCCGCGAACGACGGTGACCGCGTTGGGGACCTGGCCGCGGCCGGTGCCGTCCCAGAGGGTGGCGCCGACGATGGCTACGGAGGGCACCAGCGGCACCGGATCGCGCCGGGCAAGCTGCGGCCCTCCGCAGGCCGCGGCCAGGCTCAGGCCGCCAATAAGTGTGGTTGAGGTGAAAGCGAAACGCAGCATGTCCAGCTCCATCGCACAGACGGGCGCACGCGGCCGCGCTGTGCGCTGCGGAACGCCCGGTTGTCCGTAAGATGCGACGGCCCTGGAGCACCGGGCAGTGATACGCACTGTTGTACGTACCGTGACCCCGGGCACCGTTGGGGTGCGGGCCAGAGGCCGCTAAACCTTTCGGTAGGCAGAAGATCTAGTAGTGACGCCGTACGCCCGGGGGCGCCGCCATGCCTCTGCTTGATTGCTGCGGAGGGTGCGCGGCCGGGCGGCCACGACGTCCTGCGGATCAGGGGGCCGCAACCGCCGTGCCGCACGCGTCAGGTGCTGTTGCGGCGGTCGCCCGCGGACTCTAGTCTTCCCCTCGTGACCCCCTCCATCCTCCACCGACCCCGCCGCCGCCGCCGTACCGAGACCATGCGCCGGCTGGTGCGCGAGCACGAGCTCCGCGCCTCTGATCTCATTCAACCGCTGTTCGTGGTACACGGTTCCAATATCGAACGCGAGATCGGCTCGATGCCCGGCGTGTACCAGCGATCGGTGGACGGCGCGCTGGAGCGCGAGGTGGACCAGGTCCACGCGCTCGGCATTCCGGCGATCCTGCTCTTCGGTCTCCCTGCAGCGAAGGACGAGATCGGGTCGGAGAACTTCGCCGAAGACGGCATCGTCCAGCGGGCGTTGCGGCACCTCCGGCAGCGTTATCCCGACCTGCTCCTGATCACCGACGTCTGCTGCTGCGAGTACACCAGCCACGGCCACTGCGGCGTCATGCGCGACGGTGCGGTGGACAACGACGCCACCCTCGAGATCCTGGGCCGGGTGGTGGTGAGCCACGCCGAGGCCGGCGCCGACATCGTGGCGCCCAGCGGGATGATGGACGGGATGGTCGCCGCCATCCGTGCCGCGCTGGACGGGGCCGGCCATACCGACCGCGCGATCCTCAGCTATGCGGTGAAGTACGCCAGCGCGTTCTACGGGCCCTTTCGCGAGGCCGCCGACAGCGCGCCGGCCTTCGGCGACCGGCGGCAGTACCAGATGGATCCGGCCAACGTGCGCGAAGGGTTGCTGGAGGCGGCGCTGGACGAGGCGGAGGGCGCCGACATCCTCATGGTGAAGCCGGCCCTGGCCTACCTCGACGTCGTGCGCGCGGTGCGGGAGCGAACCGACCTGCCGTTGGCGGCGTACAACGTGAGCGGCGAGTACTCGCTGGTGAAGGCCGCCGCGCGGCAAGGTTGGATCGACGAGCGGCGGGTAGTACTGGAGGCGCTGACGGGCATGCGGCGAGCGGGGGCCGATGTGATCATCACGTACCATGCGCAGGAGGCGGCGCGGTGGCTGGCGGAAGAGGCGGGGCGGTGACGGGAACCGCGTCGGCACGTCGGACCGGAGCTTCGGAGCGGCTCTTCGCCGAGGCGCTGAAGCTCCTTCCCGGCGGGGTGAACAGCCCGGTGCGGGCCTTCCGCGGCGTGGGCGGCACCCCCCGCTTCATGGCCCGTGGCGAGGGCGCCTGGCTGGAGGACGTGGACGGGAACCGCTACGTCGACCTGGTCCTCTCCTGGGGCCCGCTGATCCTGGGGCACGCGCACCCGGCGGTGCTGGCCGCCATCGGCGAGGCCGCGGCACGGGGGACCACGTTCGGCGCGCCCACCGAGCTCGAGGTCAGGTTGGCCGAGCGGGTGACGGCGACCTTCCCGTCGGTCGAGATGGTGCGATTCGTCAGCTCCGGTACCGAGGCCACGATGAGCGCGGTCCGCCTGGCGCGGGCCGCCACCGGCCGCCGCGGACTGATCAAGTTCGAGGGCTGCTATCACGGCCACGCGGACGCGCTGCTCGCGGCGGCCGGCTCGGGCGTGGCCACCCTGGGTCTGCCCGACTCGCCGGGTGTGACCCCGAGCACCGTGGCGGACACCCTGGTGGTGCCGTACAACGATCTTGCCGCGGTCGAGGCGCTCTTCGCCGCCAGAGGCGAGGAAATCGCCGCCGTCCTGGTGGAGCCGGTCGCCGGCAACATGGGGGTGGTGCCGCCGGTGCAGGAGTTCCTCCACGGCCTTCGCGCCCTCACCCGCCGGTACGGCGCGCTACTCATCTTCGACGAGGTGATGACCGGCTGGCGGGTCCACCTGCGCGGGGCGCAGGTGCTCTACGGCATCGAGCCCGACCTGACCTGCCTCGGCAAGGTGGTTGGCGGCGGACTCCCCGCCGCCGCGTACGGCGGCCGGCGCGACCTGATGGAGCAGATCGCCCCCGCCGGGCCGGTGTACCAGGCGGGCACGCTCTCCGGCAATCCGCTCGCGATGGCCGCCGGCCTGGCGACGCTCGACCAGCTCGCCCTTCCGGGCAACTGGGAGCGGGCCGAGCGATGGGCCGGCCTGCTCGCCGAGACGATCACCCGCCGAGCCGAGGAGGCAGGGGTACCGGTCACGGTGCAGCGGGTCGGCACCATGCTGACTCCGTTCTTCACCACGGGGCTGGTCCGCAGCTACGCCGACGCCCGGCGCTGCGATCGCGCGGCCTACACCCGCTTCTTCCACGGCATGCTCGAGGGCGGGGTCTACTTTCCGCCGTCGCCCTTCGAGGCCGCGTTCAGCTCCACGGAGCACGGCGACCGGGAGCTCGCCGCCGTGGACGCCGCGCTCGCCACCGTATGGCGGCGGTAGCCGTCGTCGGGGCGGGCCTGGCCGGACTGGTCGCCGCCCATCACCTCAAGCGCCGCGGCATCCGGGTGGTGGTCTACGAGGCCGCCGACCGGGCCGGCGGCACCATCCGGAGCGAGCGCCGAGACGATTACCTGGCGGAGCTGGGGCCATCCGCGCTGGCCGCTCCGAGTCCCGCGGTCGCCGAGCTCATCACCGACCTGGGCCTCGACGGCAGCCGGATCACGGCGGCACCCGCTGCCCGGCGGCGCTACATCGTGCGCAAGGGGCGCCTGGTGGCGCTCCCGAGCTCGCCGTCCGAGCTGCTCACCACGCGGCTCCTTTCGAATGGCGCCAAGCTGGCCGTGTTCGGGGAGCCGCTGGAGGAGCCCGGCGATTCGCCGGTCGAGGAGAGCGTCGCCGGCTTCTTCCGCCGCCGGTTCAACCAGGAAGTGGTGGACTACGTCGCCAACCCGTTCGTCGCCGGCACCTTCGCCGGCGATCCCGAGCAGCTCTCGCTGCGATACGCCTTCCCTCGGCTTCACAGCCTGGAGCGTACCCACGGATCGGTGATGAAGGCGTTCGGGCAGCTGGCCCGCGCCCGCAGGTCGGGGGAGTCGCCGGTGGTGGCGGACCAGATCTCCTTCGCGGGGGGCCTGCAGGAGCTGCCCGATACGCTGGCCCGCGGGCTGCACTCCGAGATCCGGCTCAACGCGCCGGTCACCCAGATCCGACGCGGCCCCAAAGGGTGGACGGTCGGCGCCGCCTATCAGGCCGCCGAGCTCTACGACGGCGTCGTCTACGCCGCGCCGGCGCACCGGGCCGACGAGATCGACTTCGGGCTCGAAGGCGGCGACCGGCTCAAGACACTCGCCAGCATCACCCATCCGCCGGTCGCGGTGGTGGCGCTGGGCTTTCGGCGGGTTGACGTGACCCATCCGCTCGACGGCGCGGGGTTTCTGGTCCCCGAGGTGGAGCGCCGCCACGTGCTCGGCGCCATCTTCGCCTCCAGCCTGTTCCCCGGACGGGCCCCGGCCGACCACGTGCTGCTCACGGCGTACGTCGGGGGCACACGGAATCCCGACCTGGCCCACGCCGACCCGGGCACGCTGACCGCCCGGGTGCAGGACGACTTCCGCATCCTCCTCGGCGTGCGGGGAGAGCCCACCTTCCGGGCCCACCAGCTCTGGGCCAAGGCGATTCCCCAGTACAGCCTGAGCCACGGCCGGTTCCGGGAGATCATGGACGAGGCCGAGCGCCGGAACCCCGGCCTCGGGCTGGCCGGATCGTTCCGCGATGGGGTGGCGTTGGGCGACGTGATCGCCGCCGCGGGCGAGACGGCGGATCGGGTGGCGGCGCAGGTCGCATCATGACCGCGGCGCCGCTCCGGGTCGGCACCCGGGGAAGCGCGCTCGCCCTGTGGCAGACCGAGCAGGTGCGCGCGAGGCTCTCGGCCGCCGGTCGTGCCACCGAGCGGCTGGAGATCCGCACCACCGGCGACCTGGTGCAGCAGGTTCCGCTCTCCCGGATCGGCTCCCGCGCGATCTTCACCCGCCAGATCGACGATGCGCTGCTCGAAGGTCGGATCGACCTGGCCGTGCACTCGCTCAAGGACCTTCCGACCACGCTGCCCGAAGGGATGGTCCTCGCCGCGGTGGTCGAGCGGGACGACCCCCGTGACGCGCTGGTGGGGCGGGGGCCGCTCGCCTGGCGCGACCTCCCTCGAGGCGCCACGCTCGCCACCAGCAGCCTGCGCCGGCGGGCCCAGCTCCTCCATGTCCGGCCCGACCTGCGTGTGGTGGACATCCGGGGAAACGTGGACACGCGTCTGGCCAAACTCGACCGGAACGGCGAGTGGGCCGGGATTCTCCTCGCCGCGGCAGGGCTGGTGCGCCTCGGTCTCGACAGACGAATCGGCGAGCGGCTGCCGGCCGAGGTGATGTTGCCGGCTCCGGGCCAGGGAGCGCTCGCGGTCACCGCGCGCGCCGGGGATGAGCAGGCGATCGCCGCGGCCCGGAACGCGGTCCACCACGCTTCGACCGCGATTGCCGTCGCGGCCGAGCGCGCTTTCCTGCGCCGCCTCGAAGGGGGATGCCAGGTGCCGGTGGCGGCATTGGCAGGCCCGGTGCCCGGGGGGTCCGGCGTGCTGGAGCTGCAGGGCCGCGTGGTGTCGCTTGGCGGGGAGCGGGCGGTGGAGGGAGTGGAGCGGGGGAACGCGGGCGACGAGTCCTCGGCGGAGCTGCTGGGCGTCAGGCTCGCGGATCGGCTCCTGGGGGACGGCGGCGCGGAGATCCTGGCACAGGCTCGGACCGCGACCGAGCCCCCCGTCTCCGAGCCCTGATGCCGCCCACCGTGGTCGTGACCGTTTCCGTCGGCACCCTGCCGGGACTCGTGGAGGCGCTCCGGCGGGTGCCGCTGCCGGTCGAGGAGCATCCGCTCCTCAGCTTCGCTCCGCCGCAGGACTGGCGTCCGCTCGACCGGGCCCTCGACACCGTCGCGCGCTACGACGCGGTGGCGCTCACCTCGCCGCGGGCCGCCCGAGCCCTCGCCGAGCGCTGGCAGCCGCGCGGGAGTGGAGGACCGTCGCTCCCGCCGGTCTGGGCCGGCGGACCCGGCACGGTGGCCGCGCTGGCCGACGTGTTGTCCGAAGTGCACAGTCCCTCGGCGAGGGATGTGGGCGAGCGTGGATCGGCCGCCGCGCTGGCCGCCGCGATGATCCAGGCCGGCGTTCGCGGGCCGGTGCTCTTTCCCTGTGGCGAGATCCGGCGGGAGGAGCTCACCACCCGTCTGCAACACGAGGGGATCGAAGTGGAGGAGATCGTGTGCTACCGATCGGTGCTGGCCGGAGAGACCGCCGCGCGCGCCGCGGCGGAGCGGGCCGGTATCCTGGTGGTCGCGAGCCCATCAGTGGCCGACCTCCTGGCCCGGACCTGTCCGCCAGGTGCGCGCCCCGCGCTCGTCGCCGTGGGTCCGACTACCGCGGCCTCGGCCCGCGCGTCGGGATGGGCACCCGATGCCGTCGCCACCCGGCCCACGGTCGAGGCGTTGGTGGCGACGGTCCGATCGCTCATCGGGCCGGGGCAGGGGGTGCGGGAATGAACGATCTCCTGCTGCGGGCATGCCGGCGGGAGCCGGTCGAGCGCACGCCGGTGTGGATGATGCGGCAGGCCGGGCGCTACCTCCCGGAATACCGTGCGGTGCGGGCCCGCGCGGACTTCCTCACCATGGTGCGCACCCCGGAGCTGGCGGTCGAGGTGACGCTCCAGCCGGTGGACCTGATCGGGGTGGACGCGGCGATCATCTTCAGCGACATCCTCGTGGTGCCCCAGGCGATGGGCATGGCACTGACGGTGGAGGAGGGCACCGGCCCCCGGTTCGATGCCCCGCTCCGAAGCGCGGCGGACGTCGCCAGGCTGCGGGAGGCGGCCCCGGAGGAGGATCTGCGCTATGTCCTCGATGCCCTGCGCCTGGCCCGCCGCGAGCTGAACGGCCGTGTCCCGCTGGTCGGCTTCGCCGGTGCCCCGTGGACCCTGCTGAGCTACATGGTCGAAGGCGCGGGATCGAAGACCTTCGCCCGGGCCAAGCGATTCCTGGTGGAGCAGCCTTCGGAAGCGCACCGGTTGCTCGAGCGCCTGGCGTGCACCGTGGGTGCCTTCCTTCGGGCCCAGGTCGAGGCGGGCGCCCAGGCGGTCCAGCTGTTCGACTCCTGGGCCGCTGCCCTGGGGCCGCGCGACTTTCGCACGTTCGCGCTGCCCTACCTCGCTCGCGCCTGCCGGATCGCCCGGGAGGCGGGGGCGCCGGTCATCGCCTTTGCGCCGGGAGCCG
>Ga0310810_10004494_pt1 | contig 15431 bp, 18 predicted proteins | sample NCmetagenome_FD_207641 | JGI IMG/M metagenome (GOLD analysis project Ga0310810, IMG submission 207641) | Soil microbial communities from experimental microcosm in Duke University, North Carolina, United States - NC | ecosystem: Engineered > Artificial ecosystem > Soil microcosm > Unclassified ...
AGGTATTTTTTTCTGAAAAAGAAAAAAATGCTGCAGACCGCGGAGCAATAGGTTTGATAGTATACAACAATCAAAGTGGAACTTTCTTTGGTGAACTAAGAGGACCCAATTCAACAAATTACCAACCGCGGATTCCAGTAATTTCAATATCAGGAAACGATGGTCTTGAATTAAAATCAATGTCAAAAAATAATTCTTTGGCAAGTCTGAACATATTTTATCACCCAGACTTTGTCGCGCCGTTTAGTTCACGTGGTCCGGTGTCGCCATTTTATGTAAAACCAGATCTTGTTGCCCCAGGAGTTTATGTTAACACCACAGCACTTGGTGGAAAGTACAATCTGACTAGTGGAACAAGCATAGCGACACCGCATGTCACAGGAGCAATCGCATTGTTATTACAAGAGCATCCAAACTTGGACCCGTCATCTGTAATATCCCTAATAGATACCACAACTGACCCTGTCACAGACGCTTATGGTAAGACATTTTCAATCAATATAGCAGGAAGTGGAAGACTAAATGTCACAAGAGCAAGTTCTGCAGATCTAGTCATTTCCCCTCATAGTCTGGTCTTTAATTTATCATATCAAGACCCTAATGATACCGAAGTACTAGACCTGCACTCACTGGACAATGCCACAATTCCAAATCTAAAAGTCCAGTTTGAATCTAGCAACCCAAACTTTGATTTCAATCACACCTCAAGTAACAATACGTTATCTGCACAAATTACAGATAACGCAAAAAACCAAGGCGATTATGACGGATTCATAACAATCGATGATTCAAAAACAGTATACCGAATCCCTGTTTTGATTCATGTAACCAAGGGGACATTAGAGGCAAGCCAAAACAATAACCAAATTAGTTTTTCAATAAATTATCCCGACAAGTGGTCATATGCAAAAATTTCTTTAATGAAAGCCGGCTCACATGATACCAAAACAGTTGGAATCACTCCACAAGATTCCAAGACAATTTCAATTAACAGTGTAGGAGAATATTGGATTGAGGCTGACATCAAGGTTGAAAACCAAACGGACCATGCATACAAGACGTTATCGATAGACCATGTCACAGAAAAGTATCCAGACATTGAAGAAATTTTGCGAATTCCAATAAAACAAACAATAATTATTTTTTCCATTATAGTTATTGCAGTTATAGTATCTCTAGTGAAACGTAGATAGACTCAGTTGTGCGGTCCAGCATCTTTTATTTCGGGAGCAACGTTTCCAAACTTTTTAAAGTTCTCAACAAACATTTGAGCCAGTTTTTTTGCAGACGAGTCATAGCCGTCTTTGTCAGACCAAGTATTTCTTGGGTTTAACACCTCAGAAGGAACATCAGGACATGTAACTGGAATATCCAAATTAAAGACTGCATCCTTTCTATACTGCACCTTGTCTAATTCTCCTGAAAGTGCAGCTGTTACCATGCTTCTGGTATAGTGAATATTCATCCTCTTTCCAATTCCATATGGCCCACCTGACCAGCCAGTATTTATCAGATATACGGTAGTCTTGTGTTTTGTAATCTTTTCTCCCAACAATTTTGCATAAACTGATGCATGTCTTGACATGAAAGGAGCCCCAAAGCATTCGGAAAATGTTGCCCTAGGTTCAGTTATACCTCGTTCAGTGCCTGCAAGCTTGCTTGTATATCCAGACATAAAGTGATACATTGCAGCTTCTTTTGTGAGCTTGGCTATTGGAGGCAGCACACCAAATGCATCTGCTGTCAAAAATATTATGACTTGAGGATTCCCTCCAAGACTTGGAATTACAGAACCTGGAATAAAATCAAGAGGATAAGCTGCTCTAGTATTTTCTGTAAGGCTGCCATCGTTGAAGTCTGGCATCATGGTTGTCTTGTCAATTACAACATTTTCTAGTACAGCGCCAGATCTTATTGCATCCCAGATTTGTGGTTCTGCATCTTTGTTTAGATTGATGCATTTTGCATAACATCCACCTTCAAAATTAAATATGCCTCTATCAGACCAACCGTGTTCATCATCTCCTATCAACTTACGATTCGAGTCAGCAGATAGTGTTGTCTTGCCAGTACCTGAGAGACCAAAGAATAAAGCTGTGTCTCCTCTTTTTCCAATATTAGCAGAGCAGTGCATTGGAAAAACACCGCGTGATGGTAAATTGTAATTCATTACAGAGAACATTGCTTTTTTTATTTCTCCAGCATACGAAGTTGCTCCAATCAAGACAACTTTCTTTGTATAATTTAGAAGAATGAATGCATCAGTTCTGGTGCCATCAACTTCTGGTACTGCTTTGAAATCATTTAGTGCAATAACAGTATATTCTGGTTTATGTGATTCTAATTCCGATACAGTTGGTCTTATGAATAATTGTCTTACAAAGAGACTCTGCCATGGATGATCAGTTATGATTCTAATTGGCAATCTGTGTTCAGTGTCTGCACCTACAAATCCATCAAAGATGAAGATTTCCTTGCCTGTCATATGACTTGTCATCTTTGCAAATATCTTGTCAAACTTGTCTTCTGGGAACGGGTGATTGATCTTACCCCAGTCAACGGTACCGTGGGTTTGTTCATCATCTACTATAAAACGATCATCGGGGGATCTTCCAGTATATTTCCCAGTTTTTACGGCCATTGCCCCACTTGCCGTGAGGATGCCTTCGTTTCTTTCTTCGATTAGATCAATGAGATCTTTGACCTGTAGGTTTCTCTGTATCTTTGCAGGTTTTATTCCCATTTGTTCCAATTGAGATACAACGTGACGAGTGATTGTAGGTTCCAAATCCTCTATCATCTGGTAAGACGAGTTCTTATAAAATTCCTTATTATCTCTTCGGATCAAAAGCCACTAAACAAGAAACGTATTTATTGTAAAATTTAGTCAGAGTCGTGTACATGCCGATCAATAAAGAAGCTCTTGAACTTAGAAAGAAAGTGGCGGAACATAGGCCAGACTTTGTTAGGCAAGAGAGCTGGAGATATGCAAAACTTGCAGAGACTTGGAGAAAGCCAAAAGGTATGGACAATCATCAAAGAAAGCAAAAAAAAGGATGGCCAGCCCTAGTCCGAGTAGGATATGGCGGACCAAAGATCGCAAGAGGATTACATCCATCAGGGTTTACAGATAATCTGGTTTACAATTTAAAAGACTTGGAAAAACTTGATCCAAAAAAAGACGGTGTTAGATTTGGTCATGGAGTAGGAAAGAAAAAGAGATCCGAAATAATTACCAAGGCATTAGAGAAGAACTTCAAGGTATTCAACGCAAGGGTGTCAGCTAGTGGTAGTAAATCTTAAGTCCAAAAGACAGCTAGTCTCCAGAATTCTTGGAGTCGGCATGGGCAGAGTCAGATTTGATCCAGAATACTTAGATGACATTACAGACGCAATCACTCGTGATAACATTCGAAGTTTGATAACTGCAGGCACAATCCAAGTAAAACCAGTAGTAGGAACTTCAAAAGGAAGAGCACACTTTAAGAAATCTCAAAAACGCAAACGTGGAACTAAACAAGGTTCCAAAAAGGGAAGAAAAGGTTCCAGAGTAGGAAAGAAGGAAGTGTATGTCAAGAGAATAAGAGCCATGAGACATCAGCTCAAAGTATCAAAATCAAGAAAAGAAATACCAAATGAAAGTTATTGGAAATTATACAAGCAAGTCGGTGGAAACCAAGTAAGAAACTTGGCTCATCTTAGAAGCTTGATAGAAGAAGTTCGTTCCAAAAAGTAAAACTCAAAATCTATAGATTGTATTTTTGTCAAGGATTTTTCCTTGCTTGATTTTTACTCCTTCTTGTGAAAGCATATTAGTTTTTATTTTCTCCCCCCATGCATAGCCCCCAATTTTGCCACTTGAGAGTATCACTCGATGACATGGAACAATAACAGGAAATGGATTCTTGTTCATGATTCGCCCTATAGCACGTTGTCCATTTTTTATACCTACAGCCTTTGCAAGTTCACCATATGTTGTCACTTTACCCTTTGGAACTTTCAAGAGTTCTTTGTACACTTTATGTTCTAGTTTCAAATCTTTACCATCTCTAGACCACTTGTATTAATCATCTCAACTATTTTTTGTTTGTTCTTTCCCAATCCGCTCCAATCTACTAGAGCAAATTTGGCTTCATGGTTTCGTTCCAATATATGAGTAAAAAGTTCTAGATCTACATTATCAAGGCCATGTTTTGGAACAACAGTACCTAATGCAAGATCGCCTTCAAGCAGTTCTTTATTGAATTTATCAGGATAATGTGTGCCTCCAAAACATATGGCAACATCATGTTTGCATGGTATCTCGGACATTTCTTTTAAGACAATTTGCGCCACATTTTTACATAATTTTTTATCGGTCCACTCTTTCTCAGTTGTCCCTATTTCAATGAACAGTGTGGGCTTGCTCAATGCGGTTGGCCCATGATGAGTTGCTTCTATTGTAATGTCAAACTTTGAAAAGAGATTCCTTTCTTCCCACAACCGTTTCATGTAGGATTTTTGTCTGTGTGGGTATGGTATTGCCACTTGTCTTGCAAACCCTCCAAACAAGGCATCACCAAAGTTTCCAGTACTGTGACATGTCAATGCAAGAGCTCCACTTTCAGAGGCATGCTTTGACAGGAACACGTATCCATCATAATGATATTTTTCCTCAAGCCAATCAGCAGATATGGCAGGAGATGGTATCATTACAAGATCAAAATTATTCCCATGAAAAACTCCATCATCTCCTTTTTTCATTTGCGTTGAAAGAAATGTCGCCATGTTAGATCCCGCAGGATCAGATTCGTATGCAACCAGCAGTTCCATAAGAAATAGACAAACTACTAGATTATTATTTTAAACGAAAACCTAGACTACAACATTACAGTATTTGATTTCAGTTTCGTAGACTAGACGTATCATTTGAACTTGACTTCTAAATATATACTTTAAAATTTAAATAATACCAGTAGTATTATAATCACATGAGAGTAAAGCTAGATCCAAATGTAAAGCGAGATACAACGTCAATCAAGATAGATCCATCAGTCTGGAAGGAAGCAAAAAAAGATGCCATAGACAGAGAACTTGATTTATCACAACTGGTAGAGATTGCATTAAAGACATGGTTAGAAGATGAAGACCCCAAGAAAGTCAAAAATGATTTAAAAGAGAAATAGAAAATGTCCCATTCCATAGAATATAAAGAAAATTTATCTCGTGTTACAGAGATATTAGAGAGATACAGTAAGGCGTTTGAAGATCTTGATAACATTACAACAGATGAAGATATGAAAATGATATACAATTCATTACGTGTACTAAATTATTACCTTGGCAGATCATACCTAGTTTCAGTCAATCTACTAAAGGAGGTTAATGTCTTGTTCCATGCAATAGAGAAACTACCAAGAAAAGCAGAGTATGAAGAGATCAAAGAAATGGTAGAAAAACAAAGAGAAAGTATTGTCAATACTCTGATTCCGATAAAAGAAGCATTTGAGAGATCAGCAGAGTATGAAAATTTTGGCAGAAAGAAAGCAAATGTTGAAAATGGAAAGTGAATTAAAGTGGCATACAAAGACCAATTACGTAAGACGTCACCAAAATCCACAGAGTCACTTGAGATACTAGAAGTACGAAGCAGAGAAGATCTCATTGAAGAGTGGTTATCTCTCAATCCAAGAGATGTGACAGATTTTAATCGAACAAGTATCAAAAAAATAACTACCAAGGTTACCATAACATTTGATTTTGGCAAGGAAGAGTGTCTTCTAGTATTTCATCCACTAGAGTAGAATATTTGAAAAATACTCAAGACTTGCCCGAGCCAAAAATATGAAAACATCTCTTTAGTATCACAGTACGACTAAAATGCAACAATCCATGTCCAAAATAAGAATTATAAGGACACTTTGGGCAAAGCCCTCCAATGGTAAAGGTAAATCCAAAACAGATGCTCAAGGACATGGTCAATACTATGAAACTTGCCAAAAAGTCAGATAAAGAGGACTACATGGAACATTTGAGACTTGTAGTTTTAGGAATGGCCACACTTGGAGCCATTGGATTCATCATTCAGTTTACATTTGCTGTTATTAATTTAGGACATAGATAAAATGGCACAAGAAACAAAATCACACTTTTTTGCAGTCAGGACCACGGGAGGTCAAGAAAAGGTTGTCATGGGATTATTAGAGAATCGAATTAAACTGAAAAAACTTAACATACAATCAGTTCTCCTGCTAGAAAATCTCAAAGGCTATGTTGTTGTAGAGGCAATAGATGCAAATGCAGCATTTGATGCATTGCAAGGAATCAGACACATCAGAGGTCAACTAAGAGGAGAATTAACATTCAAGGATATTGAGGGCTATCTGGTAAAGAAATCCACAGTTTCAGAACTTGTTGTGGATCAAGTAGTAGAGATTATCGGTGGTCCGTTCAAGGGCATGAAGGCTACAGTCACAAGAGTAGATCATGACAAAGAAGAAGCTACAGTAATTCTACTTGATGCACCATACCAATTGCCAGTTACTGTTGATGCAAACTATCTCAAACCATCAACTCATTAGCAAGGATTAAATTTACAGTTCAGAGGGAAGAAAAAATATGGCAGATATGCAAACTGTTTCTGCACTTGTAACAGGAGGTCAAGCTAGTGCAGGTCCTCCTTTGGGTCCAACATTGGGACCACTCGGTGTAAACATCTTACAGATAGTTACTGCCATAAATGAAAAGACTAAAGATTTTGAAGGAATGAAAGTGCCTGTCACAGTAAATGTAGACAAGAGCACGAAGAAGTGGACTGTAGAAGTTGGAATTCCTTCTGCTGCTGCCTTGATTCTAAAAGAGGCTGGCATTCAAAAGGGATCAGGAACTTCAGGCGCCACCTGGGTTGGAGATATATCACCAGATTCTGTTGTCAAGGTTGCAAAACTGAAAATAGATTCTTCTTACGCACTCAATGTTAGAGCCGCTTCAAAAGAAATAATCGGAACATGTCTTGCACTCGGAGTCAAAATAGATGGCAAGAATCCAAAAGAAGCAACCGCTGATCTAGAATCAGGCAAGTGGGACGACAAATTCAAGTAAATTATCCAGTTACTGTATAAACTGGATCTTTATCGGTTTTCTGCAATTCAACAAAAGTTTCCGTGTTTTGTATTCCCTCAATCTTTCCTATCTTCTCTATAGCTACAGTGTGTAACTCCTCAAGATTCTGTGCTCTCAGAGTCAACAAGATATCAAACCTTCCAGTTACCTCAGATATTGCAACTATCTCAGGAGTTTTTAGTAGTGCTTTATGGATTTGATCCTTTAGTTTTGGATCTCTGTTGATGCCCATGGTAGCCCGTACTCCGATGCCTATCAAGGACTCGTCAACTACAATGGTAAATTTTTTTATTAATTTTTTCTTGACAAGTCGTTTTACTCTACTATAAAGAACCGAAGTGTTGACACCAAGTTTTTTGGATAGATTAGGTACAGATGTGTTACCATCTCTGCTAAGTTCGGTAATTATTTTCATGTCTAATTCGTCGAATTTGTGCAACTTTGCGACTTGTTTTTGTTACTATTTAATAAATGTAAGTTACTTTTCCAAAAGTATTCTTATTTCATGACTATTCTTATCACATGAAATTTTTACGATCACATAATTCTCGAACGATTTTGTCGCTAAAGGATTTTAAATAGGCAAATTGAAAACCTTTCGTAATGATTACTAGCGAATCCCAGATAGCTCAAATGATAACTGATGCTAAAAAGAGCACAAAGGAGAGGAAATTCAAACAAGCAGTAGAGCTAATCATGGTTTTCAGAGATATCGATGTAAAGAAGGGATTTGCAATAAACGAAACAGTCCAGTTACCAAAAAAGATGAACAAGTCATCTTCAATATGTGTAATCGCATCAGGAGATCTTGGCATAAAGGCAAAGGGTGCAAATGCAGACTTGGTTGTAGATACTACACAAGTAACACAGATGGGTTCTAACAAAAGAGAGTCTCGCAAATTAATCAACGGTTATGACTTTTTCCTTGCAGATACTGCAGTAATGGCAAATGTAGGTAAGACCTTGGGTCAGTTTATGGGTCCAAGAGGAAAAATGCCAACACCACTCCCATTTAACGCTCCAATTGAATCAATATTGGAAAGATTTAGATCATCAATTAGAGTAAGACTGAAGAATTCTCTTTCCCTAGCTTGCAAGATAGGCGATGAAACAATGTCTGACGAAGACTTGGCAGCAAATGCTCATGCAGTGATTGGTACAATAGAAAAGAAATTACCAAGCGGAGACAAGAACATCAAGAAAATAATGATCAAGACAAGCATGGGAAAAATAATCAAACCAGCACAACCAGGAACAAAGTAGTATGCATCAAAATAGAACCAAATATCCTCAAAAGAAAGCTCAGATGTATCAACAGCTACAAGAATTACCAAGCAAGTACAAAGTGGTAGCTCTAGTCAGAATGGAAAAAGTAAGATCTTCACAATTATTACCATTAAGAAAAAAATTCAAAGGCGAAGTAGAAATTGTCAGTGTCAAAGATAAGGTTGCACAAAAATCACTTTCAACACTAAAGATTCCTGGAATTGAAAAACTTGCTGAAAAGCTAGTAGGACAGTGTGTATTGATGTTTACAAACATGAGTCCAATCAAGCTGAACATCTTACTTGGCAAAAACAAGATAATGATGGCAGCAAGAGGGGGAGACAAGGCAAGCATAGATGTAGTCATAAAGGCAGGCAATACCGGAATTACTCCAGGACCAATTCTTACAGACTTTAAAGAAGCAGGTGTATCAACCAAGATCGATCAAGGAACAGTTTGGATTACAAAGGATTCAGTGGCAGCAAAGAAAGGCGATGTAATATCTAGCAAGTTGGCCACATTACTAAGCAAACTAGATGTCAAGGCAGTAGAGGCAGGAATCGTACTAAACTCCGCTTTGGAGGACAAGGTAGTTTACAATCAAGAAGAATTAACAGTTGATGTAGAAGCATACAGAACTGCATTTGCCCAGGCACACCAGGAAGCATTGTCACTATCTATAGAGATAGGATATGTAACCAAAGAAAACGTCAACATTATACTTGGCAAGGCAGCTCAGCAAGCAAGATCACTTGCAATAGCAGCAGGTTTCCTTACTGATGACACAAAGGATGCAACAATACAGAGAGCAAGCGGACAAGCAAAAGCGTTAGCAGGTAAACTAAAGGGTTACACACCACAATAAATCAGACATACAATTCTTAACGTACCTTTGGCAGATTCCAGTTGTATTTCATGGCAACTAATCGTAGTATGGTTGTAACCAATATCGAACCAACGGTTACTATCTCAATTTGGAGATTGGCAACTAGAAGAATGTAAAAAACAACAACACCTAGAAAACTTGCTGATGCATACAATTCTTTTACAAAGACCATAGGTATTTCATTTACAAACATGTCTCTCAAGATTCCTCCCCCAACAGCTGTTACCATCCCAGCCATTGCCATTGCTAAAAAATTCATTCCAAACAATTGATAGGCTAACGTTGCCCCAATTGCAGTAAAAACACCCAGTCCAATAGCATCAAATTTTAAAAACAGATTCCAGTGTTTTTGCATTTTAGGATAAAGAAAGAAGATAGTAATTCCTGTTGCTGTTGTAATTATTACATAGTTCGGATCAGATATAGAGTGAGGAGGAAAATGTCCAAGGATAATATCCCGTATTGTTCCCCCAGCAACACCAGTGATTGTTGCAAGGATAATAATTCCTACAATGTCTGCCTTGTGTTCAATTGCCTTGAATGCCCCAGTGACTGCAAAGGCCATAGTCCCAAACAAATCAAGTATTAGTACGATAGTTTGAATCGGAGACGATAACTCAGTCAAATAACAAAGTAACCAAGACTAAGGTAAATAATGTTTAAGAGATTACAAAAAAGGGATAGATTACAGTTTTAACCGAATAGTGCAGAAAGACCTTCCATTGCTTGTTCTTCGGTCTTTGCAGATGGTAGATCAGCCTCTTTCTTTCCTTCTGATGCGCCTCCACCTGATGGTGCTGCTGCTGGTGCAGCAACTGCTACTGGGGCAGCCTTTATTGCTTCCTCAATATTTACATCGGCTAGAGCAGCAACAAGTGCCTTTACTTGTGCTTCATTTACTTCAGCACCTGAAGCCTTTACAACATTAGCAACATTTGCTTCGTTGATTTCCTTCTTTTGTTTGTGCAAAAGCAACGCAGCGTATACGTATTCCATTGTAAACAAATTTTGCAAGAGGCATAATATAAAACTATGGAGACTTGGAAAAAATAAATCGAAATCGATTTCTCTAGTTTAAGATCTTAAGACCTCGACATATAGAATACATGTATTTCTTCAAGTCTTTGTCGTAAAGTGTATCCATTCTTTGTTTTAAGACTCGCTTTGCTTGTTCTTTTTCTGGACCATTAGGCAAAGAAAGTACATTGTTTATCAATTCAGGTATTGATTCTCGAACCCAGCCAGAAATAATATTGTGAATGTTCTTGTGGATTTTTTCAACAGGGTCACTAGTCACATCAAACACTCCAGTGAAATTATTGTGTTCTACTCTATAGATTAAAGCAAATATGCATTCTTTGGGATTTGGGTTTTTCAAAAGTTCAAGTGATTGAGGTCCAGCTTTTCCCTGAGAAACTTTGTTCTTAAGGCCTACTGGATTTATTATCATTCCATTAACTCCAATGTTGGAATTTTCTACTCCAGTTACAATTCCTACAACGATGTCTTTATGGTCACCATTGGGCTTTGATGCAAAGACATAATCTCCTTCTTTCCAGCCCTTTTTTGTGAACATGAGAAACTTTCCTAATAAATCATATTTAATGTGTTGCTTCAGAATGCTTAATATCGGTCAGAAGAAAAAATTGTGAAATGGACAAGGACCAGATCCTTTCAAAGTTTTCCACGGATCCGGATAGATACTACAAGGTTGCATTGTTTGAAAGTGAGGGATTTAGAAGAAAATCATGCACCAAGTGCCACAGGTTTTTCTGGACCTTGGATGATGGACTCAGCCTGTGCCCTGATCACATAGAGAACAGCTATTCATTCATTGGAGACCCACCTACAAACAAGAGATTTGATTACACCCAAGCATGGAAAGAAGTAGAATCATTCTTTGTACAAAACAACCACAAATCAGTTGGACGATATCCCGTAGTTTGCAGATGGCGTGATGATCTATATTTTACAATTGCATCCATTGTAGACTTTCAAAGAGTGATGGGTTCCAAAGTAGTCTTTGAGTTTCCTGCAAATCCATTGATTGTTCCTCAGACTTGTCTTAGATTCAAAGACATTGAAAATGTGGGAGTTACAGGAAGGCATTTTTCTAGTTTTTGTATGATAGGACAACACAGTATACCAAACTCACAAGGATACTGGAAGGATAGATGTGTAGACCTTGATTTCAAACTTCTCACCGACAGATTTGGAATTAATAAAAAAGAGATTGTATTTGTCGAGGATGTCTGGGCAGGAGGAGGCTCTTTTGGTTCATCACTAGAATATTTTGTCAGAGGTCTAGAGCTTGGTAATGCAGTATTTACTGAATTTCAGGGAGATCTAGCCAACTATTCTACATTAGATCAAAAGATTATCGACATGGGTGCAGGTCTTGAGAGATTTGCATGGATAACAATGGGAACTCCTACCGCGTATGATTGTTGTTTTGGACCCATAACAAAATACATGATAAACAAAATAGGAATCGATACAGATTCAAATGTAATTTCCAAGTATTTCATGGCAATAGCAAGAGCTCTCTCAGAATCAGATGACATTTCAATAGTTAGAAAGACTGCAGCAAAAATTGCAGGTTTGGATGAGACAAAACAGGACAAAATAATTTCTCCACTAGAGGGAGTCTACATGATAGCAGATCATTTGAGGACACTTGTATTTGCAATTTCTGATGGTGCACTACCAAGCAATGTAGGAGGAGGATACAACTTGAGGATGATACTCAGAAGGACACTTGCAACCATTGACAGATTTGGCTGGAATTTTGATCTCAATGACCTCATTGATCTTCACATAGATTATCTCAAGTCTACATATCCAGAACTTGAACAAACACGCAATGATGTAAAAACAATAATCGAGGTTGAGAAAAATCGCTATAACGAGTCTAGAGTCAGAATGAAAAACATGGCATCTACTCTCAAGACACAGAACAAAAAACTATCAGTAGATGATCTCATAAGACTCTATGAATCTGATGGTATTACTCCAGACTTTCTCAAAGAATACCAGATAATATCAGAGATTCCCTCAACATTTTATGAAAGATTATCAGACTTGCACCAATCTGAAAAGACCGAGAAAAAGGAAGAATTGAATTTAGAAGGCATTGCGGATACAGATTTACTATATTACAAAAATGATCCACACGAATTTGATGCCAAAATACTCAAAATTATTAATAATAAATTTGTCATACTTGACAAGACCTCATTTTATGCAAGAGGTGGAGGACAAGAGCCAGACCATGGCAAAATTGCAGAGTTTGATGTTATAGATGTCACTAAGCACGGAAATGTGGTACTGCACGAGATTAAGGAGGGAACTCCAAAAGAAGGCATGGTGGTAACATGCAAAATCGATTCAGTGCGAAGATATGGAATAACACGAAACCACACCAGCACTCATGTTCTTAATGCATCTGCAAGAAATATTCTAGGCTCTTGGATCTGGCAGCATTCTGCTTTCAAAGATGCAGATTATGCAAGACTAGACATTACACATCATTCAAACCTTACAGAAGAAGAGATAACAAAGATAGAAGATCTCGCAAATGCTACCGTAAGAAAAGATATCCCGATTTTGATCAACCAGTTTGAAAGAGGCGAGGCAGAACAAGAATATGGTTTTAGAATTTACCAAGGAGGAGTAGTACCAGTAAAACTAGTACGAATCGTAAACATAGAAGGTTTTGACGTAGAAGCATGTGGTGGAACACATGTTCAAAAGACTGGAGAGGTGGGGTTGATAAAAATCACCAAGGCTGAAAGAATTCAGGATGGAGTGGTTAGACTAGAATTTGTGTCTGGCGAATCCGCACTAAAGTACACTCAAACCCAAGATAGAAAAATTTCACACATAGTAAAATCCCTAGGTTCAAGTAAAGAAAAAATGCTAGAGTCGTTTGAGCATGCAATGAAAGATTCAGAGGATGCAAAGAAAAGACTGCGACAAATAATCAAGAGAACATCAGACATGTCTGCAAGAGAGGCCATCTCGGAAGCAAAGAATCTTGGCAAAGTAAAACTCTATTCAGCAGTAGATGAAGAACTGGATGAAGAATTCCACATATCAGTCGGAGAGATTGCAACCAAGCTTGACAAGTCCTTGATTTATTGTGTATTAATCGTGAAAAACGAATCAATCAAGATAATATCTTTCTCAGGTGCTGATGCTGTTTCTACCAAAAAGGCAGGCGATCTAGTAAGAGATGTTTCCAAAGTACTTGGCGGTTCAGGCGGTGGAAGAGATACATTTGGTCAAGGTGGAGGAAAAGATCTATCAAAGATAAAAGATGCATTACTTACCATAGAAAAATCAATTCTTGGAGAACGATAATAGATGGATTGGATGGCACTTGAAGAAAAATGGAGACTCAAGTGGGAAGAAGAAAAATATTTTGAAACTGATCCCAATAAAAATAAAAAATTCTTTGTCACCGTAGCATATCCATATCCCAATTCTCCTCAACATGTTGGACATGGAAGAACATACACTCTAGCAGATGTTCATGCAAGATTCATGCGCATGTTAGGTTACAACGTATTATTTCCAATGGGATTCCATTATACCGGAACACCAATTTTGGGTATGGCACGAAGGGTTCAAGACAATGATGTAAAACTGCTTGAGACATTCCGCAATCTGTACAAGGTCCCAGATGACAAAATAAGAGAATTTGTAGAGCCAGTAAAAATTGCAGATTATTTCCATCAAGAGATAAAGGCAGGAATGATTGAGATGGGATATTCAATAGACTGGAGAAGAGAGTTTACTACAATAGATCCAGTTTATAGCAAATTTATCGAGTGGCAGTTTCGTAAACTAAAGGAAAAAAATCTCATAATTCAAGGCACTCACCCAGTAGGATGGTGTCCAAAGGATCAAAATCCAGTATCACAGCATGACACACAAGGTGATGTAGAGCCAAGTTTTACAGAATATACAATCATCAAATTCAAGTATGACAAATATATCATTCCAACTGCAACACTACGACCAGAAACTATTTTTGGTGTAACAAACATCTGGATAAATCCAGACTTTGTCTATGAGATAGTCCAGGTTGACAATGAAACTTGGATAGTAACTAGTCAATGTGCAAGAAAGTTAGAATTTCACAACAAGGCAATAACAAGACTTGATAAAATATCTGGCAAGGAGTTAGTAGGGAAAAAAGTCAAGGTCCCAGAAAGAGACGACCAGATTTTAATTTTGCCTGCAAGTTTTGTCAAAAGCGAAAACGGTACTGGCATAGTAATGTCTGTTCCAGCACATGCTCCTTTTGATTACCAGGCCTTGGAAGATCTCAAAAAAGAGATTACAAAATATCCAAATCTTTCTGAGATTCAAGATGTAAAAGCAATATCAATAATTGAGACAGAAAGTTATGGACAGATTCCCTCACTTGATGTAATTACTAGATTCAAAATCGAGGATCAAAACAGTTCAAAACTTGATGAAGCCACCAAGGAAATATACTCAAAAGAGTTTTACGGTGGCAAATTAAAACAAAATACAGGAAAGTTTGCAGGCAAGACAGTCGCAGTAGCAAAAGATGAGGTAAAAAAATGGATGCTACAAGGTGGAAATGCGGACATTTTATACGAATTAAACGAGATTCCCATAAGGTGCAGATGTGGTGCAGAGTGCGTAGTAAAGATCCTCAGTAACCAGTGGTTTCTCAACTATTCAGATCCTGAATGGAAGACAAAAGTGCATGCATGGATAAATGAGATGAAGATTCTTCCAGAGGAGATCAGAAATGAATTCAACAATGTAGTAGATTGGCTAAGAGAGCGAGCCTGTGCAAGACAACATGGCCTGGGAACAAAATTACCGTGGGACAAAAACTGGATAATAGAGAGTCTTTCGGATTCTGTAATTTACATGGCATATTACACCATAGCAAAATATGTAAACAACAAAGAAATTACGCCAGAAAATGTGTCTGATGCCTTTTTTGATTACATATTCTTGAACAAGGGAGATCCTGAAAACATATCATCACAGTGTAAAATATCACCCCAACTTTTAGAGAAGATAAAAAACGAATTCCAGTATTTTTATCCAGTCAATGCAAGACATTCAGGAAGAGATTTGGTACCAAACCATCTGACATTTTTCATCTTCAACCACATTGCGATATTTCCAA
>Ga0310810_10004496_pt1 | contig 15427 bp, 8 predicted proteins | sample NCmetagenome_FD_207641 | JGI IMG/M metagenome (GOLD analysis project Ga0310810, IMG submission 207641) | Soil microbial communities from experimental microcosm in Duke University, North Carolina, United States - NC | ecosystem: Engineered > Artificial ecosystem > Soil microcosm > Unclassified ...
GGCGCTCCACGAGCGGCTGAACGATCTGCCCTACCAGGTCGAGCTGTGGGTCGAGTACCTCGACGCCCGCCGCTTCGGCGGCGAGACCTGGGACGCGGAGTTCAGGCGTTTGCTCGAGGTCAAGTACGGCAATCGGCACCTCGATCTGATCGTCTCGTCGGACGACCCTGCGCTCGAGTTCCTGCTGAAGCACCACGATGCGCTGTTCCACGGCGTCCCCGTCGTGTTCTGCGGCATCAACGACGAGAGCCTCGCCCGCCGGGCGCCGCACGAAATCTACACCGGCGTCCGTGAGCTCTTCGCCGTGGACGGCATCGTCTCACTGGCGACGACGCTGCGGCCGGCGACGCGTGAATTCGTGGTTGTCACCGATGCCAGCACCACGTCGGGCGCGGCAGGAGAGGAGTACAGGCAACTCGCGGCGAAACGTCACGATCTGACCTTCAAGTTCGTTGATGGCCGCGCGCTCTCGCTGCCCGATATCGTGAAGGAAGTGCGGCGCGTGCCCGAGTCGGGCGCGGTAATTGCGACCTCGTTCACGCAGGACGGGACGGGCACGTACTTCCCGCGCGACGAGGGGATCGCGCAGATCGCCCAGGCCTCCTCCGCGCCCGTGTACAGCCCGTCGACGAGCGAGCTGGGGCAGGGCCTGCTCGCTGGCACCAGCAACAGCGGCGCGCGTCACGGCCGGCTGGCCGCCGCTATGGCCGTCCAGGTGCTCGCAGGAACCAGACCGTCGGAGTTGCCACTGCAGTCCGACAATACCAGCCAGTTTCTGGTGGACTGGCGGCAGCTGCTGCGCTGGGACATCGATCCGTCGCGGCTGCCGAACGAGGTGATCCTGCTCAACCGACCAGCCTCGTTCTATCGCGCCAACCGCATGGTGGTGTGGAGCGCGGTCGTTTTCATCCTGGCGCAGGCGGTGACCATCGGCACGCTGTTCGTCAACATCCGGCGGCGGAAGAATGCCGACGCTGCGCTTCAGACACAGGCGAAGAGCCTCGCCACCACGAACGCGGACCTCGAGCGCGCGAACCTCTCGCTCATCGGCGAGATGCAGGAGCGCCGCCAGGCAGAGGAGCAGCTGCGGCAGGCACAGAAGATCGAAGCGGTGGGCCGGCTCGCCGGCGGCATCGCGCACGACTTCAACAACCTGCTCACCGTCATCGCCAGCTACAGCGAGCTGGCGCTCGACAGCCTGCCGGAAGACCACCCGGTGCACGCGCAGATCGTCGAGATCAAGCGGGCCAGCGAGCGCGCGGCCTCGCTCACGCAGCAGCTGCTGGCATTCAGCCGCAAGCAGGTGCTGCAGCCGACGGTCGTCGGCCTCAACACCGTCGTCACGGGCGTGGAGCCGATGCTGCGGCGTCTCATCGGCGAGGACGTCGCGCTCACGACGCGCCTGGCGCCGGATCTGCTGTCGGTCATGGTGGACCCGGGACAGATCGAGCAGGTCATCGTGAACCTGGCGGTGAACGCCCGCGACGCCATGCCGCGCGGCGGGCAGCTGACCATCGAGACCATGAACGCCGATGTCGCTCCGCGCGACAGCACGCGGTACGCCGCCGCGATGGTGCCGGCGCGGTACGTCCTGCTGGCCATCTCGGATTCCGGCCACGGAATGGACGCCGAAACGAAAGCGCGGATCTTCGAGCCGTTCTTCACCACCAAGCCGGCCGGGCGCGGCACGGGACTGGGCCTATCGATGGTCTACGGGATCGTCAAGCAGAGCGGCGGCTGGATCTGGGTCTACAGCGAGCCGGGGCAGGGGACCGTCTTCAAGATCTACTTCCCGCCCGCGCCGTCGAGCGTTGCGCGGCTCGAGGCGGGCGCGTTGTCGCCATCGAAATCGGCCCATCTTGCGCGCGGCGTCGTGCTCGTCGTCGAGGACGAAGCGGACGTGCGTGGGCTGACGGTCAAGATGCTGAGCCGCGCCGGGTACACCGTGCTCGAGGCGGCGTCCGGCGAGGAAGCGCTGGTCGTGTCGGCGGGCCACGTCGGTCCCATCGATCTGCTGGTGGCCGACGTCGTGTTGCCCGGCCTCAGCGGGCGCGACACCGCGAACCGGCTGGTCACCTCGCGGCCGGATCTGCGGACGTTGTACACGTCGGGTTATACCGATGCCGTCATCGCCGAACGCGGAGTACTCGCGCCCGAGTCGGCGTTCCTCGCGAAGCCGTTCACGGCTGACAGCCTGCTCGCTGCCGTCGAGCAGGTGATGTCCGCGTAGCCCGCAGCCCGCAACCCGAGTTCACTCCGATCGAATCGCCTGAACGGCGTCGATGCGCGTGACACGACGCGCAGGAATGAAGCAGGCGACGACGGCCACGAGGCCGATGCCCGCGGCGATCGCCAGCAGCATCCACGGGCTGACTCCCGACGTTTCAAAAAGCAGGGTCTCCATCAGCCGCCCGACGATGACCGCGCCGGCCAGGCCGATGACCAGGCCGACGGCCACGGGCGCCAGGCCCTGCCGCACCACCATGCGCATCAGCGCCGAGGGCGCCGCGCCCAGCGCGAGGCGTATCGCAAGTTCGCGCGCCCGGCGAGCGACCGCAAACGCCGGCACGCCGTAGATCCCGAGGCTGGCGAGCACCACTGAGCTCACCGCGAAACCGAGCACCAGCAGCATCTGGAAGCGATCCGGCGCGACGACCCGATCGATCGACGCCCGGAACGTGGCGACTGCCGGCACGGGAATGGTCGGATCGACCGACCCGATCGCGCGGCGGATCTCCGGCACCATCGTCTCGGCGGGCCGCGATGTCTTGAGCACGATGGTGGCGGCCGGCCCGACGCCGTCGGCCCAGTACGGCACGTAGATCATCGGGTACGGCGACTTGTAGAGGCTGACCTCGCGCGTGTCGCTCACGACGCCCACGACCTCGAGCATCGGGTGCTTCTCGTTGCCCTCCCGGAAGTGGAGGCCAATCGCGTTTCGTCCCGGCCAGTTGGCGGCGGCCATCCGCTCGTTGATCACCGCGACGTGCCGTTGGCGATCGACGTCGCCGAAGATGCGGCCGGCCTTTACCTGGATACCAAGCGCGTGAAAGTAGTTGGGGTCGACGTAACGGACGTTGGTCACGGGCCGCGCCTCGATCGGCCGATTGTCGTTCTCGATGGTCACGGTCCGCACGTGCGCCTCGCCGCCGAGCGGCGGCTCCGAGACGAGGCTCGCCTCCGAGACATCCGGCAGCGCGCGCAGGTTCGAAAGCAGCCGGTCGTTCAGGTCGGTGCGTGCGCTCGTGGCTTCGTATCGCGTTACTGAAGGCGCGATCGTGGCGAACACCACGCGGTCGCTCGAGAAGCCGGCCTCGACGTTCACCAGCCGGAGGAAACTGACACCCAATAGAGCAGACGCCGTCACGAGCACTGTGCTCAGCGCGACCTCCACGGTGACCAGCGTCGCGCGCACCGACAGGGTGGACCCGGTCTCGGACGCACCTCGTCCGCCGGCGCGCAGGCCGTCCTGTGGGTTCGCGCGCGCCAGCCGCCACGCGGGCAGCAGCGAGAAGAGGATGCCCGTCAGCAGCGAGGTCGCCACGGCGAATGCAAGAACCCTCGGGTCCAGGCCGGCGTCCTCCAGGCGAGGCAGATCCGCCGGCGCGCGGGCAGCCAGCATCCGCACGCCGATCCATGCGACGCCGACGCCGAGGGCGCCACCGCCGGCGGCAAGCATCAGGTTCTCGATCACGACTTGCCGCATCACGCGCAGGCGACTCGCGCCAAGCGCGACGCGAATCGCCGCCTCCTGGCTGCGCGCCGAGACGCGCGCGAGCAGCAGGCTCGCCAGGTTGACGGCAATCACGAGCAGTGCCGTGAGGACGGCCCAGCCGAGCAGCACCAGCCCGCGCCTGGCCTGGCCGACGACCTGCTCGTGAAGCGGAATGACCGTCGCTGAAAACTCCAGGTGCTCGCCGATCTGCCGGACGATGTCGGCCTGCACGGCATTGAGCTGCGACTCTGCCTGACTCGCGGTGGCGTTGGGCGCGAGACGGCCGATTACGGCCCAGTCGAAGTCGCCGACGAGCGTGTCGCGATCGTCGGCCGTGAACGCGGCCGGGCGCAGGACGTCCACGCGCGATGGCAGCGCGATGAGCGAGCCGAGCTGGCCGGCCCGGGGGAACCGGAAGTCGCGCGGCAGCACGCCGATCACCGTGTAGCTCTTGTCGTCCAACGTGATGGGCTGGCCGATCACCGACCGGTCGCCGCCGAGCCGCTCCATCCAGAAGCCGTAGCCGAGCAGCACGACCGCGCCGTGCCCTTCGCGGTCCTCGTCCTCACGAAACAGACGCCCGGCTCCCGGCTGCACGCCGAGCATCGGCAGGAGCGACGCGGTGGCACGGCAGACCTCGACGCGCACCGGATCTCCGCGGCCCGTCATCGTCTGCGTGAACGGCCGCACCGCAGCGATGGCGTCGAAAGCCGGGACGCGGGACTGCCACAGCAAGTACTCGCCGGCGGCCGCCGGCAGCGTGGGGTAAGTCCGCGCCATCGCGGGAATCACCGAGCGGATGACGACGAGCCGTTCGTGATGCGGGTAGGGCAGCGGCCGGAGCAGGATCGCGTTGACCAGCGAGAAGATCGCGGTGTTCGCCCCGACGCCGACCGCGACCAGGACGACGATGAGCAGGCTGAACCCTGGCTGGCGCCTCATCATCCGCAGTCCGTAGCGGACATCCTGGGCGATCGCATCGAGGGCGGGGAAACCGCTCGCGTCGCGGTAGGCCTCGCGGGTCTGATCGATGCCGCCGAACCGGCGCCGCGCTTCGCGGCGCGCGTCCTCGCGCGAGAGCCCCTGGCGCTCGAGGTCCCCTTCGAGCAGCGACAAATGCGCCTCGATCTCGGCATCGAAGCCGCGCAGGCGCCGAGCCCTCGAGAGGAAGCTTCGGAAGCGTCCCGCCCACGGTCGCAGAGGCATTACTCCCACCGTAGAGCCTGCACCGGGTCGATCCGCATGATGCGGCGGGCGGGCAGGTAGGACGCGACGCTGGCCACGATCGCCAGGATTGTGAAGACGACTACGTAAGCGCCAGGCTCGCTGGCGCTGACGTCGTACAGCAGCCCCTGGATCAGGCGGCCCGCCGCGAGGGCACCCGCGAGGCCGAGGGCGAGTCCTGCGACGACCGGCGCCAGCCCTTCGCGAACGACCCTGCCGACGAGAGCACTGGGCCTGGCACCGAGCGCCAGGCGAATGCCCAGCTCCTGCGTGCGGCGCGCGACGGCGAAGGCAGGGACACCGTAAATGCCGAGACTGGCGAGCAGCAGCGCACAGATCGCGAACGAGCCCACCAGGAGCGTCTGGAACCGGTTTGGCGCGACTGCGGTTTTCAGCACATCGGCAAACGTCGTCACGGTCGGCACCGGCACGCCCGCATCCACATCCCACACGGCCTGCCGGAGCGCGCTGGCGACCAACGACGAGTCTCTCTCGGTCCTGAGGACGAGCGTCGATTGCGAGGGAGGATTGTTCCAGTAGGGGATGTAGCCCATGGGCGAGGGCAACCGCTGCAGGCTCAACTCACGCGTGTCGGCGACGACACCTATGACGTCGCAGAGCGGCCTGTCGTTGCCGCCCCGATGGAATCGGCGGCCGATCGCGTTCCCCCCCGGCCAGATCGCCGCGGCCGCGCGCTCGTTCAGCACGGCCGTGCACCGGCCTCGGTCGCGCTCGTCGAACAGGCGCCCGCGGCGCAGCGCAATCCCCAGCGCCTGGAAGTACGTTGGTGCCACGAACCGGAAGTTCGCCATCGGGGACTCCGACAGCGTGCGCGTGTCGTTCTCCGCCGTGGCGCTCTGTATCTGCGCCTCACCCGCGAGGGGCGGATGGGACACCAGCGCAGCGGTCCTGACGCCGGGCAGCGATCCCATTCGTGACAGCAGCCGATCGAAGAACTGGACTCGCCGCGCATCGGCGTCGTACTGATTCCCGGCCAACGCCACGTCGGCAAACACCACGTGCTGGACAGTAAATCCAGTCTCCTGCCGGCTGAGCCGAAGAAAGCTGGCCACCAGCAACGCGCCCATGACGAGCAGCACCGTGCTCATCGCGACCTGTCCGGTGACGAGCGCGCTGCGCATCCGGTGCGTGCTCACACCCTCCGACACGGATCGCGCCGTCACGTGCAGAGCGCTCTGGGGCTCCGTGCGGCTGAGACGCCAGGCAGGAAGCAGCGAGACGACGACACCGGTGACCAATGAGAGACCCACGGCAAACACCAGTACGTGACCGTTCAGCCCTACATCCTCGAGGCGTGGCAGGTCTACAGGCGCCCCGGCGATGAGCGCGTTGATGCTCCAGCCGGCGACGAGGATGCCAAGGACACCGCCCGCGCCGGCGAGCAACAGATGCTCCAGGACGAGCTGCCGAATCACGCGTCCCCGGCTCGCGCCGATCGCGGTGCGGATGGCCGTCTCACGCGTGCGCGCCGTCGCGCGCGTGAGCAGCAACGCCGCCAGGTTCACGCAGAGCACCAGCAGAACCGCACCGACCGACCAGGCGAGCAGCAGGAGGCCGCGTCGGGCACGTCCCACAACCTGCTCCTGAAGAGGGAGCACGAGCGCCCGGAATTCCACTGGCTCGATGTGCAGCGTCCGGACTGCCTCGCGAACGATCTCGGCCTGCACGGCGTTCACCTGCGCCTCGGCGACCTCCGGCGTGACGCCGGGCGCGAGGCGTCCAAGGGCGATCCAGTTGAAGTTGTCGGCCGTGGATTGGCGCTCCTCGTCGGTGAACGCCGCGGGCCTGTAGATGTCGACTCGATCCGGAAGGGTGGTCAGCGCGCCGAGCTGATCGTGCTTCGGCAGGGCGAAGTCGCGCGGCAGGACGCCGACGATCGTGTAGGGCCGATCGTTGAGCACGATCGCGCGTCCGACCGCTGAAGGGTCTCCACCGAATCGGTCCTGCCAGAAGCCGTGCGCGAGTACCACGACGGCGTCGCGTCCCGCCCTGTCTTCATCGGCTGTGAATACGCGACCGGTGGACGCCTGAACGCCGAGCAACGGGAAAAGCGTCGCCGTGACGCGGGCGACCGCTACGCGCGCGGGTGTGCCGGTCCCAGTGAGCGTGTCCGTCTCGGGTTCAATCGCGGCCAGGCGCTCGAACGCCGGGGCCTGCGCCTGCCAGAGCAGGAATCCCCCTGACGCGGCCGGCAGGCTCGGGTACACGTCGGCATGCGACGGAACGACGGTGCGAATGATGACGAGACGCTCGGGCTCCTGGTAGCGGAGCGGTCGCAGCAGCACGCCGTCGATGACGGAGAAGATCGCCGCATTGGCGCCGATGCCAAGCGCGATCAGCACGACAACGAGCAGGCTGAAGCCGGGCTGTCGCTTCAGCATGCGCACGCTGTACCGCACGTCCTGCGCCAGCGCATCCAGGGTCGGGAAGCCGCTCGCGTCGCGATACGCTTCGCGCGCCTGATCGATGCCGCCGAATTGCCGCCGTGCCTCGCGTCGCGCGTCCTCACGCGAGAGCCCCGAGCGCTCCAGATCGTCGACGAGCGCGTCGAGGTGTTCAGACACTTCGGCGTCGTACCGGCTGAGCACGCGCCGGCGGCTGACGAGCGTTCGCAGCCGTCCCAGCAGCCGGCCGAGCGGGGTGGTGCCGGTCACGGAAGTTCAGCCGTTGGACGCAGGAAGCGCGCCAGCAGGGCGGAGATCTGCTCCCAGCGCTCGGTTTCGGCGAGCAGATGACGGCGCCCCCGGGGTGTCAACGCGTAGAAACGCGCGCGGCGATTGTTCTCCGACACGCCCCAGCGGGATCCGATCCATCCCTGCTGCTCGAGCCGAAGGAGCGCCGGGTAGAGCGTGCCCTGGTTCAACGCGAGCATGCCTTCGCTCATCTGCTCGATGCGCCGCGCGAGCCCGTACCCGTGCTGGCTGCCCATCGTCTCCAAAGCGCGCAGGACCATCAGGTCCAACGCGCCGTGCAGAACGTCTGTCTTGTCACTCATGACCGGGCGGCACGCTCCTGTGGCCTCTCAACATGACAGTAGCGCGATGACCTGTTGCCAGTCAACAGGAAAGAGGCAGTGCTGCAGTGCTGCGGTCCTGCAGTGCTGCGGTCCTGCAGTGCTGCGGTTCTGCAGTGCTGCGGTCCTGCGGTGCTGCGGTCCTGCGGTGCTGCGGTCCTGCGGTGCTGCGGTCCTGCGGTGCTGCGGTGCTGCGGTCCTGCGGTCCTGCGGTGCTGCGGTCCTGCGGTGCTGCGGTCCTCAGCGCTACGGTCGTCCCAGCCGACTGCAGCACCCTAGTACCGTAGCACTGCCGCACCGTAGTAGGATTCCCGCGCATGCGCGGTGTTGTCGCTGTCCTGCTCACGCTGACCGCCCTCACCCCGGCGCCGGCGCCCGCCGGTCCTCCGTACGCGCCCGCCGACACGCTCTCGCGGTTCCGGCTCGACCCCGGCTTCCGCATCGAGCTCATGGCGTCGGAGCCGGACATCCAGTCGCCGATTGCCATGGACATCGACGAGCGCGGCCGCTGGTTCGTCCTGGAGATGCCGGGCTATCCCGTGGACACCCGGCCGACCGGGCGCGTGAAGCTGCTCGAAGACACCGACGGCGACGGACGTCCCGACAAGAGCACGGTCTTCGCCGACGGGCTCGTGCTGCCGACCGGCATCATGTGCTGGCGTCACGGCGTCATCGTCACGGCCGCGCCCGACATCCTCTATCTCGAGGATCGTGACGGCGATGGCAAGGCGGATCGTCGCGAAGTTCTGGTCACCGGCTTTGCGGTGACGAACCCGCAGCACCGGATCAACACCCCGCTGTGGGGCCTCGACAACTGGATCTACTTCGCGCACGAGGGGCCCGCCGAGGCCGTCATCTACACGGATACGTTCGGCGACCTCGGCAAGCCGCTGACGCAACCGCGCTTTCCGGATCGCCCGGCCGTGAACCCCGAGCGGCGCAGCGTGCGCCTGCGGCCCGACAGCGGCGACCTCGAGGCCATCGCGGGACAGTCGCAGTACGGCCACGCGTTCGACGCGTGGGGCCACTACTTCGGGTCGAACAACAGCGATCACATACGGCTCGAGATGCTGCGTGCGCAGTACCTGGCGCGCAACCCGGATCTGCCGATCGATGCGGCGATGGCCGAGATCTCCGACCACGGCCAGAACGCGAAGGTGTTCCCGATTACGGATCACCCGACCTTCGAGCTGTTGACCGAGTCGGGTGAGTTCACCTCGGCGTGCAGCCTGACGCCGTACACGGGCGGGCTCTTCACGGGGAGGTACGCCCGAAGCACGTTCGTTGCCGAGCCCGTGCACAACCTGGTGCACCGCGACGTGCTCGAACCGTCTGGCTCCACACTGCGCGCGACGCGGGGAGGCGAGGGCCGCGAGTTCCTGGCGTCCACCGACTCGTGGTTCCGTCCGGTGGCCTTCTACATCGGGCCGGACGGCGCGCTGTACGTGATCGACTACTACCGCAAGCGCATCGAGCACCCGGAGTGGACTGCCAGCGAGTTCCAGAAGAATCCGTCGGAGTTCTCCCTGGGGTCCGATCGCGGCCGGATCTACCGTGTCGTGCCGGAGGGCGCGCAGCCGGCGAACGCGCGCCCGGCCCTCGACACCGCGAACGCGGGGATGCTCGTCGCCGCGCTGGAAAGTCCGAACCTCTGGTGGCGACGCACCGCACAGCGGCTGCTCGTGGACGGCAAACACGAGGACGCCCTGCCGCTGCTGACCTCGCTGGCGCAGGATCGCGCCCGTTCCGCACTCGGACGCCTGCACGCGCTCTGGACGCTCGACGGGCTCGGACACCTCGACAGCTCGCTGGTGCGGCAGGCATTGAGCGATCCAGAGCCGGGGGTCCGCGAGAACGCGCTCCGGATGACGGATGCACGGCTGGCGAAGGACGCCTCGCTCGCAGCCGCCGTCGTCGATCGGGCGGGCGAAGAGCCGGATGGCGGCGTGCAGTTCCAGCTGCTGGAGACGCTGGGATTTCTTCACAGCGCCGATGCCGAGGCTGCGCAGTCGTCGCTGCTGTTCGCGCACATCGACGATCCGTGGATGCAGCGCGCGGCGCTCACGGCGGGACCCGAACGAGCCGCGCAATACCTGGCACGTGCCATCGCGGCAGGCTCGACTGCGACCGCCAGCGACACGTCGGGACGCCGCGACTTCTTTTTTGCGACGGGCGTGGTGATCGGCGCGCGACACGACAGGGACGAGCTTCACCGCGCGATTGGCGCCACAGTCGAACGGCCTTCCGCTTCTGCTGCCTGGTGGCAGGCATCGCTGCTGTCAGGTCTTCACGACGGTCTCGGCGGCGCGGCTGCCAAGGCGTTGGAAGGGGAGCGCGAACTGCTGGTCGGCCTCGCGGATCGCAGCGACCCAGCGCTTCGGAAAGCGGCTCTCGATCTCCTTCGTGCAACGGGGCTCCCGCAGACAGCGACGGCCTCGGCGGCGGTCGCACGCGCCGCGCGACTCTCGACGGATCGAACTGTCAGTGGTGCCCGGCGGGCCGACGCCATCCGGCTCATGGGCATCGCGGGTGCGGCGTCGCGCGAGACGTCGCTACTGGCCTTCGTCAGTCCGCGCGAGCCGGAGGTGGTGCAGGTTGCGGCGCTCGAGTCGCTTCAGTCCATAAAGGGGGTCGGCATCGCGCAGGAAGTACTGCCGCGCTGGCCCGAACTGACGCCGGGCGCGCGTTCGGCGCTCGCCGACCTGCTGCTGACCTCGCCGGATCGCCAACGGCTGCTGGTTGCAGCCCTGAAGGATGGCACCGTGCAGCCCTGGGCGCTCAGCTTCGGGCAGAAGCGCGACCTGATCATGAACGACGATGCAGGCATCCGCGCCGACTCGCGGGCGATTCTCGAAGACACGGCGGAGCATCGCGCTGCAGTCGTAAACCGCTACGCGGCCGCTGTCGAGCACGGTGGCGACGCCATGCGCGGCCAGCAGGTGTTCACGAAGGTCTGCGCGGCCTGCCACCACCTTGGCGGCGGCACCTCCGCCGATGTCGGGCCAGATCTCGCCACCGTCCGCCATCGACCGCCGCTCTCGCTGCTGGTGGACATCCTGTCACCCAGCCAGTCGATCGCGCAGGGCTACGAGACGTACGTCGTGAAGCGGACGGATGGTCAAACGGACGCCGGCGCGCTGGCCGCGCAGTCGGCGGGGTCCATCACGCTGCGCCAGGCGGGTAAGACCGTCGTCATCCCGCGCCGCGAGATCAAGCAGCTCACCGTCCTTGGCCAGTCCACGATGCCCGCGGACCTGGACAAGGCCATCAGCCCAGAGGAGATGGCGGATCTGCTCGCCTACGTGACCAAGCGATGACGCGACACTCGACTGCTTCCGTTCTGTTCCTCGCCGCGACTCTCACGGTCACGGCACCGACGGCCGAACTGAGGTTCGCCCCTACGAGTGCCGTGGCTCTTGCGGCGGCGGAGACGAAGCGCCCGTTGCTGACCGGGATCGACCACGTCGCGTTCCGCACCTCCGATGCGGCCGCCGCCCGGAGGTTCTACGGCGACCTGCTCGGGCTGGCATCTCCGGCCGATCGCCGCGGGCCGACGTTGCCGTTCCGGGTGAACGCGCGGCAGACGGTCTTCGTCGAGCCCGGCCTGGCGGCCGATGCCGACGAGCGCCTGCTGCACATCGCGTTTGCGACGCCGGATCTTCAGGGCCTGGCGGGGTACCTGAAAGAGAAGGGAGTCAGCTTCGAAGGGCCTGCGCAGCAGACCCCTTGTGGCCGCAGCGGCCTGCGCGTCGTGGACTACGGCGGGCACACCATCGAGTTCGTCCAGGAGTCGGCCATCGTGGCCGGCGGGCTCGCCCCACGGGCGCTCTCGTCGCGCCTGCTGCACGCCGGCATCACGGTACACAGTGAAATCGGCGAGAACGCGCTGTATCGCGACGTGCTCGGCATGACCGAGATCTGGCGCGGCGGCTTCGCGCCCGACAAGACCAACTGGGTGAACCTGAGGCTTCCCGAGAGCGCGGACTACCTCGAATACATGCTGCGGGATCAGCCAAGCACGAAGCGGCAGCTCGGCGTCGACCACCACATCTGCCTCGTCGTTCCCGATATTCAGGCCGCGTGGGAGCAGGTGCGCTCGCGCACGCCAGAGGCAGATCGCGGCAAGCTGGCGCCGCCGCAGATCGGCCGCAACGACAAGTGGCAGATCAATCTGTACGACCCGGATGGGACGCGGGTCGAGTTGATGGAACCGTATAACGTCAAGTGACCTGAAGTGCGAAGTTGGAAGTGCCAAGTGCCAAGTGGAACTGGAAGTGGCAAATGGGAAGTGGACGTCGATTCTTCCCATTCCCCCAGATCCCCATTCCCCCAGATCCCTATTCGATGGCAACGACGGACGCGATTGTGTCCGGCGCCCGTGTGGGCAACGTCAGCGTCACGCCACTGGCCTCGACCTTGATGGGCACCGCCGCCTTCGTCGCGACCAGCCACGCCCTCTTGGGCGTCGTTCCCCAGGACGGCAGCGTGAGCGTCCCGTTCGACGGCCACTTGAACACGTGCACGTAGAGGCGCCCCGTCTTCTGCGTTGCGCGGCCGAAGGCGAGCTGCTCGGCAAACGGGCTCGCCGTGGTGCCGTAGATGGCCTCGCCGTTCACGGCCATCCACTTGCCGACGGCCGCCAGACGCTCGACTGACGCGGCGGGAATCTCGCCCTCCGCCGTGGGTCCGACGTTGAGCAGGTAGTTGCCGCCCTTCGAGGCGGCGTCGACCAGGTTCTCCACGAGGGTCTCGGCAGACTTCCAGTGCGTGTCGTACGACTTGAACCCCCACGTGTCGTTCATCGTCATGCAGGTTTCCCAGTCCACGCCTTTCATGCCGTTGGCGGGAATCTGCTGCTCGGGGGTACCGAAGTCGCCGGCGTATGCGCGGTCGGTCTTGCTCAGCCCTTCCATGCCCTTGCGGCCCGTGCCGACGCGGTTGTTGATGATGATGTCCGGCTTCAGGCCGCGCACGTAGGTGTAGAGGTCCTGGCCGTCTTCTTCCTTCCACCAGTCCATCCATTCGCCGTCGAACCAGAGCACTGCCGGGTCGTACTTCGAGACGAGCTCCTTGAGCTGGGCCTTCATGTAGGCGATGTAGGCCGCCTTCTGTTCGGGAACGATCTCGGTCTTGCGGTTACCCGCGGTTCGATCCTTGCCAGGCGCATCGACGTACTGTGACGGGTGGTGCCAGTCCATGATCGAGTAGTAGAAGCAGAACTTCAGGCCGGCCTTCTTCGCTTCGACTGCGAGCGCCGCCATCGGGTCCTTCGCAAACGGCGTCCGCTCGACGATGTCGTAGTGGCTGATGGCACTGTCGAACATCGCGAAGCCTTCGTGGTGCTTCGACGTAATGACGATGTACTTCATGCCGGCGTTCTTCGCGATGGCCACCCAGCGCGCGGCGTCGAACTTCACGGGATTGAACTGATCCGCGAACTTCTCGTAGTCGGCGCGCGGGATGTTGGCCCACGACATGATCCACTCGCCGATGTCCTTCGCCCGCTGGCCCTTGTACTCGCCGGCCGGCACGGCGTAGAGGCCCCAGTGGATGAACATGCCGAAGCGCGCCTCGCGCCACCAGGCCATGCGCGCATCGCGCGCCGCTGGCGTCTCGGGCGCCAAGGCGCTGGGCGCCAGCGGGGCGAGCAACGCCAACATCGCAGTCAGTGCCGCAACAGCAGCGATTGGGTCTCTGTGTGAGCGCATCCGTGTTCTCCGGCGTCGACAGCCTAATGAATCCCACCTTCGCCGCTGAGGGCCTTGACGATGTCGCCGAGCACCGCCTTCGCGTCGCCGAAGGCCATCAGGCAGTTGTCACCGTAGTACAGCTCGTTCTCGATGCCCGCGAAGCCTGGGTTCATCGACCGCTTGATCGCGATGACGGTCTTCGCCTTGTCGGCGTTGATGATTGGCATGCCGAAGATGGGGCTCGTCTTGTCGTGCCGCGCCGCGGGGTTCACCACGTCGTTGGCGCCCACCACGATCGCCACGTCCACCTGCGGCATGTCGGGGTTGATGTCGTCCATCTCCGAGAGCGCCGTGTACGGCACCTCGGCCTCGGCCAGCAGCACGTTCATGTGCCCGGGCATGCGGCCCGCCACCGGGTGAATCGCAAACCGGCAGTCTATCCCGCGCTTCGAGAGCTGGTCGTACAGCTCCCGCACGCGATGCTGCGCCTGGGCGACGGCCATGCCGTAGCCGGGAATGACCACCACGCTGCTCGCGTTCTCGAGGATGTCGGCCACGTCGCGCGGCGTCGCGCTCTTCACCGCTTTCGCCTCGGCGGCCGCCTGCACTTGCGCCACCTGGCCGAAGGCGCCGAACAGCACGTTCGTGAACGAGCGGTTCATCGCCTTGCACATGATGACGGACAGGATGAAGCCCGACGACCCGTCGAGCGCGCCGGCCGTGATGAGCACCTTGTTCTCGAGCACGAAGCCCATGGCCACTGCCGAGAGCCCGGCGTACGAGTTCAGCAGAGAGATGACGGTCGGCATGTCGGCGCCGCCGATCGGCAGGATCAGCAGCACGCCGAACAGCAGCGACAGCACGACAACGACGGGGAACAGTTGCCAGGTCTCCGGCCGGGCGACGATGTAGAGGCCGGAAGCGATCGCGACGGCGAGCAGTAGCAGGTTGATGACGTTCTGGTTCTTGTACGTGATCGGCCGGGTGGGCAGCACTTCCTGCAGCTTGCCGGCCGCCATCAGGCTGCCGGTGAACGTCAAGTACCCGAGCAACACCTCGACGACGATCGCGAAGGTGCGGAACTCCGTCAGCTCGCCGTCCTGCAGCCACAGCATGTATTTCGCCGTGCCGACCAGACCCGCCGCGAGGCCACCGAACGCGTGCGACAGAGCGGTCCGCTGCGGCACTGCCGTTAGCGGCACCCACGAGAGCGGCACGCCGATGGCCGTGCCGACCACCAGCGCGATCAGGATCCACTTGTAGCTGACGATCTCCGGATGAAGGACCGTGCCGATGACGGCCAGCGTCATGCCCGCCACGCCGGCGGCGACGCCCTGGCGCGCCGTCTTCGGCGTGCTCAGCCAGCGCAGCGAGAAGATGAAGAGCGCCGCCGCCGCGAGATACGTGGCCTGTGTCAGATGTTCGACCAGGCTCATCGTGGCTTCCCCTTCTCACGGAACATCTTCAGCATCCGGTCCGTGATCAGGAAGCCACTGACGATGTTGGTCATCGACGCGGCGACGGCCACCGCACCCAACACCGTGCTGAGGACCGTCTTTTCCTCGCCCGCGATGATGATCGAACCGACGATCGCGATGGCCGAGATCGCGTTGGTCAGCGACATCAGAGGCGTGTGCAGCAGCCGGGAGACGTTCTGGATGACCTGAAAGCCGACGAACGTCGCCAGCATGAAGACGAACAGCATGGACCAGAGGTCGAGGGTGTGCATGGCTATCTCTTGAAGTGCCGATCGGCAAAGCGCAC
>Ga0310810_10004497_pt1 | contig 15425 bp, 16 predicted proteins | sample NCmetagenome_FD_207641 | JGI IMG/M metagenome (GOLD analysis project Ga0310810, IMG submission 207641) | Soil microbial communities from experimental microcosm in Duke University, North Carolina, United States - NC | ecosystem: Engineered > Artificial ecosystem > Soil microcosm > Unclassified ...
CGACAGTCGAAGTGGCCACGAGGGCGAGACGCCTTCGTGGCCCTCACCGCGAGCCTCGGGCAGGCGGCACTTCGACGAGCGACGCCCGCACGATGTAGCGCTTTGGTGCCTGTCCGATGAACGTGAATGGATAGCACGTCACAAGTGTGAGCACCGGATCCACGGTCGGATCGAGGACGTAGACGTCTTCAGGATTCACGACAAAGGTGCGGTCGACACGGTACGTGTAACTTCCGCTGACGCTTGTGAGGCGCAGCACGTCACCCGGCTTCAGGTTCCGCACCGCGCGAAACGTCGTATCCCGATGACCGGCGATACCGACATTTCCGGGCTCTCCCGGCCACGCCGTCTGCTCAATATGTCCTGCGGCTCGTGCCAGAACATCGTCGCTACTGCCCTCGATGACCGTCGCAGTGAGCGCCACCGACGGCGCTTCCAGTTTCGCGACCCAGACCCCCGGCTGAAGCGCGCCGGCAGAGTGCCGTCGGACCGCTGACGACAATCCCTCACCTGGCAACTGTGTGATGGACGCCGTGCTCGGTACTGGCAGCGACGCGTAGAAGCGCATCTGCGCGGTCGCCAGGAGCCACCAGAGACCCAGCGCGAGTCCGAGCGCGACCAGCGTGCGTTCCAACCAGAGCAGGACGTCTCCGGTTGGGGCAGACACGTCGCGAACTGATCCGTCCGGCTCCAAACGATCCTCCCTATTTTTCCGCCGCCATGTAGCCTGGCCGCGTTTTCACCTTGAGCTCCTTCCGACCGGTACCGTTCAGCTCAACACGAAGGTGATGGAACCGGCCATCGCGCTCCGGGGGCTCATACCCCACCATGTAGCTGTTGCGGATTTCCCGGGCGATCCGCTCACAGGCTGTGAGCAGTGGGCCAGGCGACTTCGGAAGGAAGCGTTCGCCGCCAGTCGCCTCGGCGAGCCGCATCAGGACACCGCGATTGCTGTCGTGGCTGCTGTTGTCGAAGAGGCCAATCGTGTACATCGTGACGTTCGAACGCCTGGCCCTCTCGAGCACATCGTCCAGCGTTGCGCGGCTCGCGTTGTCGCCGCCGTCGCTCACCGCCACCAGGATCCGCCTGCTGTGAGCCGCTTCGTCCAGGTGGGACATGCCGTCCATCAACGCGTCATAGAGCGCTGTCTGACCATCGGGCTTCAGCGAGCGAAGCGCAGTCTGCAGCTCGGGCAGGTCGGCAGCTGCGAGGTGCCTCCCGTTCAGTGCGTCTCGCACGGTGTCATTGAATTCGATGACGATCAGTTCATCGTCGGGATGGCTCCATCGCGCGAAGGCCAGGCTCGCGGCAACGACCTCTCCGAGTTTCTGGCCCATGCTTCCGGAGTCGTCAATCACGAGGGCGATGCTGACGGGAATGTCCTGGCTGCTGAACGCGGTGATGTCCTGAGGGCGGCCTTCGTCGAAGACCGAAAAGTGTTCGCGCGGCAGCCCGGCGATCAAGCGGCCGTCCTTGTCAGTGACCGTGACTGGGAGAACCACGAGCTCGCTCGAGCGGCTTCGGAACATCGGCTCTTGTCGGGCTCTCGATGCCGTCAGGAGCGATCCGTGTACGAACACGAAATCCGCAAGCAGGAACGAAATCGCGAGGTAACGCATGCAGATGCCCCTCATGAGCAAACAGCCGTCGCCCTTCTGAGGGCGGGGCCCTCAACCAGGACGACGGCAGAGTCCGCGACGCTACCGCGTATGAGCTGAGCGAGCGCGCACGGTGCGCAGGCCGAACGCAGCAGTCAGCGAGAGGCCGGCAAGCAACTGGACCAGCGTCATCGATCCGGCTGTATGGGGCAGCGTTCGGGCGTTACCCGTCGTCCCCGCCGCGGGCGCTGGCCGGTTGTTCGTATTCTCGCGAGGCGCAGCGGCATTCGAACCCGCCGCGGCCTGAGCTGTTCGATTCGCATTGGCCGTGTCAGCAGTCGTGCCACTCGTGCCTACCGCACGATTCGAGGGGATGTTGTCTCGGTTGGCTTCGCTGGTCGTGTCGACCGCCGCGGGTGCGGTAGTCGCAGTTCCGGACGTTCCGACCGCAGTCGACGGCGACGGCTCCTCGGGCTGAGCGCTCACTGCACGCGCCGGCCTCGACAGCGACGCATCAGACTGCGCGGTGCTCGACTGTGCAGCCGGGTTCGAGCGCTCGTCAGCTGTCGTCGACGCCGCTCCGCTCGTCGTCGATGCAGACTGGCTGTCGTTCATGCGTCCGTTCTCATCCATCCGTCCGATCTTCGCGGACTTGTACGCGGACGCGTCCTTCGTCTCGTCGTTGAATGCGAGCACCGAACTGTGGGTGTCCTTCGCAATCTTCATCGCCTGATCTTTTGGATAGACGAACTCCTGACCGTAGGTGTCAGTCGGATAGAACCACGAGCGAATAGGCATCGGCTCGCCGCTGGGCCGTTCGCCGAAGGTCACCACCGGATCCTCGCTCGGCTTCATGCGCTGATCGGGGATGGTGAGAAGCGTGGTGATCAGTTTCGATCCGTCCTTGTCCCACACCTGGACCAGTGAACGCCCTGATTCCGGATCGGCGAGCTTGAACTCGTACGTGCCTGCCGCGAGCGTGATGCCGGGAAGCTGTACTGGACCGCTGAATGTCAGGAACGTCTGCTTGGTGAACTCGTCGGCTCGAGCAGCGCCCGGCGCAAGACAGGCCGAGACTGCAACTGCGCAAAACAAACCGCGTAACGCGCGCATGAGACCTCCTCATGAAATGAATCGTTTGACTCACGTGCACTCCGGTGCGCGCTTCACGTCCGAAAAGTGCACGTTGTGTGCCCACTAACCCGACAGCGCCTGAGCACGAACAGCGCATGAGCCCGCGCTGATCGTCGACACACGCGCGATGCTCTATTCAGAAATACGCCGGCACTTCCCAAAGCGCTACGCGCACAAATCTTGCTGGGACGGCCGTGTTGCAACTCACACATCCATCACCAAAATGCGGAGGCTAGACTCATGGCCGGTATTGACTCGCTCGGCAGCCTGTTTCAGGACGAACTCAAAGACATCTACGACGCCGAGAAGCAGATCACGAAAGCCCTTCCAAAGATGATCAAGAAGGCGAATGCCGAAGAGCTGAAAGAAGCCTTCGAAGAACATCTCCAGCAGACCGAGCAACACATCGAGCGGCTCGAGCAGGTGTTCGAACAGCTGGACATGCCCGCGCGTGGCAAGAAGTGCGTCGGGATGCAGAACCTGATCAAGGAAGGTCAGGAGATGATGTCCGAGACAGACGACGAAGATACGCTCGACGCGCTCATGATCGCGGCCGCGCAGAAGATCGAGCACTACGAAATCGCGTCCTACGGAACGCTGCGCGTGTGGGCCAACGTCCTCGGTGAGAGCGACGCCGCCGCGCTGCTGGAAGAGACACTTGAAGAGGAGAAAGACACCGACCACCGGCTGACCTCGATCGCCGAGAGTTTCGTCAACCGCCAAGCGGCGGACACCGAGGATGAGGACGAAGCGGAGGAGGAGCCGAAGCAGGCTTCCCAGGGACGGGGCCGGCGGGGAGCGACGACGGGCGGACGGCAGCAGGCGGCCGATCGTGCGCAGTCTGGCCGCGGCCGCGCACGTAACCGCTGAACGGATTCCGCCAGCGCCGCTCGGGCGCCAGCAAGAGCGATCGGCGAGGGGCAGGACAGATGTTGTCCTGCCCCTTTTTTGTCAGGACTACTTGGTGGTTAGGTCAACGGTTGAGCGCGGTGATGAACGTGCGGGCGACGCCAGGCAACTGCACGCGCTTCTCGAGAAGGATCTGGCGAGCCGTGATGTCCTTGCCGTACAGGTCGGCGTTGTCGTCCTGATCGTCGCGCAGCGATCCGCCCGACAGGTTGACGCCGGCAAACACGCCCTGCGTCCGCGAGTACGACAGGATTTCCGCTTTCAGCTGTAAGTCGGTGGCCGCGCGGGCGTCCCGCCCGACCGGACCCGCTGCCGCCGAGGCTTCCGCCCCGAGCGTGACCCCATTGCCAAGCAACTTCTCGATGCCCTTGTCATTCATGACGAGCAGGACCAGATCGATCGTCTGCGCACCAAACTGCAGGCCCCAGCTGCCTTTGCCGAGGCGCATGAAGACGGGCGGGCTCCAGGACCCATCCGACCTGCAACTCATCAGCCCCTTGCCGTACTCGCCGCCAAGGATGAATGCAGCCTTCTTCAGCGAGGGAATCACCATCACGCAGGACGCCTTCTGCCACAAGTCGAGAGGGACGTCCTGGTCTGGCGCCGCGTGCAGCTCGCGAAGCACGGTCGCCGCATCGTCGATCCGCTTCGTTTCGCTCTCCGACAGGGCAGCAGAGAGCGGCGTCACCGCCAGGGCGCCAAGCAGTGCAACCGCAATCAGTCGTCGCATGGTGTCAAAACCTCCACCAAAAACATTACGCGATATTTCCGGTCGGGGCCCGCATGCCCCCGACTCTCAACGATCCAACGGGCCGTGGGCGCCGAGCTGGATCATCTCAACGGAACGAGCGTTGCAAATTGTCGTCCGACGTTGCTATCGAAAGGAGCCGTTGTGGCGAAGTACGGAAAGAAGGCACAGAAGAAGGTCGAGAAGGCGATGCACGAACGGAAACATGGAACACTCCGTTCGGGATCGGGCGGGAAGGTGACCAGCCGGAAGCAGGCCATCGCGATCGGCCTGAGCGAAGCGCGTGAGGCGGGCGGCAAGGTGCCGAAGAAGAAGTCGTCATCCTCGCGCAAGAAGTCCTCGTCCTCACGAAAGACGTCTTCATCCTCGCGCAAGAAGTCGAGCAGCCGCAGCACGAAGAAGCGCTAGGCGCGCTCTTCCCACAGGCGGGCGAGATTGACGATGACCTCGACCGCCTTTTCCATGTCCTGTACCGATACCCACTCGAGCCGCGAGTGGAAGTTGTGCTCGCCGGCGAAAATGTTCGGCGTCGGCAACCCCATGAACGACAGCCTGGACCCGTCAGTGCCTCCGCGTATGGCGCGCCGGCGGACCTCCAGGCCCGCCTGCCGCACGGCCTCCTCCGCGTACTCGGCGATCTGGGGCATCGTGTCGAGGATCTCCTTCATGTTCCGGTACTGCTCTTCCCGGACGACTTCGACCCGCGAACCCGGATGGCGGCCGACCGCTTTCTGAGCCAACGCCTCGAGCATGCGCTCTTTTTCCGCCAGACCCCAGGTGTCGAAGTCTCTGACCAGCAGTCGCACGCTCGTTGTCTCGACCGACGCATTGACGAGGTACGGGTGGACGAACCCCTCCCGATCGCTGGTGTTCTCCGGCGACAGCGTGTGCTGCGGCAGGCTGTCGATGAAGGTCGCCGCCACCTTGATGGCATTCACCATCCGGCCGCGCGCGTAGCCGGGATGCGTGTTGAAGCCATGGAAGGTGAACGTCATGGCGTCGGCGGAGAAGCTCTCGATCTCCACTTCACCGCGTCGACCGCCGTCCATGGTGTACGCGCAGACAGCGCCGAACTTCTTCACGTCGAAGTGCAGCGTTCCGCGGCCGACTTCCTCGTCGGGTGTGAAGCCGATACGAACCGGACCATGAGGGATCTCCGGATGCTGGACCAGGTACTCGGCGGCCGTCACGATTTCCGCGACGCCAGCCTTGTTGTCCGCGCCGAGTAGCGTCGTGCCGGAAGACGTCACAATGTCGTTGCCGACCTGCTCGACGAGGTCGGGGATCTCGCTCATCCGGAGGACCGCGTCCGGCGCATCCGGCAGCACGATGTCGCGGCCGTCCCACGCTTTGTGCACGATCGGCTTCACGCCTGCGCCGGGCATCTCGGGTGAGGTATCCACGTGTGCGATGAAGCCAATCACCGGCACGTTCGGCTTCGTCGTGGTGGCCGGAACAGTGGCCATGACGTAGCCGTACTGATCCATCGTCGCATCCTCGAGGCCAATCGCACGCAGCTCGTCGACGAGGCGGCGCAGCAGCACCAGCTGAGAATCGGTACTGGGATAGCTCGTGGAGCTCTCGTTGGCCTGCGTGTCTATCTGGACGTAACGGAGAAAACGGTCGAGGACGGGCATCCGCCTATGCTAGTCGAAGGTCGCGACCACAGGTGCGTGATCGCTCGTACCGACCTCGTGTTGAACCGGACAGGACTTCACGCGGGCGGCGAGAGCGACGCTGGCGAGCACGTAGTCCAGCCGCCAGCCGATGTTGCGCTGGCGCATGTTACGCCACGGTGCCCACCAGGTGAACAGGCCGTCGTTATCCGGATCGACGGCGCGACCGACATCGACCAGGCCACGGTCGATGATCCGCTCGAGCATCGCGCGCTCTTCTGGAAGCTGTCCGATCGCGCGCGGTTTTCGTTCCTTCGGGTGAACGTCGCGCTCCGTGCGCGCGATGTTCAGATCGCCGCAGAGGATCGTCGGGCGTCCGTCAGTCTGCAGCTTTGCGGCATACGCATCCATCGCTTCGAGGAAGCGGACTTTCGCCGGAAAGTCCTTGCCGCCGTTCGGCACATAAATCGACGCAACGGTCAACCCTGACGGCAGCGCCACCTCGACGAACCGGTTCTCGAAGTCGAATTCAGGATGGGTGAATGCGGGTCGCTCGGGTGCGATCGACTTGGCCACGTGCAGGGCAACGCCGGAGTAGCCCTTTTCGCCGTGCCAGTAGCACCAGTAGCCTTCCATTTCGCACAGCGCGGCAGGGACCTGATCCGAGGATGCCTTGATCTCCTGAAGGCACACCACGTCCGGCCGTTCACGCTCGACCCATTCCTGGACCTGCGACTGGCGGGCGCGAATTCCGTTCACGTTCCAGGTGGCGACTTTCACGGCAGTTCCAGGCAGGGTCTGGCTGGGACGTGTGGCCGGGACGGCGAGAAACCGGCCCGGCTGCAGAAGCGGGAGTTAGAACTTGGCGTGGGCGGCCTGACGCTCTTCAGCCTTGATCGCCATGATCTCGGGGTGCGCAGCGACGTGGTCGCGCACAAGCCCTTCGGCCTTGGCGACTGCCGCGGCGTCGCCGATCCGGTAGATCGCGTTCGCGTCGATGAGCAGCTTCTGGTGCGACGGCGTCGCGTCCACACTCTCGTAGATCGCAGCGACGGGACAGGCCGGCACGCAGGCGCCACAGTCGATGCACTCTTCCGGGTGGATGTACAACATCGCCGCAGCCGCGAATTCAGCTTCGTCCTTGCGCGGGTGGATACAGTCAACAGGGCACACGTCAACGCACGCGGTGTCCTTGGTTTCAATGCACGGGTCGGTGATGATGAACGGCATGCTCGCGAAATTCTCCGTCGTCTGTAACCGGTCCTGTTCAAGACCGGGGCCCGCATCGGGGCCAGAACCTGTGAATTATACCCTGCCTCAGGTCAGCGACAAAAACATCATCGGGCTCGTGGTGACGTGGTAGCCAAGGGCCTCGTAGAGCGGCTGGCCGAATGTGCTCGCGTTCAGCGCGACGGATCCGATGCCTTCAGCCCGGCAGAATTCGTGAATGGTGTCCATCACCCGGCGTGCGAGCCCGCGCCCGCGATGCGCAGGCTCGGTATAGACGTTGTAGACGAACGCCAATCGACTGCCGGAGTAGCGCGGACCTGGCGGCCAGGGGATGAGTGTTGCGCCTCCTCCGGAGACGATTCCGGCCGGCCCGTTCTCACCCTTTGCGTCCACGACCCACGCGACGTAGGTGCCTGCCGGCATCAGTTCGAATAGCCACGATTTGAACGCCGCGCCAAGGCGCTCCGGGTCAGCACCGGCGGTCGACAAAACACCCATGTCTTCGAACATTTTGATTCGGTGCGAAACAAGAGTGTCCACGTCGTCGAGGGTTGCGCGTCTCACGATGTAGTCCGGCATGGGAGTCGCGGATTATACTCGCGCCATGGCTGTGACTTCGGAAACGACCGGACGACGGCGAGGCCCCGAGCCGCCGGACCTTTCGGAAAAGGGTGGGAAGAGGGACGGCGTTCCCCAGCGGTCGGACGATCGACTGTTCATGCAGTTGCTGGTTTTCGGGGACTGTCACGACACGCGGCCGCTTGTCGATGCGTTGGAAGCCGCGGGTGCGACCGGCGTGCTCTATGAAGATGTCAACGATCCGCGTGGCGTCGCGTTGCTCACGGTCACGCAGGACCCGACCGAGTTCGTCGGGCGGGCCAGGCGCGTGCTCAACAGCGGCTCGTTTGCGTCGCTCACACAGAAGCCGGAATACACGATGCTCGGCCGCACCTACGGCCTCGGGTACGAACCCGATCTCGAGGATTCGCTGATTCATCGGCCAAAGCGCACCGTGCTGACGCGCGAGTGGCCGTGGGCCATCTGGTATCCGCTACGCCGGAACGGCAACTTCGCGAACCTGTCGGCGGAAGACCAGCGCGTCATCCTGGCGGAGCACGGCGCGATCGGCATGTCGTTCGGGGCGGCTGATCTTGCTCACGACGTACGGCTCGCGTGTCACGGCCTCGACAAGAACGACAACGACTTCGTGATCGGACTGATGGGGAAGGAACTGTTTCCGCTCTCCGCGATTGTCCAGCATATGAGGAAGACACAGCAGACCTCGCTGTACCTCGAACGCCTCGGTCCGTTCTTCGTCGGCCGGGCCATCTGGCAGAGCAGTCAGTAGCGAAATCGATTACCGTGCGAGATCCGCCGTCGGCGCAAAAGCCGGCGGTTTCCGGTGATGGGTCGCTTGTTCGTACGAGTAGGCCAGCTTGATCAGCGTCGCTTCACCCCAGGCCTTTCCGAAGAACGAGATTCCGATCGGCAATCCGTGATCGAATCCCATCGGCACGGTGATGTGCGGATACCCGGCGACGGAGGTCACCGTCGATGGACCGGGGGCTGAAGCCGTCCCGCCATCGCCGTTCACCAAGTCAATCAGCCAGGCGGGTCCCCCGGTCGGTGCCACGAGCGCGTCGAGACGGTTCGTGCGCATCACCAGGTCGATTCCCTCCGGGCCAGCGAGCCGGCGGTTTTTTGCGAGTGCGTTCCGGTACGCCGCATCGGTCAGTGCGCCCTTCTTCGCTGCCATCTCCAGGATGTCCTGGCCGAAGTAGCGAAGTTCGTCAGAGGCATGCGCGTTGTTGAACGCGATGATCTCATTCAGGTTGTGCACGGGTGCCGTCGGGCCCCACCAGTCGAAGAAGCGGGGCAGATCGGCCCTGGCTTCGTAGAGCAGCACCTCGAACTCGCTGTCGTCGAACTGTCCGAGCGACGGGATGTTGGCCGGATCGATGATGACAGCACCACGAGCCTTCATCGCCTGGATGGCGGCGTTGGCCAGCGCATCCGCCGCAGGGTTGTACCCAAAGAGGCGATTTCTCACGACTCCAATCCGCGCACCACGAAGTCCATCCGGATCGAGCGCCTTCGTGTAGTCGGCCTGGACACGGGTCGCTACACCCGTTGCGGAGTCCGCGGAATCCGGCGCCGCGAGTACGGTGAGCAGGGCAGCGGCATCTGCCACGGTGCGTGTCATCGGTCCGGCTGTGTCCTGGCTGTGTGCGATCGGCACGATGCCCGTTCTACTGACCAGCCCGAGCGTCGGCTTGATGCCCACCAACCCGTTGACATTCGATGGCGAAACGATCGACCCGTCGGTTTCGGTCCCGACACCAATAGCGGCCAGGTTGGCGGCAACGGCTGCGCCGGTGCCGGAACTGGAGCCGGAAGGATTGCGATCCAGGGCGTACGGATTGCGCACCTGGCCTCCACGACCGCTCCAGCCGCTCGATGAATGCGTCGAGCGGAAGTTGGCCCACTCACTGAGGTTGGTTTTGCCAATCAGCACCGCCCCCGCTTCGCGAAGGCGCGTCACGAGGAACGCATCACGAGGCGCCGGTGACGAAGCGAGCGCCAGAGAACCCGCAGACGTCTTCATGCGATCGCCGGTTGCGATGTTGTCCTTGATGACCACCGGGATGCCGTGCAGCGGTCCTCGGACGTGACCGTCCGCGCGCTCCCGGTCCATCTGCGTCGCGAAGGCGATGGCATCGGGGTTCACCTCGATGATGCTGCGCAACTGAGGACCACTTCTGTCGACCGCTTCGATCCTGGCCAGGTACTGCTCGACGAGGGCGCGGGACGAAGTCGACCCGAATGCCATCCGTTGCTCCAGATCGGCAACTGTCGCTTCCTCGAGAGCAAAGCGCGTGGACGGCGCGTTCTGCGGAGACGCAAGCGTCGTGGCAACTGCGACAACCAGTGCCGCCGCAAGAAGGGGGATTTCAGCGCCGCGTGTGGGTGAGCGCATGTTCTTCGACCTCTCCAAGCCAGTCCATCAGCGCGTCGCGATCAGCCAGGTGAACGAGCAGAAGATCGGATGCACGGACGGCGTCCAACAGCGCGCGACGATCGAGTGCTGATTGCCGGGCCTGGCATGCGCGAGCGCATTCGACGCGGAGGATCGCGGCCGTCATGAAGAGCTCGGCGATCTGCGTCCGGATTCCGCGCGACTGGTAGGCCGTCCATGAGGCGAACGCGTGAGCCGCGACGTATCGAAGCACCACCGGCGCAAACGCGTTCCAGTTTCCCGCGACGAACTGCGCGTCGTTCTTTTCGAGATCGCGCGGCAGCGACGGTCCATCGAGCCCCGGCGGGATGGTCGCGACCGCATAGCGGAAAGCGTCAGGTCCCCAAAAGGGGGCGTACCGAGCGGTAGACAGCGAGGTCGAAGGCGGCGGCGTCGCGAGGACATCGGCTGTCCATGCCGCGAGTGGTCCACGGTCGGAAGACCACTGACGAAGCCGCTCACCCATGACGGCTAATCTCGCAAGCGTCTCATCTACTCGGTCACTCGAACCGCCGATCGTTTCGACGAGATAGCGTTCCCATAGCGCGAAGCTCTCCGGATCGAACAGTACGTCCGGCCTGACGAGCGGCGGCCACTCGCCGCGCGCGTCCAGGCCTTCATACACGCGTTCTGCCGGGAAAGCCGGCGCATTGGCGCGGATCGCCAGCGGTCCGTCGAAATCAACGAGCAGTGCCGCGGCAGTCGGGCAGAAGTGCGACAGCGTCACGAACGTGCCGCGGTGGTCGAGAAGGGCTCGACGCGGGAACTGGTAGCACGATGCGGGCAGGCTCGACTCACCATGATCGCGGTGAATCCGGCAGAGCCCCGACTGGCGGTCGTATTCGGGGCATGCACGGTCGGGTCCCGGAAGGAGCCACTCGGCTTTGAGCAGAGAACGAAGTTGCGGCTCGACCGGGATGTTCCATCCGGCGTTGCAGCATGCCCCCGAATGCCGGCACGCATAGGAGGCGTGCACGTTGAGGCAGAACACCGGGGCCGAACTCATCGCGGGATCATAGCTGACCCGCCCAAGGCCTGGAGCGGGCAAGTCCGAAGCCGACCGGCAGAGAGCCAGAAGCCCGAAGTCTGAAGCCTGACGAATCCTGGTTCAGTGAGCCGCTGTTGCCTGCGCGACGAATGACTCTATTTCAACCGCCGGCCGGGCGCCTGTCGTGCGGGTGACCTCGCGGCCTCCGTTGAAGACCGCGAGCGTCGGGATCGACCGGATTCCATGGCGCGCGCCGAGTTCGTCGAGGATGTCAGTATTCACCTTGACGATGATGTATCGGCCATCGGCGCGTTTGGCGACCTTCTCCAGTTCCGGCGCCACCATTCGGCACGGTCCGCACCACGGCGCCCAGTAGTCGACGATGATCGGGACCGCCGACCGCGACACGAGGCGATCGAAGTCGGCAGTGCTCCCGACCTCGAGTGGCACCGCGTCGGCGCGAACTTCCCGCTTGCACTGGCCACAGCGCGCCGCGTGTCCGAGTTTGTCGAACGCGACGCGATTCTTCTGCCCGCAATTGGAACAGACCGTGATCACGCCGGTGTCGTCGAGTTGCAGTGGCGCCATGACTTCATTCTACGGGTGGTGCGTTTTGGGTGCAGGTGGGGGCGGGCGCTTTGGCGCTTTCTTCTGAGGACTGGCGGGCGCCGGCGGAGCTGCGGCAATCCGATCGCCGAGAAGGGCCACGCTCAAGGCGTACGGGTTTGCGCAGTTGTACTCGAGCAAGGCGTCGTAGTTCGGATAGACCAGGAAGTGGCGCGTCGTGCCGGATACCAGCGAAGCGCGAATGTCAGCCTTCGGCAGGGCTGCCCCGCCCATGCTCCGCACGCCGAGCGATTGCCACTCGCTGAGCGGCAGCGCCACCGTCATGTTTCGGGTTGCCTGGCAGGTGCCGGTCCGCCGATCGACGGTCCCGGCGATCTTGCTCGCTGCCTCCTTTGACAGGCTGACCTCGCGCCCCCACGTCTGGCCCTCTGTCCAGCCGTGACCCTTCAGGTAATTCGCGATCGACGCAAACACATCGTCAGGCGTCGTCCAGATGTCGCGCTTGCCGTCGCCGTCGAAGTCCTGCGCGTACTGCAGATAACTCGACGGCATGAATTGCGGCTGTCCCATGGCTCCGGCCCAGGAGCCTTTGAGCCGAGGCAGATCAATGTCGCCTCTATTGAGAATCTCGAGTGCGTTGAACAGTTCGCCCCGGAAGTAGCTCGAGCGCCGAGGATCGTAGGCGAGCGTTGCCAGCGCCGCCACGGTAGGACGCACGCCGCTGAACCGGCCGAAGTTCGACTCCATGCCCCAGATGCCGCTGATGATCCGGGTGGGGACGCCGTACGCTTGCGAGACTTTGTCGAGCGTGGTCGCGTAGCGCGCCACCATCTCCCGACCGGTGCGGATGCGCCGGGCCGTGATCTGGCGCGACAGGTAGGACTCGATCGACAGGACCGTCTCTGCTTGCGTCCGATCGCGTTCGAGGACGACCGGCATCGGTTCGTCGATGTTGGCCAGCGCGTCCTGCAGGATCTCAGGGCGAATGCCTCGCGAGGCTGCCTCGGTGCGAACGCCCTCGAGGAAGTCGGCGAACGACGGCCGCGAAGGCTGCTCTTGTGCCGCTGGCGCGACCGGGGCCTGCGGGAACAGCGTCGAGACGCCAAGCGCCATCACAGCCGCGAGAAATCTCACCGAGGCAGTGTACATCCAATCTCGAGCGTAGATTTCATCGCGCAAGCCCGGACCGGCACGCCACATGCGTTCCAGACTGCGGTGGAGCTTCAATCAGGCGAAGCCCAACGAATGAAGATCGAACTGCCGTGGCGGACGATCTTCAACGTGCTGGCAACCGGTGCCCTTGTCTGGGTGTGGCTGAAGACCTGGGAGATCGTCCTGCTGGTCGTGCTGGCGGTGCTGCTCGCTGTCACCCTTGACCCGCTCGTGCATCGATTGGAGCGGCGTGGCCTGCCGCGCTGGGGTGCTTCTACGGTCGTGGTTTTCACTGTGGTCGCTGCATTGGTGCTCTTCGGCGTGTTCACCGCCACGACATTGCCAGCGCAGGGTCATCTGGTGGCCACCCGCATGCTCGAAGCGGAGCGCGACCTCGCGAGCCACATCCCGACGGTCGTGCGGGAAGCGGTCGGATCGGAGAATCCGGCAGAACTGGTCCAGAGCTATATCGGTCCGTGGACGCTGCGGCTGGTGTCGGCGACCGCCAGCGCGCTCCTGCTGATCGCGCTTGCCCTCATCCTGACGCTCTATCTGCTCATCGAAGGACGTCGCACTTACCGGTGGGTGCTCGCGTTCGTGCCGGTCACGCATCGGCTCAAAGTGAACCAGACCGCGATCGAGGCGCAGCGGGTCATCTTCGGCTACGTGGCGGGCAATGTCGCCACGTCGATCTTCGCGATGCTGTTCGTGTTGATTTCGATGAGCCTGCTGAACGTGCCCGCAGCCCTGTTGCTGGCGGTGCTGGCCGGACTCTGCGACTTCGTGCCGGTTCTTGGATTCATCGCGTCCGCAATTCCCGCGGTCGTGCTCGGACTCGCCGTGTCGCAGGTCGTGGCGCTCACAGTCCTGGGCTTGTATGTGGCGTACCACACGCTCGAGAACTATCTCATTGCGCCGTGGGTGTACGGAGACCGCCTCAGGCTGTCAAATGTCGCTGTGGTACTGGCGTTTGCGGTTGGCGCCTCGCTCGCAGGTGTGGTTGGGGCGCTCATCGCGCTGCCGATTGCGGCAGCTTATCCTGCGATCGAACGGATCTGGCTGCGCGACCGCCTGGGTGACCGGGTTGTCAAGGAACATGCTGAGCTGCAGACAGCTTCAGGAAGCCAGAGTTGAAACGCGGAGAAGTCAGAACTCAGATCTCAGAAGTCAGAATTTTTGGAATGCTTCCGACTTCTCTGGTCCGTGCCGCTTTCTGACTTTGACCTCTGACTTCTGACCTCTCTAGTGCGCCGCCGCTCCTGCGCCACTTCCCGCGCGCGGACGCTTCATCAACAGCACCAGCGGCACCACGACAAGGAAGACGACACCAAGCAGTTGGAATAGGCCGACGAAGGAGACGATCGACGCCTGACGCATCACCATGCCCGAGAGCGCCGCGTACGCCCGGCTCGTGGCAGTCACGGCATCCGAGCCACCGGCCATGAAAGCGGCGCGCATCTGGTTGAACATGGACTGCGAAGTCGGATCGAGCGCCGTGACGTTGGAGCTGAAGAGCACGCTCGTCGCCCGCGTGTTCCGCGCCAGCATCGTTCCGGTCACCGCGATGCCGATGCTGCCACCGATGTTGCGCATCAGGCTGAAGAGGCTCGTCGCATATCCCATCTGCTCGCGTGGAATGGCGTCCATCGCGATCGTCGTCAGTGGGACGAACAGCAGTGACATGCCGGCGCCCTGGATGACCTGTGGCCAGAAGATGTCCCAGTAGCCCGCGTTCAGGTTGATGGTCGACAGCCAGATCATGGTGCCGCCGCCTACGATGAGGCCCATGGTCAGCAGCTTGCGGGCATCGATGCGTCCGACGAGCGCGCCGGTGAGCGGCATCATGAAGAACGATCCGATGCCGCGAGGCGCGAGCGCAATGCCGGCCTGCAGCGGCGGATAGCCGAGCAAGGTCTGCAGCATGATCGGCAGCAGCACCATGCTGCCGTACATCACGAAGCCGACGATGGTCATGAGGAACACGCCGATGCTGTAACTACGCACTCTGAAGACGCGCAGGTCCACGATCGGATCCTTCGTCGTCAACTCGTGAATGACCAGCGCGATCAGGGAGACGGCACTGATCACGGCCAGTGCCAGGATCAGCGTCGATTCGAACCAGTCGTCCTGCTGCCCCTTGTCCAACACGTACTGCAGCGCGCCGATACCAACCGCCAGCATGCCGATGCCCCAGTAGTCGACCGACCGTCCTGCCTTCGCGCGCAAGTACGGGGGGTCGAAGATGTAGAGCTGCGTCATAACCAGTGACGCGATGCCGACCGGGATGTTGATGTAGAACACCCAGCGCCAGCTATAGGTGTCGGTCAGCCAGCCACCGAGCACCGGTCCCAGGATCGGCGCAACGACGATGCCGAGACCCCAGAAGCCCATGGCCTTGCCGCGATCTTTCGGCGGAAACGCTTCGAGCAGCACGGCTTGAGAGAGCGGCTGCATCACGCCGCCCGTG
>Ga0310810_10004498_pt1 | contig 15425 bp, 8 predicted proteins | sample NCmetagenome_FD_207641 | JGI IMG/M metagenome (GOLD analysis project Ga0310810, IMG submission 207641) | Soil microbial communities from experimental microcosm in Duke University, North Carolina, United States - NC | ecosystem: Engineered > Artificial ecosystem > Soil microcosm > Unclassified ...
GTAGATGACCGGCAGGCCGGCGGCGAGCGCGCCGGCGGGGATCTCGAGGCCGAACGCGCGCGCCGCCCCGATGGTGGTGCCGACGTTGAGGCCGAGCGTGAGGACGCGGAGCGCGAGGCTGGCCGCGAAGCGCGCCGGTCCGACCGCGCGCCAGGGGCGGGCGATGCCGCCGAAGCGGCGCGGAACCACCCGCGCGCCGAGGAGCAGGAGCAGCACCAGCCCGCCGGCGCCGGCCGCGGTGACCGCGACGACCAGATCGCGGCGCGGAAGCCCGTCGCCCCACGCGAGCGCGGTACCGAGCGCGAACAGGCACAGCGCGCAGAGGTCGGACAGCATCTGGTAGCCGATCGCGGCCGAGCTGGCGGCGGCGCCGGCGCCGGTCCGGCGCGCCAGCCACACGCCGTAGCCGCCGACCGAGGCGCCGTAGTGCAGCGTCATGAGGATCGTGCTGCCGGCGCGCCCGCGCACGACGTCGGCGAGGCGGAGCTCACCGGCGAAGGCGGAGAAGACGAGCCAGTCGGCGAGCGCCATCGCGACGAGGCCGAGCACCGCGACCGCCGCCGTCCATGGCGCGATCGCCAGCGCGTCGCCGCGCGCCATGGCGCCCGCGATCTCGCCCGGCGGATAGCGGACGAACAGCAGCGCGAGCACGAGTGCGGCGACCAGCCAGGGGACCCACCGGCGCGCGAGAGCCTTCCAGGGGGACCGCCGCTCTTCCATCCGCCGGTTCGATCCTACTCTGACGCGCCGCACCACAAGTCCGCGACACGCTTCGAAAGCAAAGCTCGAGTAGCCATGGACAGCCGTTCCCGGAGCCACCGGGCCATCGCGGGAGGCCTGCGGAACCTGTTGTTCCATGCACTTGGCCCTTGCGCTGGACTGCGCGCGGGGTTTGCATCACGCACCGACATGCTGGCCCGTCCGCAGGGAGCCCGAAAGATCGCCGCGCTGTCCGTCTCGCAGGCCGGGCTCGACTTCATCTCCGAGCAGGTCCCGGCGCTGGTCCCGAAGGACATCTACCCGGGCCCGATCTCGAAGGACGTCTCCTGCATGACGGCGACCCAGCGCAACACGCACGTCGGGCTCGAGATCCTCGACTTCGCGATCACCATCCCGCAGGAGGGCAGCCTGCGCATCTACCTCGACGTCAGCGCCAACGGCAACGGCGAGCTGTTCGTCGACGACCCGTACGCCTGCTTCGGCGAGATGACCTGCCAGGACGAGCTCTACATCAACGACGCGCGCGCCACGATCGACTTCGACATCATGATCGACGGCGGCAAGCCGAAGGCGGTGTTCAAGAGCGTCGACCTCCAGCTCAGCCCCGACGACATCGATCTCAACTTCTCCGGTTGCGCGGCGGGCGACATCGCCAGCTGGATGATCGACTTCGCCAAGAAGTACGTGACCGACATGCTCCTCGACAAGGCGGAGGAGATGGCGGTCGACACCCTCGGCCCCAAGGTCGAGGAGATGCTGGGCGGGATCGGCGCGTTCCAGGGCGAGATCCAGGCCACCCAGTTCAGCGCCGCCGTGCAGGACCTGTTCGTCAAGCAGGAGGGGATCGACATCGGCGTCGACGTCGGGCTCACCTCGCCGTACGAGCCGGCCGAGTGCGTGCGCGACTACGACGAGGGTCCGCCGCAGGACCTCGCCGGCGACCTCCCCGACCTGGCGCAGGTCGGGAGCCACCTCGGGCTGGCGCTCAACTTCGGCCTGGTGAATGGTGCCCTGTATCAAGTCTGGCGCCAGGGTCTGACCTGCATCGACGGCGGCACGCTGGCCGCGCTCGGAATCGAGCTCCCGACCGAGAAAATCATGCAGCTCCTGCCCGGCTTCCCGCCCGGCACCACGCTCGACATGGAGATGAAGCTGAGCAAGCCGCCGCGCCTGGCCTCGGCCGACGGCAACGACGACGTCGACACGCTCGACATGACCGCGGTGATCGAGGGCGTGGAGGTCAAGCTCATCGCCCACCTGCCGGACGGCAGCGACAAGACGATCGAGGTCGGGATGGACGCTCGCGCGACCATGGCGCTCGGCATCGATCCGGCGAGCAACGCGATGGTGGCGACCCCGACCGGCATGGAGATCACCCGGATGGACATCGACCAGGTCTACGCCGCCGAGACCGGGGTCGACTCCGCGCGCCTGATGCAGGTGCTCCACGAGCAGATGCTGCCCAAGCTGCTCGCCAAGCTCGGCGCCATGCCGGTGACCGGCCCGGTGTTCTCGAAGGGTGAGTACGCGGTCATCCTGCGCGGCATCGGCAACAACGAGGCGTTCCTGTCCCTCAACGCCGACCTCTTCCACATCCCGGCCGACGACGTCGGCCGGCCGGAGACCAGCATCATCGAGTACCCGTCGGGCCCGGTCTCGGTCGCCAACTCGCAGGTGCGGGTGAGCGGCGTGGACGGCATGATCCCGACCGAGCTGCTCCGCTACAACGTCGCGGTCGACGGCCAGGCGAAGCCGATCACCTACGTGCGGTCGTTCCCGGTCGGCGTCGCCGGCAAGAGCGGCACCTACGAGGTGACGGTGGCCGCGGTCGATCTCAACGGCAACGTCGACGACACGCCGGCCAGCGTTCAGGTGACGGTGGACGGCATCTCCCCGGTCGTCTACCTCGAAGGCGAGCGCTTCCGCGACATGGACGGCGGCTCGACCCAGCTCTCCTGGACCATGAGCGACGACATGACCGACGCCGCCGTGCTGAGCGCGCGGGTCGAGCTCTACGAGGTGAAGGACGAGACCGACCTCCTGTCGCGCGAGCATGTCCGCACCATCGAACTCGGGCCCGGCGCCACCGCCGCGTCCGTCGAGATCGAGGACGGCGCCATGTACCAAGCCGAGGTGCACGTCACCGACGCGGTCGGCAACGAGTCGATCGCCACCGTGCTGCTCGACTCCAAGAACGGCTGCGGCTGCCGCGCCACCGACGGCAGCTCCGGCGCCAGCACGCTCCTGCTCTGCCTCGGCGTCTTCCTGGTCCTGCGCCGCCGCCGCCGCTGATCGACTAGCGGCGGGTGACCGGGCGGCGGGTCGCCGCGCCGGCGTCGGCCTTGAGCGTGGCGCCGATCTTCGCCGAGGTCGTGGTCGGGCTGATCTGCTTGCTGACGGTCCTGAAGCCCGGCTTCGACACGGTGACCGTGCTGCTCACGAACCCCGCGACCGTGGTGGTGAGCGGGGTGACGCCGACCGAGCTGCCGTTGACCAGGACCGTCGCGCCGGGCGGGGTGGATTCCACCCGCAAGACGGTGCGCGGTCGCGACAGGTCGGCGGTGACCTTCTCGGTGTCGCCGCGGCGCGCGTTGATGGAGCGGGTGGCCGCCTGGTAGCCCTCCATCTCGAAGCGGACGCTGTGGCGGCCGCAGGCGACCTTGGTGCGCAGCGGCGTGCGGCCCGCGACTCTTCCGTCGACCAGCACGGTCGCGCCGGCAGGACCGGTCATCGCGTTCATGAAGCAGGACTGCGACGACGACGACGACGGCGGCGACGTCGCTGCCGACGGCGTCGGGTCGTGCGCCCGCGCGCGGTTGACCGGCGGCTCGGGCGTGCTGGCGGCGACCTCGGCCGGCGGCGGCGCAGCTGGCTCGTGGACCGACTCGTCGGCCGCCGCGGTCGTCTGCGCGGTGCCGTTCGGGTCGCACCGGGCGAGCGCGAACTTGCTGTCCGCCTGGTCGCCAGGCGCCGCGGCGGCCGTGGCATCGCCGGCGGGCACCTTCTCGATCTGGCTCGACAGGCCCTGGCGCAGGCCGACGTAGTAACCGCCGCCGATGCCGAGAGCGGCGGTGACCCCGAGCGCGGCGATGAAGCGCAGGCGCGAGCGCGGCAGGTCGGGCGGCGGCGACACCACGGTGCGATCGAGACCGGACGACAGCTCGACCCCGACCACGACCGGGACCGCCGGGACCTCTTCTTCCTCGACGATGTCCACCGTCGGCGGCTCCGGCCGCTTGAGAGACTGGAAGCCGGGGTTGGTCCAGTGGACGGTCTCCTCCTTGACCTTCGGATCCGGCTTGCCGCCGACCAGCGCGGCCAGCGTCTGGGTGACGGTTCGCTCGGCCCAGATCGGAGGCGGCGTGGTGGTGTGGCCCTTGCTCTTGCGCGAGCGCCCCGCCTTTTCCGGCGCCGAGGTGATGACGTCGGACGACTCGGGCGGCGCGTCGCCGATCTCCGGGTGCGCGTCCGGGGTCGGCGGCGGCGCCGGCTCGGCTTGTTGAACATGAGCGCCGGGAACGTGATCCGCTTGCTGCGCCCCTTGCCCGGGCCGGTCGGCGGAGGCGGCAGCGGAGGCGGCACCTCGACCTCGCCGCTGACGGCGACCGACTGCTGCTGCCCGCCCTCGGCCCGGTGCTCGCCGTTCCTTTCCGACTTCTCGCCGTTCTTCTCGGCTCTCTTCTCCGCCTTCCTGTCCGACTTCTTGTTCGACTTCTTGTCGACCGGCTTGTCGGGGCCCTTCGCCGCGATCGGCGCCGTGGCGGCCCGCGTCTGCGGCAGCGCGAGCCCCGACGGCAGCCCGTCCATCTCCCAGCCTGCCGACAGGTGATCGTTCACCGCGACCGGCACCGGCGTCTCGGCAGTCGGCGGCGGCAAGACCGGTGGCGCCGGCTTCTCGGGCACCGCAGCGGCGACCGGTGGGGCCGCATGCGCGGCGACCGATTCCTCGATCACCGGGAACATGGCGGTGTGCGAGCTCACCACCGCCGGAGCCTTCGCCGGCTGGCTGCGCTCCTCGCTGATCGAGAACATACCGGTCGGCGAGCTCACCACTGCCGGAGCCTTCGCCGGCTGGCTGCGCTCGTCGCTGACCGAGAACATGCCGGTCGGCGATCGCACCACCGCCGGAGCCGAAGGGCGATGGCGCAACTGCTCCATCCAGTGGCGGCCCTGCGCGTCCAGCTTCTCGACCTCGACCCGCATGCCCGGCCGGTTGAACCGGTTCTCGCGATCGGCGAACGTCTCGACCACCGGTCCCACACCCGTGATCAGGTGCTCGCCGCTGGCGAGCGCGATCTTGAACTTCACGATCTGCCCGAGCGGCTTCGGCGACTTCGTCGCGATGAACAGCGACCGCCCCTCGCAGTAGCGCGCGTACACCGCCACGAACTCGGCGGATGATTGACACGCGGCCACGATGCGGAGGGCGCTATGCGGTTGCCCCGTTTGTTCCGCCACGACACATAGTCTAGCCCCCTCGAAACGCGCCTTCCCGGGAGATCTGCAAGGAGAAACCAAGAGATCAGCGTGAGGTGGATGCGCGAACGTGGGCGACGAGCGCACAGTCGCCCGACACGTAGCCGCACTCGGCGCGCAAGAGGTGCGCGCTGACGTCCGATCCGGGGCGGCGTGATAGAAAAAGCTCGCACCGGATGACCTCGCCCCTCGCCAGCGCGCTGCTCCTCGCCTGCGCCCTCCTCGGGTGCGGAAACTCCGATCGCTCCGGCCAGTCCGGGCACGGCAAGCCGATCGGCGCGGCCGCGGCGCCGCGTCTTTACGCCGGCGGGCGCCGCACATGCCTGGTGCGCAGCGATGAGGTCCGCTGCTGGGGCGACGCCAGCCACCGCGCGCTCGGCCCCTCGGTCGCGATGTCGACCACCGCGGTTCCGACATCTATGCCTGAAATCGAGAACGCGACCGACATCGCGTTCGGCGAGGCGCATGGCTGCGCGCGGATGACGGACGGCAGCGTTCGCTGCTGGGGGTCGAACGAGGAAGGGCAGCTCGGGGTCGCCGGCGTGAGCGGCGACTCGGCCCGCCCCTTGCCGGTCCCCGGGGTGACCGGCGCGACCCGGATCGCCGCCGGCGGCCGTCACCGCGAGCGGCGTCCGCTGCTGGGGCGGCGGCCACCTGTCGCCGCCTGCCGGGCTCGATGCCACCGCGATCGCGGTCGGCGCGCAGCACGCCTGCGCGGTGGCGCGCGACCGCACGGTCCGCTGCTGGGGCGACGACGCGCACCACCAGCTCGGACAGCTGAAGACGCTCGCCGGCGTCGACGAGATCGCGGCCGGCGGCGACACCACCTGCGCCCGCAGCAGCGGCAAGGTGCTGTGCTGGGGCGGCAACGCCGCCGCCCAGCTCGGCGACCCGTCGCTGGAGGACAGCGCGGAGCCGCGCGCCATCGCCGGCCTCGACGACGCCACCGCGATCGGGCTCGGCATGCAGCACGCCTGCGCCCTGCGCGCCGGCGGCCAGGTGGTCTGCTGGGGCGGATCGGACCGGGGATCCTTCGGCTATCCGGACGGCTGTCCGCAGGACCGCGTCGGTCGGCAAGGCCAGGCCGGCACTTCCGGCGTGCTGATGTCGTTCTGCGCCGCGCCGATGCCGGTGCCGGGGATCGAGGACGCGGTGGCGATCGCGCACGGCGCCGACCACGCGTGCGCCGCCCTGCGCGGCGGCGCGGTCCGCTGCTGGGGCGGCGCGGGCTACAGCGAGCTCGGCAACCGCGATCACGGCGCCGCCGGCAGCGCGGAGCCGATCGAGGTGGTGTTCGCGACCCCCAGCCCGCGCGCCGCGCCGCAGGCAGCGCTGGCAGTCGCCGCCGCGGGCGACTGGAGCTGCGCCATCCTCGCCGACCACTCGGTCAGGTGCTGGGGCACGAGCAACCTCGGCCAGCTCGGTCCCAGCGTGAAGGAGCGGAGCGCGAAACCGGTTCCGATCGACGGGCTCGGCGCGGTGCACTCGCTGTCGATGGGCCCGTACCACGCCTGCGCGATCCTCGAGAAGGGCGGCGCCCGCTGCTGGGGCTCGAACGATGCCGGCCAGCTCGGCGACGGCACCACCGAGAAGCGCACGGCGCCGGTCGCTCCAATCGGGGTCCCGGAGCTGACCCACATCGCCATCTCGCAGTCGTCGTCCGGTCCACATACCTGCGCGCTCGACAGGGCGGGCCAGGTCTGGTGCTGGGGCGGCAACCAGACCGGCGAGGCGAACCCGGCCGACAGCAAGCCGGCCTCGCCGACCCCGACCAGGATCGCCGGCGTGAGCGGCGCGACCCAGATCGCGGCCGGCGACGGCGCCACCTGCGCGGTGGTCAAGGGCGGCGTGCTCTGCTGGGGCGTGCTGCACGGCCCCAGGGACGTCCGGACCCGGCTCGCGAGGCCGACCCGCATCGCCGGCCTCGACGAGGTGGTCGCGGTCGCCCTCGGGTACCAGTCCTACTGCGCCCTCCTGGCCGACAAGAGCGTGACCTGCTGGGGTCACCTGCGCGATGACCGCGAGCGGCGAGCGATCGATTTCGCCGGCCCGGTGGCGGAGATCTCGATGCAGTACTCGTCGGTGCTCGCGATCCTCGAGAACGGATCTGCGATGACGGCGTGGGTCGAGGAGGAGCAGAAACCGGTCCCGGTGCCCGTCGCGAATCCGGTCCAGGTCGCCTGCGCCACCTACCACTGCTGCGCGCTCGACGCGAACCGGCGCGCGGTCTGCTGGGGCTCGAACGGAAACGGCCAGCTCGGCGACCCGGATCAGGGCTATGGCGGGGAGTCGAAGGAGCCGGCCCCCGTGGCGCTGTAGTAGGATTCCTCGCCATGCAGTGGCCGCGCGTGCGGTGGAGCGCGCTGGTCCCGGCCCGCCGGGGGTGGCTGCGGCTGGTCGCGGCGCCGTCGAGCTACCTGCTCGTCATCGCGCTGGTCCTGACCGCCGCCGCCAAGCTGCGCGTGCTGGGCGAGCTCGAGGGGGTGAGCGCGCGGCCGCTCTGGTGGATCGCGATCTGCGCCGGCGACGCGGCCTTCTATCTCGGTCTCGCAGCTCTGTTCGCGCTCGGCGAGCGGCGCTTTCCGTGGATCATGGCGGTCACCATCCCGCTCTCTCTCCTGGTCGCGGCGGTCGCGGTGGTCAACGCCGCGTACCTCGGCATCGCAGGCGAGCAGATGACCTGGCAGGTGATGGCGGTCGGGCTCGATCGCTTCGGCGACGTGAGCGGCATCGTCGGCGAGCAGGCGGCGCAGCTCGGCTGGGGCTCGCTCTTGACCGCGCTGGTCCTCGTCGGCCAGCGACTGCACCCGGCCGCCGAGGCCGGCGCGCGCGCGCACGCCGCCGCGCTGGTCGCCGCCGTCGCGCTGCTCGTCGCGCTCCTGGCGCCGGACGGCAGCGCCTTCGCGCTGACCCGGCTGCGCGGCAACGCGGTGCTCCGGACCTACTGGGGCTGGCTGACCGACGACCGCGACGCGCGCTCCGCCGAGGTCTGGTTCCAGGGCTACGACCCGCCCGAGCTTGTCGACGCGCAGGGGCTGGCGGCGCTGCGCGCCGGTCCGCGCCCCAACGTGGTCGTCATCGTCCTCGAGTCGGTGCGCCGCGACGCGACGACGCTCGCGGCCCCGAACGCGCCGGCGCGGACACCCAACCTGGCCCTTCTCGCATCGCGCGGCCTGGAGATCACCGGCGGCCGCGCCGTGGTGCCGCACACGACCAAGTCGGTCTTCTCCATGCTGTGCGGCCGGCTGCCCCTCATGCAGCTCGCGCTCATCGAGGCGGACGGGCCGCTCGACATCCAGTGCCTGCCATCCGCGCTCGGCGCCGCCGGCTGGCGCACCGGCTTCTTCCAGAGCTCGGTCGGCGCCTTCGAGGACCGGCCGCGGCTGGTGCGCCGCATGGGTTTCTCCTCCTTCGCCGCCTGGGAGGACATCGGCGGCCAGCCGCTCGGCTACCTCGCGTCCGACGACGAGAGCCTGGCGGCCCCGCTCGCGGCCTGGATCGATCGCGATCGCGGAAGACCCTTCTTCGCGGTCCTCCTCACCTCCTCGACCCATCACCCGTACCGCCTGTCGCATGCCGCGGAAGCGGCAGGCGGGCCGGCCGACACGCCGCGCGACCGCTACCACCGCCTCATCGAGGCCGAGGATCGCCTGGTCGGCCGGGTGGTCGCGCTCCTCGCCGCGCGCGGCCTCACCGACAGCACCATCGTCGTCGCGCTCGGCGATCACGGCGAGGGGTTCGGCGAAAAGGGCATCCGCCAGCACGACAACGACTTCTTCGACGAGGGCCTGCGCGTCCCCTGGGTCATCGCCGGCCCGCGCGTGCCGCACGCGGTCGTGCCCGGCGACGCCAGCCTGGTCGATCTCGCCCCCACCCTGCTCGAGCTGGCCGGCGCGCACATGCCGGCGGCCGTGGCGCAGACGACCCCGGCGCGCAGCCTGGCGAGCGGCGCCTCACCCGGACCGCGGCTCCTGGTCTTCTCCTGCTGGTTCGACATCCGCTGCCGCGGCTTCGTCGGCAACGGCCAGAAGGTGGTCTTCATCCCCGAGATGAGCCGCGCCTTCTGGTTCGACCTCGCGCGCGACCCCCACGAGAACAGCCCGCGCCCGCTCGACGACCAGCTGGCCCTCCATCTCCAGCGCGCGCACATGGTCATCGACTCGCACCGCGTCCTCGAGTGGCCGAAAGGCCGCGCCGCGATGAACGACTATCCGCCGTGGACATGCCCGGCGGGTGACAGCTGCCGCCACCCGAAGAGCCCGGCTGGTGGCATGTTCGGCGGCGATTGATGCTATAGACGTGGCGATGTCGTCAGAGAAGCCGCGCCATCCGCCAGGGCTCGCCGTCCTGTTCCTGACCGAGATGTGGGAGCGCTTCAGCTTCTACCTGATGATCGGCATCTTCTATCAGTACCTGGTCGACTCGCAGACCGGCGGCATGGGGTGGAGCGGCGAGAAGGCGGCCAGCGTGGTCGGCTCGTATCTCGGCCTGGTCTACTTCACCCCGTTCATCGGCGGGCTCATCGCCGATCGACTGCTCGGCTGCCGGAAGACCATCTTCATCGGCGGGTTCTTCTTCATCGCCGGCCACACGCTGCTCGCGGTCCCGACCGAGCCGGTCCTCTATCTCGCGCTGGCCTGCCTCATCATCGGAAACGGCTGCTTCAAGCCGAACATCTCGACCCTGGTCGGCAACCTCTACCCGGCCGACAGTCCGCTCCGCGACAACGCCTACACGATCTTCTACATGGGCATCAACGTCGGTGCCTTCGCCTGCAACTTCATCGCGGCGATCGTGCGCAACCTCTACGGCTGGCACTGGGCGTTCGCCACCGCCGGCTTCGGCATGGGGCTCGGCGTCCTCATCTTCTTCCTCGGCCAGAAGTACGTCCGCCACGCCGACGTCGATCCGAAGAAGGCGCGGCGGGACAGCCCGGGCGAGGACCTGACGCCGCTCTGGATCGAGTGCATCCTGCCGGCCATCGTCACCGGCGCCGCCGGCTGGTTCATCGGCAAGAACATCGCGCTCGGCCCCGCGACCACCGCGTTCCTGTTCGCCTCCGTGCCGGCCTGCGTGTTCTTCATCCGCATCTGGCGCAAGCTCGAGAACCCGACCCACCGCGGCCGGGTCGCCGCGCTGCTCACCATCTACGGGGTCGTGATCGTCTTCTGGATGGTGTTCCAGCAGAACGCGACCGCGCTCACCGCCTGGGCGGTCAGCAACACCGACCGCACCCCGAGCGCGGTGGTCAAGCCGGTCATCGATCTCACGCCGGAGTTCGCCGAGTCGGCGCCGCCCGAGTACTTCAAGAACGCAGCGCCGAGCACGCCGCGCCCCGACCGCGCCAGCTACCAGGTCATCTCCGACGAGCAGTACAAGAAGCTCAAGAAGAAGCAGCCGGAGGACGGCGTCGTCTATCCGGTGACGCAGAAGATGTTCGACGAGGTGTACGCCGGCGCGACGCCGGCGACCCCGCTCCTGCCGCCGCAGAAGCAGCTGAAGCTGGTCAACGCCGAGCTGTTCCAGTCGATCAACCCCGGCTGCATCATCCTGTTCGCGCCGCTCATGGTCGCGTTCTGGCACTTCCTCAACTTGCGGCGCCGCGAGCCGTCGACCGCGGCCAAGATCGGCGCAGGTCTCTTCCTGACCGGCCTGTCGGCCGTCGTCATGGTGGTCGCGGTGCACGCCGCCGGCGCGCCGGAGGGCAAGGTGTCCGCCTGGTGGTTATTCGGCACCTACGCGGTCATCACCGTCGGTGAGCTCTGCCTGTCGCCGATGGGTCTGTCGCTGGCGAACAAGCTCTCGCCGCCCCACATCCGGGCCTTCATGATGGGTGGCTGGTTCCTCTCGACCTCGATCGGCAACAAGATGTCGGGGGTCTTCGGCGAGGTCTACCACCGCTGGGACCACACGGTGTTCTTCTGGGTCAACACCGGGGCGGCCGTGGTGGCGTCCGCCGCCATCTTCGCTCTCCTCCCCTGGCTGCGCCGCCAGATGGCCGAATCCACGAGCCCCTCGGCGCTCGCCGAGGACAAGAAGACGCACACGGCCGCGTCCGCCTGAGCCGGCGAGCCGCCGTCAGGTCGTCTGCCCTTGCTTTCGCGGGAGCTTTCTAGAAGATCCCGGGCCATGAAACGCCTGGCAGCCTTCACCGCCACCCTCGTCCTCGCCGGCTCCTGCAGCCCCAAGGAGCGGCAAGTCAAGTTCACGTACGCCGAGATGCGAGCCCACCTCGATAACGGGCTCAAGATGGTCATCATCCCGGACAAGACGACCTCGATGGTGCAGGTCGACGTCCGCTACGAGGTCGGCTCGAACGAGGACCCGCCGGGCAAGGCCGGCATCGCCCACATGGTCGAGCACATGATGTTCCAGCACCACATGCTGGGGCCGGACAAGCCACCGACCTTCGATCTCCTGCCGCAGATCGCGCTCAGCTTCAACGCCTACACCACCTACGACAAGACGCACTACTTCCTCCTCGGCTCGAAGGAGGACCTCGAGACCCTGCTCAAGGTCGAGGCGTTCCGCATGAACGCGCTCTGCGAGACGGTCCCCAAGGAGCAGTTCGAGCGCGAGCGCGAGGTGGTGCGGAACGAGATCCGCGGCCACTACACGACGCCGGACGGCCTCATGCCGGACATCGTTCTGTCGGACGTCTACCCGAAGGGCCACCCGTACAGCCACTCCACCGGCGGTAACGACCAGCAGCTGGCGAACATCACCTTCGACGACGTCTGCCAGTTCATGAACAACTACTACACGCCCGAGCGAGCGACGGTGATCGTGACCGGGAACGTGGACCCGCAGAACGCCGGCCGCATGATCAAGAGCATCTTCGGAGGCATTCCGAAGCGACCGGCGGCGCCGCGCGCGGCGGTCGTCCCGCTCGAGACCCACTACAAGAAGGTCGAGCACCTGCTCGACATCGAGCGGCCCGTGGTGTGGATCGTGTGGCCGACCCCGTCGCGCACCAGCAAGGACTGGGCGAAGCTGCGCGCGCTGTTCGCCGCCGTCCTCCGCATCTCGAAGCAGGCGGACGAGTGGGATGTCGCAACCAGCGTGCAGGCCATCCCGCCGGGTGCGCTCGGCGGCAACCTGGCGCCGGTCTTCGCCCTGGTGATGGAGCTGCCGGCCGGCGGCAACGTCGACAAGGCGCTCGACCTGGTCTGGAGCAAGACCAAGAACGCCGGCTACGGCCTCAAGTTCGCCGACTTCGACCGCGAGACCAAGCAGCTGGCCCGCATGGATTTCGTCGAGAGCCTGGAGAGCCTGGCCGGGCGCGCCGAGTCGGTGGCTGACGACATCCAGTTCTCCGACGGCACGGTCGGGTTCGACTCCAACAAGGAGTACCTGCTCAAGGAGTTCCACGAGATCGACACCATGAGCGCCGACGGCTACGCCGACTTCGCCAAGAAGACGCTCGACAAGGACAAGGCGGTGGTCGTCGTCTTCAAGCCGAGCGGCAAGGGCAAGAAGGGCGACGCCCGCGCCTCGCTGGCCTTCACCGGCAAGAGCCACGACGTCCAGCCGGAGCCGATCGTCGACCCGGCGGAGGCCAAGCACCCTCTGCCCTCACCGAAGAGCAAGTCGATCATCTCGAGCGCCCAGCGCTACACGCTGGGCAACGGCATGAACGTCATCCTGCTGCCGACCGGCGACCAGGGGCTGCCGATCATGCACGCCCAGCTGCAGTTCAACGTCGGCTCTGCCAACGAGCCGAAGGGCAAGGCCGGCCTGGCCGCGGTCGCGGCGGACTTCCTGCAGCCGCCGAAGGACGCCACCTTCACCAAGTTCGTCTCGCTCGCCGACGAAGCGGACGACGACCACACGACCTTCGTCTCGCGCGGCCTCAACATGTACTCCGACATCGTCATCGAGGGCCTCGAGCGCAGCGTGAAGGTCGGCGAGTACGAGCAGGAGAGCATCGAGAAGTGGCAGAAGCGGATGAAGGACCAGCTCTCTCGCGAGGAGACCAGGCGCAGCCTGGCCTACAACCAGGAGATCTGGAAGGCCGTCTACGGCGCCGACCACCCGTACACGGTGAACGGTCAGCCGACCGCCGCAACGATCTCCAACATCGGCTACGACGCCGCGATGTCCTGGAAGCGCGAGCACTTCAGCGCGAAGAACGCGACCCTCATCGTGGTGGGCAACTTCGACGTGAAGGCGGTCAAGTCGAAGATCTCGGACACCTTCGGTGACTGGGACAGCGGCCACCAGGACAAGCCGGCGCCGGCCACCCGTCCGCAGACCGCCGGCCCGACGGTGGTCGGCGTCATCAGCAAGGAACGGCCGCAGATGGACACGTACATGGCCTACCCTGCGCCCGCCGGCGTCGACGGCCAGCTGGCCGCCCGCATGGTGCTCGCCCAGATGCTGAGCATGCGCATCGAGACCATCCGCACCGAGCTCGGCTCGACCTACACCATTCGCGCCTGGCGCACCTCTCACGTCGGCCCCAACGCCTACGAGATCGGCGTGCGAGGCGGCTCGGTCGGCGTCGATGCCCCGCGCGCCGGCGAGACCCTCAAGGCCATGCGCGAGAAGGTCGACTCGCTGCGCAAGGGCGTCGACTTCGACAAGACCTTCGCCCTCGCCCGCCGCGCCGTCCTCCGCCAGCTGCTCGTCCAGTCCTCCGAGACCGGCGCCCTCGCCGATCGCCTCGCCACCATCGCCTCATTCGGCCTCGGCCCCGAGCACTACGACACGCTCATCAAGTACGTCGCCGCCGTGTCACCCGCGCAGGTCAAGGCCCTCGCCGAGGCCGAGCTCGACCCGAAGAACGAGGTCATCGTCTGCTCGGCCGACCGGAAGACCCTCGAGAAGGCCTTCAAGGAGGCCGGCCTCACCGCCGCCAAGTACGTCGAGCCCAAGTGACGGCTACTTGAGGTAGGCGGCGGCCGCGGCCTGATGGAGGCGGCGGAAGGCGATGCACTCGTCGACCGCCTCGAGGACGAAGAGGGCGACCGGCGGCAGGGCGCCCTGCTTGTCGGCGAGGGCCTTGAGGGCGGAGGCGACGGCGGGGCGCGATTCGGCGCGGCAGACGCCGGCGAAGACGCGGGCGGCGGCGGGGCGGTCGGTGTCGGCGGTGCGGCCAGCGAGATCGCCGAAGCGGGCGAGCGCGACCGGCAGGGCCTGCGCCTGGCTCGAGGTGTCGGCGACCAGGCGGGCGAGGAGGTCGATGGCGGTGGGGACCGGGATCCTGTCGTCGCGGATCGCGGCGAGGGTGCGCGCGAGGAGCGGAGGCTGGCGGAAGTAGGCGAGCGCGGGCTGGTAGCGGCCGTCGTTGAGCGAGAGGATGCGCTCGTAGAGGGCGGCGCCGCCGGCCGGCGCGGCGGCGAGGGTGAGGAGATCGGAGTCGGCGGCGGGGTCGCGGCGGCCGGACGGCTGCTTGAGCCAGTCGTCGAGCTTCTTCAGCGCCTGCTTCTGGACCGCGGCGTCGTTGCCCTCGCGGGTGGCGAGCGCGACCAGGACCCGGCGCACGGCCGTCGTGACCTCGCCGTCGGTGGCGGCGCCGGAGACGCCGACGGTGCGCAGGAGCGGGGCGTACGGGGCGAGGAGCGCGGCGAACCGCTTCTTGCCCTTCGGCTCGACCACGCTGCGGGCGACCAGCTCGAGCGTCTCGAGGGCGCGGCCGCACGTGATCGGATCCTTGCCGGCGGCGAGCAGCGTGAGCGTGTCGAGCGCGGCGGCGAAGCCGATCTGGCCGGAGCGCAGGAGGGTGTCGAGGTCGTCGGCCAGGCCGGCCTGCTCGCGCGCGGTGAGCTTCGCCTTGCTCGCCAGGGCGTGCAGCTGGTCGGGCGGCAGCGTGTAGAGGTAGTAGCCGCGCTCGCCCGGGTTGGGGTGGATCCAGGCCGGACAGGAGGTGGCCGGCAGATCGAGCGCGGCGGCGTCGCGGTCGAGGAGCGTGCAGACCGGGGCGCGGCCGCCCTGCCAGGCGACGCAGACCGGGACCTGCCAGCGCGTGGTCGGCGCGGCCGCCGCCAGCGGCGAGCGGTACGGCTCCTGCTTCAGCGTCACGCGCGGCGCGGCGCCCGGCTTGCACTCGAGCGCGGCGGCGACCACCGGGATGCCTGGCTGGTCGACGAAGGAGCGGACCGCCGGGCCGAGGTCGCGGCCGGCGGCGGTCGACCAGGCCTTCGCGATGTCGGCCGAGGTCACGTTGCCGTCGGCGTGCGCGGCGATGTAGCTCCGCATCGCCTTCTGGTTGGCGTCGCGCCCGACGA
>Ga0310810_10004500_pt1 | contig 15424 bp, 10 predicted proteins | sample NCmetagenome_FD_207641 | JGI IMG/M metagenome (GOLD analysis project Ga0310810, IMG submission 207641) | Soil microbial communities from experimental microcosm in Duke University, North Carolina, United States - NC | ecosystem: Engineered > Artificial ecosystem > Soil microcosm > Unclassified ...
AGACTGTAGAAGACGCACCCGACGACGAACAGACATACGCCGTGCACGAAGACGTCCGCGATGCCGTAGCTCTGGCCGACGGCGGGCGAGAGCAGCGGGACCACGAGCGACGGCACGAAGGCGAGAACCGCCAGCTCGGCGAGTCCCGCGCCCGTGCGCGCTGCGAGCAGGCGCGCCCGCGAGACCGGCAGCGACAGTGTGAAGAGCGTCCCGCCGCCGCTCGATTGCGACAGCAGGCCCCCGGTGCCGAGCAGCGCGGCGAAGAGCGTACCCATCTGGACCGGCATCTGGCGATACCACTGCGACCAGATGTAGCCGCGGTAGCTGCGTGCCAGCTGCGCCGCCTCCTGAATGCGGCGCCCGAGCTCGCCGCCGTCCTGCATCGACGGCACGAGCGGCAGCAGTGCCATGACCTTCGGATAGGCGAGAACGCTGCCGCCCGCCGAGCAGACGAGGATGATCAAGCCGATCAGAAACCGCCAGCGCGTTTCGAGCCAGACTCTGTACCAGAGCATCTCAGTCCTCCACTGCGTCTTCGCCGGCGACAGTGTCGAGGAAGATTTCCTTCAACGTCACGGGCACGACGTCGATCGACACGGGATTGAGCGCCCGCGCTTCGTCGACGAGGCCGTCCGCGCCTGCGCTCGACAGCACCGACAGTACCCGCCCGTTGCGGCGGACGCGCTCGACGCCCGGCGACCGGAATGCGGGCTGCGGCGCGTCACCGTCGAACACGAGCTGGATGCGCCGATAACGCTCGCGCAGATCGTCGAGCGCGCCCGCGACGAGAGCGCGGCCGCGATCGACGATGGCCACGTGATCGGCGATCTGATCGACCTCGGCGATCTGATGCGAGGAGAAGAACACCGTCGCCTCGGCGCGTGAGACGTGCGTCACCAGCGCCTGCAGCACTTCCTCGGTCATCGCCGGATCGAGGCCTGAGGTCGGCTCGTCGAGCACAAGCAGATCGGCGCCGCGGCACAGCGCGAGCAGGAGCGCCAGCTTCGTGCGCATCCCGCGCGAGAGCGCCTTCACGCGCCGGTTGGGCGGCAGGTCGAACGCCCGGAGATAACGCTCCTCGAGGTCGCGCCGCCATTTCGGGTAGAACGACGCCGTGAAGCGAGTCATCTCCTCGACGGTCATCCCGTCGTAGAGATCCTTCTCCTCGCCCACGAACGCGGTTCGCTGCCGGATCGCCACGCCGCTTTCCGCGCCGGCAGCCGAGAGCTCGAACACGCGCGCTTCGCCCGACGACGGCCGCACCATGCCGAGCAGCATCTTGATCGTCGTCGTCTTGCCGGCGCCGTTCTTCCCGAGGAAGCCGTAGATCGACGAGGCGGGCACGCGCAGGTTCAGTCCGCGCACGGCCTCCACGTCGGCGTACGTCTTTCGAAGATCGATGGTCTGGATCACAGGTGCGTCAGTCGCCATGGCTGCCTACCTTCGTCAGTCCAGCGAGCTCCGCTTCGAACAGCCGCCGGATCTCTTCGTCGCTGACACCTTTTGCGTGGAGCTTGTCGACGGCGGTGGCCACGATGCCCTGCGCGGCCCGCAGCTTGTCGGTGGTCTTGCGCGCGGAAGCCTGCTGTGTCACGAACGCCCCGGCGCCGTGGCGCAGCTCGATGACGCCTTCGTGCTCGAGCTCGCGGTAGGCCTTCGCTACGGTGTTCGGGTTGATCACGAGCTCCTCCGCCAGGGGCCGAATGCCGGGAAGCTGCTCGCCGGGCCGCAGGGCGCCGGTTTCGATGGCGTGCTTCACCTGCTCCATCAGCTGGAGGTAGATGGGCACGCCGAGCGAGGGGTTGGTGCGGTACAGCATCGGCAACTGTGCTACTGAACTAGCACAGTATTACTGTATGCCTCAACCCCGGGAGCTTGTCAAGAGGGCTGTGAAGAGTGGTGCAGGACTTCAGTCCTGCGTTACGTCGCGTGATCCCCCAGCGCGCGACGCTCGAATCGGGCCGCGGCGGCGCGGACGATCACGTCGGCCGCGGCGTCGAAGCCGATGGCCGCGGTGTCGACGGTCAGGTCGTAGTTGCGCATGTCGGTCCAGTCCACGCCGGCGAGCGCTTTCACGAACCGCGCGCGCGCGCGATCGGAGTCGTGGACGCTGCGTAGCGCCGCAGCGCGGTCGGTGATCTCGTGCACCTGCTGTTCCCGCTCGATACGCCACGCCTCGGGCGCGTGAATGAAGACGGTCAGGACACCGGCGCGCCCGCGGAGCGTCTGCGCCGTCGCGCGCCCGACGATCACCGTCGGCTCGGCAGCGATCTGCCCTTCGACAATCTCGCTGATGATCTTCTTCTCGATGTCGAACAGCTCGCCTTCGTAGGCTTCGTCGGTCTGGGGCGGCACGTAGCTCGCCGAGTCGGGCGCGCCGAAGGCGAATGTCTGGCCGAGCCGAGACCACCACGATCCGACAGGCTGGACCTTCTCGGTCGCGTCGCTCGTGCGCAGGTATTCGGAGGCGACGCGCAGCATGTCGCGGTCGATGAATCGATAGCCGAGGCGTTCGGCGACGGAACGGCCCACGTACGAGCCGCCGCTGCCACGCTGACGGGAGATGGCGACGGTCTGAATCATGCCGGCGGTATTATCATCGATCGCCAATGGACGAAACCATGCGCGACATCATTCACGCCGTCCGCGAGGAATTCCTCCGGTACAAGGCGCTCGCCGAAGCCGCCATCGCCCAGCTGTCGGACGCGGAGCTGTGCGATCCGCGGTCGGCGAACGGCAACTCCATCGCCGTCATCTGCTGGCACGTGTCCGGCAATCTCGGCTCACGCTTCACCGACTTCCTGACGGCGGACGGCGAAAAGCCCTGGCGCCAGCGTGACGAGGAGTTCGACCCGCGTGCCGTGACGAAAGAGGAACTGCTCGCGAAGTGGCAGCAGGGATGGGACGTGCTCGTCAGCACACTCGGCACCTTGAGCGACTCGAATCTCGGCGGCACGGTCACGATTCGCGGTCAGGCGATGAGGGTGCACGAAGCGCTGCTGCGCGCTCTCGCGCACGTGGCATCGCACGTCGGCCAGATCGTGCTGCTCGGCAAGGTGGCGCGCGGCGGCGAATGGCGGTATCTCAGCATCGCGCCGGGTCAGTCGGCCGCCTACAACCAGAACCCGACCGGCGAACGCGCCGCGAGCCACGCCCAGTCGCTCGCGGACCGTGTCGAATCGGCCAAACGGCCGTAGCTCGATGGACGTCCACGTTTCGTCGATCGATCGCATTCCGATACTGACACTGCACGGACGCTTCGATGGGTTCGGCGCTCTGCAGTTCGACGAAACCGTGCAGGCGCTCGGCGCCTCGTCTGCGTTCTGTATCCTCGAGTGTGCCGGCGTCGCCTACATGTCGAGCATCGGCCTGCGGTCGCTCGTCGCGCTCGAAAAATCGCTGCGCGCGCGCGATGGCGGACTCGTCCTCGTCGCCCTGACACGGCCGGTGCAGCAGGTCCTCGAGCTGACGAAGCTCGAAGCGTGGTTCCGATCGGCGCCGACTGTCGACGCAGCGATCGCGCTCGTGCGTGCCGGTTCGCACGGTCCCGTCGTGGAGCAAACGATATCCGGGCGCCGGCTCGCCGTGTGCCGCATGGCCGGCGGCGCAAGCTGCCTCGAGTGGTGGGGCTCGACGGCGGACGGGCCGCTTACGACCGTCGGCCTCGCCGACCTCGGCTTCGCTTTCGGCGTGGGCGGTTTCGGCGAGCGCGTGGACATGCAGGCCGGCATCGGCGCGTTCGTCTGCACGCCGTGGTTTGCGGGCGTACTGCCGGCCGAAGCGCACGGCGTCTCCGACTTCATTACCGGCGGTGCGTCCGCCGCGATGCCCATTCAGATTGCGTCGGCACTGGGCGTCGCCGGCACGCCCGCGTTCGCCATCGAGATCACCGCGGAAGAACCGTTCATGCTGCTCGAGGCCGTACGCGACGTGTGCGATCTCGCGGCCGCCGATCTCGGCGCGCGCCGGCCGTCGATGGGGATCGTCGCGGTCGGCGAACGCCGCGGCGGAGGCGGCCTTCTTGCCGTGGGCGTCGTCCGCGAGCCGGCACGCGAGCCCGGGCTGCCGGCGTCGTCCGGCGATCACATCCCGATCGGATCGGGCCGCACGATCGCCGGAGGTGGCGTGTCGATTGTCGCGACGGCCTCGATCCGCGCGGGCTTCGATCTCCAGGATGCGCTGCGGTCGATCGCCCAGGCCGACGCGCTCAGCGGCGTCGTCGGGCTCGACGCGCCCATGCTGCTCGCGCGCGCGACGATCTGGGTGTTTCTGCCCGACACGATTCGCGGCGGCGCGGAGAAGCTGCTCCGCATTACGGTCGACGGCGACCTCGCGCTGCAGCCGGCCTGGGACGCGATCGCGCGCCGCCTCTACGCCGACTGCCAGTCGGTGACGCTGACGCCGCTTCACGGCGGCTTCAACTCGAAAACCTTCCGCGTGTCCGCATACGACCGCGACGGACGGCGGATGCTGCCGACGGTGCTCAAGATCGGCCCGGCGGCGATCACGGCGCGCGAGGAGCAGGCGAACCGCGACTACGTGGCGCGGTTCATCCTGAACAACGGCACGACCGTGCTCGGCGACGCGCATGAAGGCGAGTGGTCCGGCCTGCGCTACAACTTCCTGGGCGTCAACGGACCCGAGAGCCGCGTCGTGTGGCTGCGCGATCACTACCTGCACCGGCCCACGGAAGACGTCGTGCCATTGTTCGAGACGCTGCTCACGCGAGCGCTGAAGCCATGGTACGCGCAGCCGAAATGGGAGCAGGTGTGGCTCTATCGGGACCACACGCCGCTCCGGTTATTTCCGCACCTGCTCGAGGTCGCCGAGCGGGATCTGCGTATCTCCTGCGATGCGCCGCTGCTCGACTGTCCGGAGCTCGGTCTGCAGCTGCCGAATCCGTTTCACTTCCTGAAGCACGAGTATCCGCGGCGCGCGAAGGATTCGCGCCTCTGGTACACAACGGTCTGCCACGGCGACCTGAATCTGCAGAACGTGCTCGTGGACGAGCGGGAGAACGTCTACGTCATCGACTTCTCGGAAACGCGGCCGCGCAACGCCGTGTCCGACTTCGCGCGCATCGAGCCCATCCTGAAGTTCGAGCTCACCCGCCTCGAGAGCGACGACGATCTGCGGCGGCTGCTCGAATTTGAAGTCGGGCTGACGAGCGTCAAGCGGCTGGGCGATCCGCCGCCGTTCACCTATCGCGGCGACGATCCCCTCGTCGCGCGCGCCCACACGATCATCGCGCTGCTCCGGCGATATGCCGACGTCGTCACGCTCTTCGAGACGGACATGCTGCCGTACTGGCTGGCCGTGCTCGAATGGACGTACTCGGTCGTGTGTTACACGCAGGAGTCGCCTCGGCAGAAGCGGTATGCGGCGTGCAGCGCCGCGCTCATCTGCCGCGCGATGCAGGAGCTCGAGTCGGGCGCCTGACGCCTCGCGTGTCGGGTTCTTACAATCAACATCGCGAGCGGCGGTGGTAACGTGGCACTCGGAGGCGGCATGCGACGTATCGTGGCGGTCTAGTCAGGATGGCGGCGACCGCCTCCGGCCAGCAGCCGGATCTGAAGATGTTCTCGTGACGGAGCGATCCTCCTCGATCTGCGAGAACGGCGCGTCCACATGAATGATCAGCTCGATCGTCCCGTCCGGCGGGATCCCCTGGGTCTGGTCGTCGTGCGCATCGGAGACGGCCTGTCGAAGAAACCACACGCAGTCGACGAAGGCGTCAAGCGGCGGCGGCAGGGGATATTCGCGATACGACGGCGGCATGGCGCATCGTACCGCGGAGTGCGAGTGGTGCGAAAATGCACGGCATGAGCGAGATCCCACGCCGGGAGTTTCTCAAGGCCGCATCGGCGGCGGGAGTCGTTGCGGCGGCGGTTGGTGGCCGCGAGTCAAGGGCCGGTGCCGCCGACGTTCGCATCTCGAGCCGCAGCTACACGCTGCGCGAGTATCCCATCCGCGCGCAGCGGCACAGCAAAGTGCGGATCACCGACAGGTTCTGGCAGCCGAAGCTGACGACAAACGCCACCGTCACGATTCCGATCGAAGCGCGAAAACTGCAGGAGACGGAGCGAGGTCTTTCGGGGAACGTCCTCGAAGCCGCGATCCTGTCGCTCGAGACGCGGCCCGATCCGACGCTACAGGCGCAGGTGGACGCATCCATCGAACGAATGAAGAGTGCGCCGGAGAGAGGAAACGCGGGATTCGAAGTGGCGGCCGCGTGGTTCGCCGCGACGGGGAAGCGCGATCTGCTCGAGCGTGCAATCCGGATCGCTGCGGGTCTTTACGACGAGTTCGCGACGACGAATCCACCGTTTTCCGGCGGCGAGCGCGACGCGATCAACTGCATCCAGCTGTTTCGCGCGACGCGCGATCGAAAGCATCTCGACCTGGCGAAGCACTATCTCGACATTCGCGGGCTCGAGAGCTCGGCGAACCGCAGCCGGCACAACCAGTCGCACAAGCCGGTGCTCGATCAAACCGAAGCCGTCGGGCATGCCGTCAACTGCGCGTCGCTCATGGTGTCGCTCGCCGACGTCGGCGCGCTGACGGGTCTCACGGAGTACTTCGCCGCGGCCGAACGTCTCTGGCGCGACGTCGTCGAGCGCAAGCTGTACATCACCGGTGGCATCGGCACAACCGGCAATGAAGGGTTCGGCGAGCCGTACTCGTTGCCGAACATTTCCGCGTACTCGGAAACGTGCGCGGTGCTCATGTTCATCACGTTCAACCACCGGATGTTTCTGGCGACCGGCGACGCCAGGTACATCGACGTGATGGAGCGGGCCATGTACAACAACGCGCTGTCGGGCGTGTCGGCCTCGGGCGATCGGTTCTTCTACGTCAATCGCCTCGCGAGCGCCGGCGACGGCCGCGATCTGCGGTGGGAGCGCGCGTCGCTCGAGTGCTGCCCGCCGAATCTCGTGCGGTTCCTCGCGTCGATGCCCGGATTCGTCTATGCGCAGGATCAGGCGGACGCGATCTACGTCAACCTGTATGTGTCGAGCGAGACGTCCTTCGTCGTCTCCGGAAAAGACGTCGCGTTGACGGTCGCGGGCGAGATGCCGTGGGGCGGCCGCTCGACGATCAGCATCACGACGCGCGAGGAGACGCAAGCGACGATCAAGCTGCGCGTGCCCGGCTGGGCGCGGAACACTCCGGTTCCGGGCGGCCTGTATCGCTACCTCGATCGAGGCGAATCGCGCGTCGCCGTGTCGATCAATGGCACACACGGGAACGCGGCGCCTGATCGGTTCGGCTATGTCTCCATCGCGCGGCGATGGTCAGCGGGCGACGTCATCGCGGTGGAGGTCCCGCTCGAGGCTCGTCGCGTCGTCGCCGACGACCGCGTCGTCGAGACGCGCCGCCGCGTTTCCGTCGAGCGCGGACCGATCGTCTACTGCGCGGAATGGCCCGACGCGCAGAGAACGCACGTCTCGGATCTCGTGCTCGAGCCCACGGCGCCGCTCACAGCGACGGCGGCTCCGGCGTTCTTCGGCGGAGTCACCGTCATCGACACCCAGGCCCGGCGCCACAACGCGCCATCATCGGCCGCGTCGCCGCTCAGGCTCATTCCGTATTACCTGTGGGCGAATCGCGGCGCCGGCGAGATGAGCGTGTGGGTGTCGTCCGCGCCGTACGCGATCGGCGACGCCGGCCCGGCCGGCGGCATCATCTTTTTCGACAACCCGAAGTACGCGGTCGACGGCTGGCGCTACCTCGAGGCCGCGCCCTTCGATCAGAGCGCCGGCGCGAAGTGGGGATGTTTCCGGCGGGCGATTGCCGGGGCGCGCGGCACAGCCGTCGGAACGGGGAAGCAGAACACCGCAGAGATGCTGGCGGCGTGCGCGGATCGCGGCACCGCCGCCGATCTGTGCGCCGGGCTCTCGGTCAACGGTGTTGGCGGGTGGTTCCTGCCGTCCCGCGACGAACTGGCGCTCCTATATCGCAACCTCGGAGCCGCGGGGCTCGGCGGCCTTCGCGACGCCGGCTCACGGGACAATGTCAGCTATTGGGCGTCCACGCAGTTGACGGCGGACATGGCAGCGCACATCGACTTCGCCGATGCCGGCCGTCAGCACTTCGACGACAAAGACTTCCCGCGCCGCGTGCGCGCCATCCGGTCGTTCTGATTCCGGGACGGGTCGATCCAATCGCGAGGATCGGCCGGGCCGTTGACGGGGCAAAAGGGCACTTCGGGCTCCAATTCCTCTGAATTCAGCCCCTTCCGGTGCTAGGATCCGCCAATTCTGTCTTGTCAGGAGGTCTGCATGCGCTTTCTCCGTAGGGGTGCTGTCTGTGCCTGGCTCGTCGTGCTGCTGGCGGCGCCCGCCGCCATCGCCCAGGTCCAGACCGGGTCGATTACCGGCAACGTCACCGATGCCAGCAGCGCCGTGCTGCCGGGCGTGACCGTCACGCTGAGCGGCGAGAAGCTGATCGGCGGTCCGTCCATTCAGACGTCGGATGCGACCGGCACCTACCGTTTCGACCGCCTACCGCCGGGCGCGTACACCGTCAAGTTCGAGCTGCAGGGATTCCGCAGCTTCACCCGCGACGACATCCGCGTCAGCGCATCGTTCGTCGCCACGGTGAACGCGAAGCTCGAGGTCGGCAGCGTCAGCGAGTCGATCACGGTCACGGGAGAATCGCCCACGGTCGACACGAAGTCCAACGTGCAGCAGACCATCATGAACCAGGAGGTTCTCGAGGGAGTGCCGACGGGACGTGATCCGTGGTCGCTCGCGAAGCTCATTCCCGGCGTCCAGGTGGCGACCTACGACGTCGGCGGCACGCAGTCGATGCAGCAGAGCAGCCTGTCGGCGCACGGCTCCAGCACCAACGACGTCAGCTACAACATCGACGGCGCGACGGTGAACTGGCCGGGCGGCGGCGGCGGCGCGACGATGGCCTACTACGACCAGGGGATGTTCGAGGAGGTCAACTACATGACGTCGGCCGTGCCGGCGGAGGTGTTGACGGGCGGCATCTCGATCAACATGGTGACCAAGGACGCAGGGAACAAGTGGAAGGGCCACGCCCTCTACAACTTCGCCAACGACGGCCTCCAGGCGACGAACCACGAAACCGCGGCGGCTCAAGCGGCAGCGGTCGGCCAGACCTTCCTTGGCAACCCGACGAAGAAGACGTACGACTTCAACCTCTCGGGCGGCGGCGCGCTGGTGGAAAACCGCGTGTGGGCCAACGGCACGATCCGCAAGTGGGTCGTCAACAAGCTGGTGAACGCGAGGAACGCCGACGGCAGCCAGGCCCTGGACGACAACGATCTCAAGAACTACTCCGGCAAGGTCGTGATGTCCCTGACGCCGAATAACAAGCTCGCGGGCTCGTATTTCTGGAACAACAAGATTCGCGGCCATCGCCGCGACACGCCACCCAACAACGTGCCCGACATCGCCGCGCTCGTGCAGACCAACCCGGTCAGCACGCCGCAGGTCAAGTACACGGGCGTCAGGGGCCGGACGGTGTTCGAGTCGAACTTCAGCCTGATGAACGGGCAGACGAACTATCTCTATCAGCCCGGGACGCCCGCTGACGCGATCCGCAAGCAGGACAACACGCTGTCGACGGCGGACTTCGCCGCGGGGCGTGAAGAACACCAGCCGAACTCGCGCACCGAGTGGGACAGCGCCGTGACGTTCGCGAAGAGCGGCCTGGGCGGCGAGCACTTGCTCAAGAGCGGCGTGCAGTACGGCCGGCTCTATTACGAGTCGCAGTACTCGGTCCAGGGCGACTACTGGTTGATCTACAACAACGGCGCGCCGTCGGCGATCCGCGAGTTCAACACGCCGGTCGACCCGAAGAACATAGCCAACGTCCTGGGCCTTTTCTTCCAGGACAACTGGACCATGAGCCACCTCACGCTGAACCTCGGCGTGCGGTGGGACCGCTACGTGGGCACGCTGCCGGCGCAGTCGAACCCCGGCGGCTCGTTCGTCGCGGCCAAGAGCACTCCCGAGCAGGAAGTGCTCAACCAGAAGATTGGCGTCTGGCGTCTGGGCGCCTCCTACGATGTAACGGGCGACGGGCAGACGGCGCTCAAGGCGAGCGCCAGCCGCTACGCGCTGCAGGTCGGCATCGATCGCGTGACGAACGTCAACCCGCTGACGAACGGCTCGCGCGACTGCCCGTGGTCCGATCCGAACGGCGACGGTAAGTTCCAGTTGTCGGAAGTGAACGTCGCGCAGTGCCCCGCGTTCAGCGGCGGCGTCAGCACGTTCTACGATCCGAACGGCGTGAAGTGGCCGTACTCCGACGAGGTGACGGCCGGCATCGAGCGTCAGGTGATGCGTGATATGCGCGTCGGCGTGATGTTCTACTACCGGACCAACCGGCAGCAGATCGGCCAGGTGAACACCCTGGTGCCGACCAGCGCGTACACCCAGTTCACGGTACCGGTGACGAACGGACCGGGCGGAACGGTCGCCTCGCCGAAGCCGACGACGGCGACGGTGTTCAATCTCGCTCCGGCGCTCGTCAGCGCGCAGAACAACATCCGCGGGAATCAGCCGTATCTCGACACCGACTACAAAGGCGTCGAAATCACCGCCAACAAGCGCTTCTCGCGCAACTGGCAGATGGTTGGCGGCGTGACGATCGGCAAGAACCAGGGCGGAACGACGAACGGAACGGACCTCAACGATCCGAACGTCACGCTGTTCCCGCAGGGCATCATCGGCAACGACTCCAAGTGGGCGTTCCGGCTGTCGGGTAGCTACCACCTGCCGTACGACTTGTCGCTCGCCGGGTCGCTGATTTCGAATCAGGGGTATCCGTACACCTCGTCGTTCTCGGTGTCGCGTGCGCTTGCCGCGACACAGGGCGTGGCGCTCACGCGTGCCAGCCAGACGGTGCTGTTGAGCAACCGAGGCGACGAGCGTCTGCCGAACGTCACGAGCCTCGACCTCCGACTCTCGCGGGCGTTCAAGTTCGGCCAGCGGCGGATCTCGCCGCAGGTCGACTTCTTCAACATTGGCAATGCCGCGCCGATCGTGTCGCTCAATAGCGCTGTGGGTGGCACGTATCTCGCGCCGTCGGAAATTCTGGCGCCGCGGATCATCCGCGTCGGCTTCGCTGTGGATTTCTAACGCTGTCGGGGACAGGGATTAGGGTTAGGGACTAGGGATTAGTCGTGTCACACTGCCACGCTGCAGAGTGACAGTCGTGATCCGCTAATCCCGATCCCTAATCCCTGCTCTTCGCGAGCGCGTCGGCGAAGAACGCGCGAGCGTCGTCCGCCCACACATGCATGCCCCTCGCGCCGCCGAAGCAGTGGCCCTGCTCGTCCTCAGGTCCTTCCGCCGGGTAGATCTTGCCAACGTACCGTTTACTGAGACGCGTGAATTCCGCGCCGAGGACGCGGCTTGGCTCGAGGCTCGCATCTTTGGGCGGCTGCAGCAGCATGACGGGAATCTCGATCCGGTGCACAGCCTTGACCAGGCGTTCGCGTAGAAGGGGATTGCCGTTCCAGCTCAGTGCGGCAGGCGAAATGGCGACCGCCGCCTTGAAGCCGGCGCCGCGCTCGGCGGCGAGCAGCGTTTCGATCCCTCCGTACGAGCAGCCGGCGACCGCGAGCCGCGTCTGATCAACGTACGGCAGACGCTTCACGTACGCGAGCCCGGCCAGCTGATCGTCGAGCTGCTCGGTTTCCATCAGATGCACCATCAGCTGTCCGGGTGCGCCGCCGCGCGTCTGACGCGCGCGCTCGATCTCGTTGGTGATGTACGCGCCTTCCGACGCGCCGTGCCCGCGCCGGACCGGCGCGAAAACGACATAGCCTGCCGGCACGAAGATCCGCGCGACGCCCTCGAACTGGGGCCCGCCCTCCGGGTGCTGCTCGCTGCCGTGGTTCCAGAGCAGGGCAGGAAATGGTCCCGCGCCTTCCGGCTTGAAAAGGAATCCCTCGAGCGTAGATGTCCGCTCTTGAACGTCACGCGCTCGCGCGGAGGGGCGCCAGGTCCGCGCTGCATCGCGGCGATCGGCAACCCCGAAAGGATCAGCACCGTGAACATCGCGGAAGGCTTCATCGGGTGATGATGGCAGAAAAAGTGGCGCAGGACTTCAGTCCTCGGTCCTAAAATGTTCGATCAATCATGACCAAGCGATTCATCCTCGTCGGCCTCTGCGGCCTCCTCCTTACAGCGGCGACCTTCGCGCAGCGCGGCGCGCAGAATCCGGCAGACACCGAGGGCCTTCGGTTCCGCTACATGGGCCCGGAGAGCGCGGGCCGCATCTCCGCTGTCGCGGGCGTACCCGGCGACAGCAACACGTATTACGCGGGCGCAGCATCCGGCGGCGTGTGGAAGACCACCGACGGCGCCAAAACGTTCGAGCCAGTCTTCGACGACCAGCCGGTCCAGGCGATTGGTGCGCTCGCCGTCGCCGCGTCGAATCCGAGCATTGTGTGGGCCGGCACCGGCGAGGCGTGGACGATCCGCGACAGCGATGTGACAGGCGACGGCGTCTACAAGTCGACGGACGCCGGCAAGACCTGGGCGAACATGGGGCTCCCTGAAACCGGCCGCATCGGCCGCATCATCGTCCACCCGACCAATCCGGACATCGTCTACGTCTGCGCGCTCGGACGCGCCACCGGTCCGCAGCAGGAGCGCGGCGTCTTCAAGACGGCCGACGGCGGCCGCACCTGGCAGCGGTCCCTGTTCGCCGATGAAAACACCGGCTGCTCGGGCCTGACGATGGACGCGAAGGATTCGAACGTGCTGTTCGCCGGCATGTGGCAGGTGGAGCTGCACACGTGGGCGGAAATCAGCGGCGGGCCTGGCAGCGCCGTCTATGTGACGCGCGATGGCGGGTCGACGTGGAAGAAGCTCGAGAGCGGCCTGCCGAAATCGCCGGTGGGGAAGATCGATGTCGCGGTCGCGCCCTCCGATTCGAAGCGTGTCTATGCACTCATTCAGACGGCGAACCAGGGATCGCTCTGGCGATCCGACGACGGGGGCGATGCGTGGCGGGTCGTCAGCTGGGATCGCCGGCTCATTGGCCGCGCCGGCTATTACATCCGCATCGACGTGAACCCGGCGAACGCGGACGAGGTGCTCATCGCCAACAGCAGCTTCCATCGCTCGCTCGACGGCGGCGCCAACTTCACGATCAGCACCGGCGGCGGCTGCGGCGATTGCCACGACATCTGGATGGACCGCAAGAACCCCGATCACTGGATTGCGACCGGCGATGGCGGGATGGGCATCACGACCGATCACGGCCGCACGTTCAATCAGATCGCGCTGCCGATCGGCCAGATGTATCACGTCGCCTTCGACACACAGGTGCCGTACTGGATTTACAGCAACCGGCAGGACGACGGAACGATGCGCGGCCCGAGCGATTCGCCGGTGCCGGTGACGAACGTGCCCTCGTATGCGGGATCGACGGGCGTCGGATCCGGCCTCGCCGGCGACGCGGGCCGCGGAGGCCGCGGAGGTCGTGGCGGCGGCGGTGGAGGGCGGGGAGGCCGCGGCGGCATCGGGTCGACGGCGTGGCAGCCGAATCTCGGCGGCTGCGAATCGGGGTTCACCCTTCCCGATCCCACGAATCCTGACGTCGTGTGGGCGAGCTGCTACGGCAACGAGGTCACGCGATGGGACGGGCGCACGAAGCGCGCGCGGTCGGTGAGCCCGGGCATGCACACGCTCGACTCGTCCCCGACCGAGCTGAAATACCGCTGCCATTGGACGCCGCCGCTCGCGATCGATCCGTTCGATCACAACACCGTGTACTACGGCTGCCAGGTGATCTTCTCGACCTCGAACGGCGGACAGACCTGGAAGACGATCAGCCCCGATCTGTCGACGCAGGATCCGAGCAAGATCCTGTTCTCGGGCGGCATCATCGGCGACAACCTCGGGCAGTTCTACGGCGAGCTCGTCTTCGCGATCGCGCCGTCGGAGATCCAGCGCGGGCTGATCTGGGCGGGCACCAACGACGGCCAGGTCTGGTACACGCGCGACGGCGGCGGACGGTGGACGAACGTCACGAAGAACATCACAGGCATGCCGCAGTGGGGGACGGTGCGGAAGATCGAGCCGTCGCATTTCGATCCCGGCACTGCGTACGTCGTCGTCGATTTCCATCTGGTCGACAACCGCGATCCGTTCATCTACAAGACGACGGACTTCGGGCAGACATGGAAGAAGGTCAGCGACGGGCTGCCGACGAAGCATCCGCTGTCGTACGCGCTGTCGGTGGCGGAGAATCCGAATCGCCGCGGCATGCTCTTCGCCGGTACGGGACACGCGTTCTACTACTCGCTGAACGACGGCACCACGTGGACGCAGCTCAAGGAAGGCCTGCCTGCGGCGCCGGTCACCTGGATCACCGTTCCGAAACTGTGGCACGACGTCGTCATCTCGACATACGGCCGCGGCCTGTTCATCCTCAGCGACATCATGATGCTGGAGCAGTCGGACAAGGTGCCGACCGACGCCGCGGCATACGTCTACGAGCCGCGTCAGGCGTTCCGGCTGGCGCGCGCGGGGCGCGCGGAGATTCCCTACACGGTCAAGACGGCGCCTGTCGAGCCGATCAAGGCCGACATTCTCGATTCGAACGGTACGGTCATCCGGACGATCGAGTCGGCAGGCCGCGCCGGGTTGAACCGGCTGATCTGGGATTTGCGGTACGAAGGGCCGCATCAGATCGCGTTCCGGACGACGCCGCCGGACAATCCGCACATCTGGGAGGAGCCGCGGTTCAAAGGGCGTGAGACGCGGCCGCTCGAGCACTGGGGCATCGAGGGCGCGAAGGCAACGGGGCCGATCGTCACGCCGGGCAAGTACGGTGTCCGTGTGACCGTCGCCGGCCAGACGTTCACGCGTTCGATCGAGGTGGTAAAGGATCCCTCGATCACGGCGTCGGACGCCGATCTGCAGGCGTCGACGGCGATGCAGATTCGGATCCGCGACGATCTGAACGCGTCGGTCGACATGGTCAACGACCTGGAGAAGATGCGGAAGCAGATCGAGGACGACCTGAAGGCGAACGCGGGCAAGCCGACCGCGGAGAAGGCGCTGCGCGATCTCGATCAGAAGCTGTTGGCCGTGGAGCTGCGGCTCGTCACGCGAACCGAGCTGCACAGCGACGACAAGTGGTACGTCGAGTCGTACAAGGTTGTGCAGAACCTGGTCTGGCTGAACGGCGTCGTGAACTCCGGGGCGGGCGACGTTGCTGGCGGCGCCGATGAGCGGCCGACGGACGCGTCGGTTGGCGTGTTGGACGGGTTGAGCAAGGAGCTGAACGCCGCGAAGGGGGCGTATCGCGACGTCATGGAGAAGGACGTCGCGGCGTTCAATCGGGCGGCTCCAGGGCTTGGGTTGAAAGCTCTGAGCGCCCGCTGACCGCCCGCTGCAATGGCTGATGGCTGATGGCAGATGGCTGA
>Ga0310810_10004501_pt1 | contig 15423 bp, 14 predicted proteins | sample NCmetagenome_FD_207641 | JGI IMG/M metagenome (GOLD analysis project Ga0310810, IMG submission 207641) | Soil microbial communities from experimental microcosm in Duke University, North Carolina, United States - NC | ecosystem: Engineered > Artificial ecosystem > Soil microcosm > Unclassified ...
CTGCGCTCGACACGACTCCGGCGGAGACCCCGCGCGAATTCTTCCGACGATTTCTCAGCCAGCACGCGCCGGGCACATCCGACCTGGCGTGGTACTTCGATCAAGCGCTCCCCCGGTTCAGCGAAGGCGCCGACGTCCGACTGGCCGTCGAAGAGCTGATCGATCAGATCGGGCGGATTGCGGGGTTCGAGGTCGTGCGCGAGGAGACCGACGGCTACGGCCTCTGGTCGTCGGGCGGCGGATCGCACCTGCTGGTGTGGGCGCTCGATGCGGCGACGGCCCTTCGCCAGATCGGGCACGCAGGCCGGGCGCGGGACGCGTGGCTGGCTGGCGTCAACTACCGGCTGCTCGACGACACCGTCGCCCTGAGGCGCGCGTCGGATCACGTGCGCCTCATCACGGTGGAGTCGCTGCGCGTGCTGGCGTCGCTCGTCGAGGGCCGTGTCGTGACCGGGGAGAGCGCCCGACTGCTGTTGTCGCCGGCAGGCGCGTTCGCCGACCCGATGATCGCCCTGACCACGGAGGCCGTCGGGCTCCGACTCGCCGAAGGCCTCAGAGAACCGTAACGCCCCGCAGCAGCGAGAGAATCGGCGGCAGCTGCTCAACGTAGGCCAGCGCGCCGACCTCGATCACCGACACATCGTGGCTCGCCCCGCACCAGCGGGCGAAAACCCGGCCCATGCCGTAGCCGCGCCCAAGATCCGGATGCGGGTTGTTGAGCGCCGTCTCGTATTGCGGCACACGTTCGGCCAGCCCGGCCTCGCTCGCCAGCCACGCCGATCCCGACCACAGCCCGCGGTAGAACGCCGCAACGACGCGCGACTGCTGTATGCGATCGGCCAGCGCCACCCCCACGCAGAAGTGCATCGTGACGATCGACAGGTAGGCCAATTCGACGCGCACGCGCTCGACGTCGAGGCTCATCGTCCTGACGAAATCCGCGAGGCTCTCCGGGACGTTCTCCGCGCGCTGCCGGACCGAGCGCGCCAGTTCGTCGCCGAGCGCGTCGGCGGTGATGAAAGGACCGGACCACTCGCCGGCCGGCTGATCGCTCATCCGTGGGTGCACTTTGGCCGAACTAAGTTCGGCCCTACGATTGATTTTGAGCCGGGGTATCACGATCTTACCTCCAGCTTGACCGACGAGCCGGACCGGCGGTATCTGGAGGCAGGAGTTCCCGCGATGCGCAACCGAGCTTTTGTCCGCGCGCTGCTTTCCGTCGCGACCCTGCTGCTGATCATGCCGATGCAACCACTGTCCGCCCAGCTGCCGTCGCCAGTTGCAGACCTTGACTGGCTGTCGGGCGCCTGGGGCGGCGAGAAGGACGGTGTGTACGCGGAGGAACACTGGATGACGCCGATCGGTGGCACGCTCGTCGGCATGCATCGCGACGTGCGGGCCGGGCGCACGATTTCGTTCGAGTTCCTCCGGATCGAGGAGCGCGACGGCAGGGTCGTCTATCTCGCGAGCCCGCGCGGCGCCCCGGCAACCACTTTCACGGCCGTGGAGCAGACGCCACGGCGGGTGGTGTTCGAGAACCGCGTACACGACTTCCCGCAGCGGATCATCTACTGGCGCGACGGCAACGCGCTTCACGCCCGCGTCGAGGGCCTGGTGCGCGGCACGCTGGAATCGGAGGAGTGGCAGTGGCGAGCGCTCACGCGCTAGCCGCGGAGGGTGCGGAGAAACCTGCCACGGAGACTCAGGAGAAATACGACACGGAGACGCGGAGGAACGCGGGCCACTACGGCCCTGAAAATGCCTCCGAGTTCTCCCTGGCTCCGTGATGAATTACTCCGTGTCCTCCGCGGCGTCGTTCTCCGTGGCGGCTACGCCTCGATGATGCGACGCGTCGTTGCGTCGTACTTCATCTTGCGGCCGGTGCGCTCGGCTTCGCGGCCCAGGCAGCAGACAATCGCGTGCGCGAGACCGACCTCGATTGGCGCGTTCGGCTGCTTGCGCGTGCCGAGGCACTCGATCCAGTTGGCCACGTGCGGGCCGGCGTCGCCCTGCGTCAGCGATCCGGTGGACGTCTCCGCAGCGGCCGGCAGGACCAGGTCGGCGGCATCCGCCGGACGGCGATTGGCGGCCGGGCGGCTCGTCCAGTCGCGTGAGTCGAGCGTCCGTTCGCGGCCGTGGAACACTTCGTAGTCGATCTCGGGCCCCGATCCGAGACGGGACGAGAAGGTCAGGATCCAGCCTTTCGGGAACTCGAACACGTACTCTGCGGTGTCGCTGATCTCGCGCCCATCCTTCCACGTGAGATTGCCGCCGAGCGCGACGGCGGAGGTCGGGACGGGATCGTCCATGAACCACAGCGCCACGTCGATCATGTGACTGCCGAGCAGGCCGACGAGGCCCGTCGTGTGCTCGTAAAACAACTGCCAGCAGCGATAGCGGACCGGATCGAACGCGCGCTTCGGCAGATAGACCTGGTATTGCTCCCAGTCCACTTCCTCGGGGCGGACCATGTCCACCGGACGCGACCAGCTCGGCACGTTCCGGTTCCATGCCGTTTCGATCTTGCAGATCGGCCCGAGCGCGCCCGAGCGCACGTACTCGCACGCTGCGCGGAACTTCGGGCTGCTGCGCCGCTGCGTGCCGACCTGGACGATCTGCTTGCTGGCCTTCACTAGATCGTGCGCGGCGATCGCGTCTTCGAGACGCGCGCAGAGCGGCTTCTCGACATAGGCATCCTTGCCGGCGCGAACGACATCGGTGAGCACGGCGCAGTGCGCGTGATCGGGCGTGGCGATGATGACGGCGTCGAGACCAGGCAGCGCGAGCAGATCCTGGTGACGGGCGAACGGCTCCGGCTTCATGCCGTGCTTGCCGGCCAGGTCGGCCGCCATCTTGTCGCGCGCCACCTTCCAGACGTCGCAGATACCGACAACGTTGATCCTCCCGGCGCCGGCAGCTATCGCCTCGCCCAGGATGTAGTTGCCGCGGACGCCGCATCCGACGATGCCGAGGTTGATCTTGTCGTTGGGCGACACCGCGCCGGCGCGGGACGCTGTCAGCGCGGCAGCAGCGAGGCCGACGCCAGTCGCGATGAACTCGCGGCGCGGAAGGCGTGAGTCGGACATGAAAGCCTCATGGTCGGCGTTGAAGCAGGCGGGACGTGAGAACGCGGACGTGCCGGGGCGGGACGTCATGCCGCCCGGATTATGGATCCGGGCGGCATGGTGGAGGAAGTGGCGGTTACGGATTCTCGCCGTCGATGCAGCCGCGAACCTTCGAGCTGCCGATGTCGATGTAGCCCTGGTTGGCGTTGTAGGCCGCGTTGGACCAGTTGCCCTGGATCTTCCACACCGAGGAGTTGTGCGACGCGCTCAGGAATGTGAGAAACGGGGCGCCGAACGTCCACGCGCACTTGTCGGAGTTCTCGGCCCCGCTTCTGTCGAACCACGCGTTGCCGCGCGGATCCGTGAGGAACTCCGAGAGCTCATGTCCCGAGACGTTGGCAAGCGCAGCCAATCCCTGGCTGTGCCCAGTCTGCCCGTCCTGCGGGTCGCAGCCGGGATCGCCATCGAGGTTGAAGAAGAACCCGAACTGGACGTTCGTGCTTCCGCATGAGCCCCAGCTGTGCCACGCACAATAGCCGGCATTGCCTCGCGGCGTGTCCACATAGACAGGGTAGTACCCGTTGGTCTTCACGTTGGTCCCGATGACTTTGCACACTTCCGCGAGGATGGCGCTGGTTGCCGGTGCCCCGCTCGGCGCCTTGGAACCGTCCGTGACACCCGCGAACGCTGTTACCGTGCCGATCACAGGCGCGGCTGAGCCGTCCGTGTACTCGGTGTTGGACGTGAGGTACGCGCTGCCCGTCACGTCGGCGTAGAACTGGTTGAGCCCGGTAATCTTGTCCCCGACAAATGCCGAATCCGTCGTCCACTTCACTCCCCAGAAGATGGGGCGAATCTCCGGGCTCGCCACGACGACGGGGCCGCCGTGGTAAGTGAGAAGCTGCACCTTCTTCCCGACGCTGGTCGGAGGCGCCGGCTTGTACAACCCCTTCGCCAGATGCTTGCCGAGCATCGGAGGTTCGGGACGCGTATCACGTGTTTCAGTGTTGGCGGACTTATCGGACTGCGCCCACGCGGGCGACGCGACGACGACACACGCCAGTAACGATATGGCCAGCTTCATGAAGCCATCTTCTCCTTCGCCCGGCTCGGGACACCGGGCCTCGATTGGACACTATCGGGCCGCCGATCGACACTGTCAAGCGGCGGTCTGTCCGAGACGTGTCACAAGGGACACAGCACTGATCTTTCGGCTCCCAGCTTCCCGATGAACAGCGCAGGATTTTCGGTCCTGGACAGAATTCGTCGACACCACCGACCAATTTTGTGGTCGCTGCTCGGCGTTGCACTGTTTTTGCGGATCCTCCTCGCCGTCGATTGCCCGACCGCGTTCGGCTACGTGTACGACTACTACCACGAGGGCGTGGAGTTGATGTACTCGAAGGGCCGGCTGCCAATCGCAGAGGACTGCTGGCAGTGCTACCACCCACCGCTCTATTACTCCCTCGGCCTGCCGTTCTATGCCGTGGGGCGCGGCCTCGCGTCGGATCCGGACGATGGGCCGGACTGGGGGCTGCGAGGCCTGACCGGGCTCGCGCTCGTGGCCGGCGCGGTGACGGCGTTCTTCAGCGATCGCGTCGTGCGGCGGCTCGAGCCCGATCCGTCGCTCCGCGTGATCGGGACCGGCCTCATCCTCGGCTTCCCCTGCCTGTTCATCAGCTCCTACGGCCCCGACGCCGACATCGTCGTCGCGGCCGCGATGACGATGTTCCTCGCGGTGTTCATGCGGTTCGCGCTCGATCCCGATGCGCAGTCGATGCGCGGCGCGATCCGGGTGGGCGCGCTCGCGGGCGTGGCGGCATCGGCGAAGTACAGCGGCCTCATCGCGCTCGCCACCGCCGGAGTCGTCCTCGGCTGGCAGATGGTGGCACAGCCAAATCGGATGCGCACACTGCGCCTCGCGCTGATCGTTCTCGTGTCGGCGCTGGCCGTCGGTTCGTGGAAGTACGTGGACAACGCGCGGCGATACGGTAACCCCTTGCATGCCAATGGAACTGCGGAGGACGCGTTCGAAGCGGGCCACGAGGACTACTGGGACCGCTACGACTTCTGGTCGTTTCACCCTCGTCAGATCCTGGAAGCGAGCGCACCGGGAGGGCCACGCGGCGTGCTCACGACGCTGCCGGTCTACCGCAGCGTCTGGACGACGCTCTACGGCATGGCATGGGGCGATCTGAGTTTCTTCTCCGTGCCAGGACGCATCGAGGATCCGGAGGCCCCCTATCCGTGGAAGCACATTCCCTCGTGGCTGACCGGCACCGTGCTGTTCCTCGGGCTCGTGCCGACAGTGCTCGCCGCCGCGGGCCTCGTCTCGACGATTGCGCGGCGCGACTATCTACCCCTGCTCGTGATGTTGGTGCTCACGATGAGCTCGTACCTGGCGTGGGTCGTCGCGCAGGATGAGTGGGCGCTCAAGACGAAATACGTGCTGTTCCTTCTGCCGGTGTACGTGGCGTACTCGCTCGCGGGCCTCCGGCTCGTGCGCGATCGGCTGCCGCACCTCATCGGCGATGCGACCGCATGGTTGCTCATCGCCCTCATCCTCAGCGCCCATCTGTACCTATTCGCGTTCGCGGTCGGTCACCTCTAGCCGTCGAGCTTCACGCAACACCTCAGCCATTTATTTGGGTGGACGGGAAGTCGTCTCCCGGATGTCTAATGGAAGGCCGGGAGGCAACTTCCATGAACATGCGCGAAAAGTACGATCACGCCATCCAGGTCGCCAAGGGCCTCCGGATGCAGGGCTCCGCCGATGAGAAGAACGGCAAGCTCTATTTCAACGGCGTCGTGAAATCGGAGGACGAGAAGAACCAGATCTGGAACGCCATCAAGACCGTCTCGAGCTGGCAGGGCGACGTCGTCGCGGACATCCGCGTCGAGGCGGCGGCCGCGAAGCCGGCGGCGGCCGCTCCCGCATCCAAGCCGCCCGAAACGTACACCGTGAAGGCGGGCGACTCGCTGAGCAAGATCGCCAAGGAACACCTCGGCAACGCGAATGCCTACATGGCCATCTTCAACGCCAACCGCGACATCCTGACCGATCCTGACAAGATCAAGCCCGGGATGGTCCTGAAGCTCCCGGTTGCGGCAAGCTAGGCCCTTTCGCAAGCCACCCGCGGTGCGTCATCATCACGTGCCGTGACGCTCCGCGGGTGGCTCTGCTCCGTTCTCCTCGCACTGCCGGCGGGCAGCGCGCTCCTTCAACCGGATCCGATCGAGATCACGACGCACGCGCGGGCCGTGCAGCCTGGCGAGGTCGTGCGTCTCGACGTGCGCGCGCGCGAGCCGCTGAGCACGGTCTCGATCAAGGCCTTTGGACGTGCGGCACAGCCGTTCCGCGGCGACGACGGCGTGTGGCGAGCGCTGGTGGGGATCGATCTCGACGCCGCGACCGGGCAAGTGCCTGTCACCATCACCGCGCGGACGTCCGCTGGAAGCGAGATCGCGCGTGTCGAGACGCTGAACGTCGAGGCGAAGGAGTTTCCGACGCGCACGCTCCGGGTGGACCCCCGCTTCGTCACGCCGCCAAAGAGCGCCGAGGCGCGCATTGCGCGCGAGCGTGCGGAGCTTGGACGCGTCTTCCGCTCGGTGACGTCTTCACCAGAATGGCGTGGCCCGTTCATCGTGCCGATCGACGGCGCGGTCGTGTCAGGATTCGGCGTCCGCAGCGTCTTCAACAACGAGCCGCGGGCGCCTCACGGGGGCGCTGACTTCGCCAGCCCCGAGGGCACGCCTGTCGCGGCGCCCAACGCCGGGCGGGTGGTCCTCGCCGCCGATCTCTATTTCACCGGCAACACGGTCGTCCTCGATCACGGGGCGGGGCTTCAGTCGCTCTTCGCCCACTTGTCGCGGATCGACGTGCGCGAAGGCGATCGCGTCGAGCGCGGCACGATCCTCGGCGCCGTCGGCGCAACTGGGCGCGCGACCGGCCCGCACCTGCACTGGACCGTGCGGTTGAACGGCGCACGCGTGGACCCTATCTCGCTCATCTCGGCGCTCTCGGACCTTGCGCCGGCCAGCGCTGCTGGCGTCGGTCCCGTCATCGCGATCGAGACGAGCCTGGGGACCATTCGCGTCGAGCTCTACCCCGATCGGGCGCCCATCACCGCCGCCAACTTCCTGCGCTACGTCGCGGACCACTTCTTCGACGGTACGTCGTTCTACCGGACGGTGACGACGCAACCGGACAATCAGCCGGACAAGACGATCAAGATCGACGTGATTCAAGGGGGCGCCGACGACAAGCGGACTGGTTACGCGCCGATCACGCTGGAACGGACATCGCTCACGGGCGTGAGACACGTCGAGGGCGCGATATCGATGGCTCGCGACGGCCCGGACACGGCCACCTCGGAGTTCTTCATCTGCGTCGGCGATCAGAAGGAGCTGGACTTCGGGGGCCGGCGGAACCCGGACGGCCAGGGCTTCGCGGCATTCGGGAAAGTCATCGACGGAATGGACGTCGTCAAGCGCATTCACGATGCGCCCGCGGCGGCCCAGCGGCTGACTCCGCCGGTTGCCATCCTGCGCATCACGCGCGAGCGGTAGCGGCGACTAGGTCGCCTCGACGTTGCCTTCCGCCCACGCGCTCGCCGTCTCGAAGTCGGTGAAGGCGCGGACCGTGATCTTGAGGCGGCTGGTCAGCGCTTCCGTGACGCGGGCCATCCCGAAAGCTGCCGGTGAGTTGTTGGCCACGACGATAGCCCAGCGCGTCGAGCCGAGCCGGGCCCCGCGATCGCCCATCCACCGGGCCATGCGCTCGACCTCGGGGCGACTCGGCACCTCTTTCACGCCGCGCCGGTCGTCGAGGACGCCGAACCCCGGCTCGAACGCCGGATCCGAGAGGACGCCCTCGAGGAAAGCCTCCCACTCGTCCGACCCGGGATGATGCGTCCGGGTCAGGACGATGAGAGCACGGTCGGAGTTGATGTGGTAGCTCAACGCCATTTGAAGGCCGTATCGCAGGGGCTATCGGCCCCAGCGCGAGCCACCACAGAGGGTGCAAAAAATTTTCTGTGCAACCTCTACGGCTTTGGTGGCGCCGCGGGCGGGTGATTCAGGCGATCGAGCCCCATCTTCGCGCCCATGTTGTTCGGATCGATCGAGAGCGCGCGCTCGAGCTCGGCCTTGCCGCCGGCCACGTCGCCAGCCTGGACGAGCGCGCCGCCGAGCGCGGCGGCCACGTCAGCGGACTGCGGGAAGAGCGTCTTCGACTGCTTCAGGACTGCGAGCGAGTCGTCGCGGTGCTTGTCCTCGTCGAGCGCGCGAGCCACGCGCAGCAGCGTTCCCGCGCGGAAGTCGTAGAGGCCGGCGTCGCCGAACTTGTTCTTCAGATCGTTGTACTGATCGAAGGCCGCCGAGACACCCTTCGCCGTCGCCGTGGAGGTCATCATGTTCGCCAGCGGCTCGGGCGGTTCCTTGGCGCCATGGTGGCACGTCTCGCAGCCGACCGTCGGCGCCTTCTCCTCACCGAGCTTCGTCAGGTAGTCGCCGTTGATGGCTGCGACCATGCGCATCATCGTGCGCGCCTTCTCCTTGTTCTCCTTGTCGTCGCTGGCGAAGTCGGGGAACTTGCCCGGGCCCGGCGGGTCCGCGTGGCAGAACTCACAGTGCTGGCCGAGCGCGGCGCTGAAGGCCCGCATGATCTTGATCACCTCGGGCCGGGCCATATCCTTCGGGAGCACTTTCAGGTTCTTCGGCGGCTCGTTCATCTGCGCGAAGGCAGGTGCGGCCGAGGCCAGCAGCAGAACCAGCGGCGCGGCGAGCGCCACGCGAAGAGCGGGGAACGACATACGAGTGATCCTCCGAGTAGGGAACGAGGTTCCCGAGAGTGTGTCCCAGCAAGGCGCGAGAGGCAACTCGACCGTGGAAGGCGGCGCCCCTACGCCATGCCGGACCATCCGCCGATACGATGGCCGTGCCGGACGGACCCGACCAACAGCTGCTGCCTTTCGACCCGCCCCTGGCGCCCGCCAGCAGGCCGGGCGATGCCAGGCCCGACGGCCGGGAGATCGGCGCGGACGTGTTGTCGGCACGGCTGTTCGAGGAGTTCGCGCGCCGGGCGGAGCGGCTGGACAAGCGGCCGTCGAAACCGCATCACGCGGCCTGACACACATCCTTCGTCTTCGTCCTTCGTCCTTCGTCTTCGTCCTTCGTCCTTCGTCCTTCGTCCTTCGTCCATCGTCCTTCACTTCCTTCCCCGCGTCCCGGCCGCCCACTCGTCCCACAGGTTGAAGGTCTTCATCTGATCGTCGAGGTCCGTGCGATCCATCAGGGCCTGTATGTCGGCGTGCGTGTGGCGCGGCAGGCGCGCCGAGTCGTTCGCGAGGTTCCAGAGAAACCCGGCGAGCACGGCCTCGTTCAGCCGCAGGACACCGGTATCGCACTGCCCGAACTGATCGTTGGCCGCGTGGTAACTCGGACCGTAACGCGCGGGCTCCTGGTTCGCGACCAGGTTCGGCACGCCTTCGAGCATGAAATCGAAGTTGTCCGTCCCGACGAGCGGCACGTCAACCTGCACGTAAGGGCCGAGTCCGGAGAACGGCGTCAACCACTTGTCCGCGAGCGCCACGACGTCTGGACGGCCGCCCGTGAAGAACCCCGTGATTCGCCCGCAGCCGACGTCGATCGAGCCGGCCGCAACGTGACGGTCCAGCTCGTCCTGGTGCGAGCGAACGTACGCGAATGAGCCGCGCATGCCGAGCTCCTCGCCGTTCCAGAGCACGAGCCGGAGCGTGCGCGCCGGCTTCAGCCCGAGCCGCGCAATCTGCCGCGCCAGGTCGATGATGAGCGCGCTGTTGGCGCCGTTGTCGAGCGTGCCGGCACCGAAGTCCCACGCGTCGAGATGGGCGCCCCACAGCACGATCTCGTCCGCACGTGTCGTGCCGGGAATCTCCGCGACGACGTTCTCCGCGTCGACGTTCGTGGACGCATCGACGTCGAGATTCAGCGTCACGGTGAGCGCGGTGCCGGCTCGAAGCAGTTGCTGCACGCGCCGCGCGGCGTCGCGCTCGAGGATGACCATGGGCTTCGTGTTGGCCGGCCCGATGGCGACGTTGTGGCGGTAGAGAATCCCGCTGGCGCGCGAGCTCATGTAGAGGACTCCGGCCACGCCAGCCGCACGCGCGCGCTGCTCGATGGCCGCCGTCTCGTCGTACTCGCGGAACAACCCATCGACGTCCTGCAGCTCGTCCTGCTCGATCAGCACGAACGCGGCGCGCGCCGACGTGCCGAGCCGCGTGAAGTCGGCTTCCGTTCCACGACCGCCGTCCCTGACGGGACCGCTTGCGCCCGCGGATCCCGTTCCAATCGAATAGGGCATGGCGGCGACGCGCGGCGCGAACCGCACGCCGTCACCGCTGATCTCTGCGCGCGCGGAGCGCTCGAGCCATCCGGCCGGTACCTGGAAGCGCTCGCGGCGCACTTTCACGCCGGCCTCGCGCAGCCGCGCTTCGGCCCATGCGACCGCACTGCGATTCGCGTCGGAACCCGTGGGCCGGCCGCCGATGCGGTCGCTCAACTGCTCGAGATCGGTGACGAGCGGCGTCGGACCCAGGATGGCCGCCACGAGCCGATCGCGATCTGCCTCGACGGTGGCGCCAAGCGCAACCGCAGACGCCAGCAATCCGGCGACGATCCCAACGCCTTGTCTGAGGGTCATGTGAAATCTCCGTGAAGAACCCCGGATTATAGCGTCGGCCGGGCGTATACTCGGCCTGTCGCACGGTCACGCCGATGACGCTCGATCAGTTCCGGCGGACGCTCACCGACGCCGGCCCGCCTCAAAGCCTCACGGCACCGCTGCGCGCACTCTGGTTCGACGGCCGCGGCGACTGGAATCAGGCGCACAGCGTGGCACAGGACGTCGAGGACGCCACCGGCGCGTGGGTGCACGCCTATCTGCACCGCAAGGAGGGAGACCTCCAGAACGCGGAGTACTGGTACCGGCGTGCCGGCAAGCCCGTCGCGACCAGTGCGCTGGACGATGAGTGGGCGGCGATGGTGACGCTGCTGCTCTCGCGCGTCGACGACTAGAGCCCGAAGAAGGCCAGCGCCGCGGTGTCCTCGAGCGCCTTCTGGTGCGGCGCAACCAGCGCCTTGTTCGCCTCGGGCCCGCTCGGCCCGGCCGGCAAGGTCACCGGCCGCTGTGACTGATCGACGCCCCGGCCTTCCTTGAAATCCTCGATCGTTTTCGCGACGTCCATCGTCATCACTGGCATGCCGATCGCTGCTGACGCCTGCGCCTGGATCCAGCGGTACTCCGAGAGCGAGAGCCCCTGCACATTGAGGGCATGGGCCTGGGCCTGCTTGCCCTGGACATACAGCACGGCGAGGTCCTTGTAAGTCTCGACGATCTCCGGCAGATCGAGCGCCGACTGCTGCTGCTTGTTGAGCCGCTCGATCAGGGCCTGGTGCCTGTCGTTGAGCACCTTGAAACGATCCCCCAGCGTCTGACGGACCTGCGCCTGCACCGCCAGGTACTTGGTCAACTGGGCCGACGTGATCTCTCCAGACGATGGCGGCGAATACGGCGTCGCGTTACGGACCGTCCGCTCGATGTCGGGCACCTTCCCCAGCTCGGTGAACCCCGCAACGGTCGAATCGAACTTCGACTTGGCGTCGGCGTACATGCCGGACGCCTTCCGGTACGCGTACCAGGCGGCGAACCCGCCCCCAATCGTCAGAATCAGGAGAACAACGCCACACCCAATCGCCAATTTTTTCATAGGGGTCGATTCAGGGCGAGAGTATAGCCTGCCGCCCGGCGCTCGGATTCAAGTCCTGGGACTTCCGCGCCGAAACATGGAGAATGGGCGGTCTGCGCCCGCTCCCTGGCACATGAGAGTCCTGGTCATCGAAGACGACGGCGCCACCCGCGCCCTGCTCATTTCCACCCTCCGCGCCCGCCGCCACGACGTGGTGGCGTGCGAAGACGCTGAGGGCGCGTGGTCGGCCCTGGGGCCCGAGACCAGGCCGGTCATCTTCGATCTGGCCGTCATCGACGTGGGCCTCCCCGGCCAGGACGGGATCGCCTTCTGCCGCCAGTTCCGGCGGCACCCCGGCGGCCGTCATGCCGCGGTGCTCCTCGTCACCGGGGACGAGCGGCCCGAGACGCTCGAGGCCGCGCTCGACGCAGGCGTCCACGACTACCTGCTCAAGCCGGTCGATCGCCGCGCGCTCACGATTCGCCTGGCGATTGCCGAACAGCGGTCGCTCGCCAACGCCACGAGCCGCTACTCGCGCGAGGCGCTGCGGGAAAGCGAAAGCCGCTTCGAAGCCTTCATGAGCAACTCACCGGCGGCGGCGTTCATCAAGGATGCGCACGGTCGGTACCTCTACGTGAACAAGGGCTACCTGACGGCCTTCGAGGTCACGGAATCCGACCGGATCGGTCGAACGCACTTCGAGGTGTACCCCCCTGAGGTGGCGACGGCGTTTCAGCAGTGCGACGACATCGTCCTGGCCACGGGTCAATCGCATGAAAATCTCGACAGGGTGCCCGCGAAGGACGGCGTCCTCGATTGGCTCACCTACAGGTTTCCGCTGAACGACAACCAGGGCAAGCCTACGCTGGTTGCAGCCCTCGCCATCGACGTGACCGCACGTCTCCGCGCCGAACGCGCGCTTCAAGCGCAGGCCACGCAACTGCGCAACGAGCAGGCGCGCGCCGAGACGGTGTTGCGCTTTGCCGCGCGCCTGAGTGCGCTCGGCGACTTCCGCTCGGTGCTCGACGCCGTCTGCACTGAAGCGCGCGCCGCGCTCGGGACGGCGACTGTGGCGCTGACTCTCAGGGATGAGGGCACCGGAGCGATGCGGCTCGCGGCGGCCTCGGGACTCGGCGCCGACGCCCTCGCGGTGTTCGGCGACATCCCCCGCGACGTCTGGGAAGCGACGATGCCCAGCTACGCGCCGGTGCTGGTGGTATCGGACCTGGCGACCCACGTGGCGCCGGACCGACGCCCTTCTGTTGAGCGGGCTGGTGTTCGCAGCGGCATGTCGGCGCTGGTCAAGCGCGAAGGGCGGATTGTTGGCACGCTCGGGGTGTGGACGCGGGAGCCCCGCGCCTTCACCAGCGACGAGCAGGCACTACTGCAAGGTCTGGCGGATCAGGCAGGTCTCGCGATTACCAACACGCAGTTGCTCGACGACGTACGCCGCGCCGAAACCAGGGCTCGTCACGAACGTGACCGCGCCGAGGCGCTGCTGCGCATCAGCAGCGTGGTCTCCGAACGAGCCGACCTGCCGGATACCCTCCAGGCCGTTTGCGATCAGACGCGTCTAGCACTGGGGTCGACTCGCGCCTCGGTGCTGCTCTATTACCCGCAGGAGAAGGTTCTGCGCGTCGGGGCTTCCTCGGGAGGTCCCGCCGAGTTCCACTCGGTGACTGCCTTTGAGCCGGTGCCGATAGAGCTCCACGAGCGTCTCGCACCGCTCGATGTGCCGATCGTCGTCCTTTCAGATGTGCGCGAGTTCAACTTCAGCCCGAACTTCGACCGGATGTGGAACGCCGGGCTCCGATCGCTGGTGCAGCTGCGCATGATCTACGGCGGCGAGCTGGTAGGCATCCTCACCGCCGGCGAGATGGGGCGCTTCCGCAACTTCTCGGAAGAGGACCAGTCGCTGCTCCGCGGCATCGGCGACATCGCCGCGCTCGCCATCCGCAACCAGCGGCTGCTCGACGAGCGCCGAAAGGCGGAAGAGCAGATGCGCAACGCGCAGAAGCTCGAGAGCCTCGGCGTGCTCGCCGGCGGCATCGCGCACGACTTCAACAACCTGCTCGTCGGCGTGCTGGGCAACGCCGGGCTGGCGCTGATGGAGCTGGCCGAGGACTCGCCGGCGCGTGAGGCGGTCAGGCACATCGAGACCAGCGCGCAGCGCGCCGCCGAGCTGACCCGGCAGATGCTGGCGTACTCGGGGAAGGGCAAGTTTCTCGTCGAGCCGATCAACCTGTCGAAGATCGTCGAGGAGATGACGCAGCTGCTCGGCAGGGTCATCTCGAAGCAGGCACGGCTGTCGCTGCACCTGTCGCGGGAGCTGCCCGCGATGGTCGGCGACGCCACGCAGGTGCGGCAGGTGGTGATGAACCTCATCACCAACGCGTCCGACGCGCTGGATCAGCAGCCCGGCTTGATCACGCTCGAGACGGGCGTCATGGAGGCCGACCAGGGGACGCTGGCCGCCACGTACCTCAATGAGCAGCTCCCTTCGGGCCGATACGTCTACCTGGCGGTGAGCGACTCTGGCGTCGGCATGGATGAGGCGACACGCCGCCGGATCTTCGAGCCGTTCTTCACGACGAAGTTCACGGGCCGCGGGCTGGGCCTCGCGGCCGTGCTGGGCATCGTCCGCGGCCACCGGGGCGCAATCGATGTCAAAAGCGAGCCGGGCCGGGGTACAACGTTCCAGGTCCTGTTCCCCGCGGCGACATCCGTGGCCGAAGTGGAGGGTGCGATGACCGCGCCATTGAAGCAGTGGCGAGGCAGTGGAGTGGTCCTGCTGGTGGACGACGAGGAAGCCGTCCGTGGTGTCGCCGCGCGCGTCCTGCAGCGGAGCGGCTTCGAGGTCGTCGAGGCCGGCAGCGGGGAGGAAGCCATCGCACACTGCGCGTCGACAACGACCAAGCCGCGGGCAGTGGTGCTGGACCTGACGATGCCGGGCCTCGGCGGCGAGGCAACGTTCCACGAGATCCGCCGCAGGTGGCCGGAGCTACCGGTCGTCGTCTCGAGCGGCTACATGCCCCAGGAGGGCGGCGACCTGCAGCACGTGCCGTTCCTGGCCAAGCCCTACCGCCCGTCCGAACTCATCGATCTGCTGCGGCGGGTCCTGGAGCCGCAGGACGTGGCGTAGGGGCCAGGGGGGAATAGGGGAATAGGGGAATAGGGAATAGGGAATAGGGAATAGGGATCTAGGGCTTACCCTTCGCCCGCTGCTCGTGACGGATCAATCCAAGCAACGGGGCCGCTATTTGACGGATCTCTCGCTCGAGGCCTTCGCCTGTCGTCTCGGAGATGTACTGGAGACGACGCGCCACATGAATGTAATAGCCGACTTCGGTGAGCGACGACCAGGAGATTCGCAGAAATTGCAGCGTCTCCCTGTGATGTGACCGCGCAGTTCCTTCTACGATATTCGCTGGCACTGACAGCGCCGCCCGCCTCAGTTGCGAGGACAGCACGTAGCGCTCATCTTCCGGAAATGACTCCTTCACAAGGTGATGCAGCCGAAGGAAGAGATCGTCTGCGCGCTGCCAGGCAACGAGAGAGCGGTAGCGAAGTTGGGTAGGCATGCTGACGTTATGCGCAAGTCTCATGCCCTCCCATTCCCCCATTCCCCCATT
>Ga0310810_10004502_pt1 | contig 15422 bp, 13 predicted proteins | sample NCmetagenome_FD_207641 | JGI IMG/M metagenome (GOLD analysis project Ga0310810, IMG submission 207641) | Soil microbial communities from experimental microcosm in Duke University, North Carolina, United States - NC | ecosystem: Engineered > Artificial ecosystem > Soil microcosm > Unclassified ...
CTCGGATGGAGCAACGAGAAGGGCGAGTCGACAGGATGGGCTGGGGCCGTGCGTCGGAGGGTTTCATCGACGTGCGATTCCTGCTGCTCAAGAGCACCTACGAGGAGCGCATCTTCCATACCGTCATGCAGCGCGACCAGTGGTTCCAAATCTTGATCGGTTCGAAGAAAAAGGAGTTGGGTCTGATTCCAGAAGATACTCAACAAGAAGTGGATCAAGATTGCATCGTGGACGAAGTTTCGACCGGCACAATTACTGGACCAGAGATGGCAAGCATCATGCTAGATCTTCGTCCAAGATGAGGTCTCACTCTCTTGTTGGGGCCGAATTGAAACCTGCCAGGCGATCCGATATCAACCAGGAGTGATCTCGCGAATACTTTCCGATTGCGTGAAAGGCAGAAAACTCGGCCGAGCCGACGCGCTCGCTCTCGTTTCTGCTGACGGCGAGAAAACGCGGGCGCTGCTGACGGCTGCGGCTGAATTGCGCGATCGACATAAAGGCCGCGTCGTTACCTTCTCGCCAAAAGTTTTCGTTCCTCTGACCAACCTTTGCCGGGATTTCTGCGGCTACTGCACGTTTCGCAAAGCGCCGGAAGAACCGGGTGCGAAAACGATGACGATCGACGAGGTTTTGCCGGTCGTCCATCAGGGCAAACAGCTCGGCTGCACGGAAGTGCTTTTCAGCCTCGGCGACAAGCCGGAAGCGATCTATCCCGAAATGAAGCGGTTTCTCGTCGAGCGCGGCCATCAGCGTACCCTCGACTATCTGCTCGAAGCGTGCCGAGCTGTTATGGATGAAACAGGGCTGTTGCCGCACTCGAACCCCGGCGTGATGGGACGCAGCGATTTGCAGCGCCTGAAAGAATTCAATCCGAGCATGGGACTCATGCTCGAAAGCGTCAGCGAGCGGCTGCTGCTGCCCGGCGCCGCGCACGACAATGCGCCGGACAAAAAGCCGGCGGCGCGGCTCCGCACCTTGGAACTGGCCGGTGAGCTCAAACTGCCGTTCACCACCGGCATTCTCATCGGCATCGGCGAGACCTGGGAAGAACGGATCGATTCTTTGCTCGTGATCCGTGCCCTGCATGAACGTTACGGTCACATTCAGGAAGTCATCATTCAAAACTTTCGCGCCAAACCGACGATTCCCATGCGCGCGCATCCCGACGCGACCCGCGACGACATGTTGAAGACGATTGCGTTGGCGCGCCTGATTCTCGGCGGCGAGATGAACCTCCAGGCGCCGCCCAATCTGACGCCGGACGGCTACGAGCTTTACCTCGAAGCGGGGATCAACGATTGGGGCGGCGTGTCGCCGCTTACGCCGGACTTCATCAATCCTGAAGCGCCGTGGCCGACGTTGAAACTCCTGCGGGAGAAAAGCGCGCTCGCGGGATTCGAACTGCGAGCGCGGCTGCCGATTTATCCCGAATTCATCCGTGACGATTTTCTCATGCCATCGATGATTTCCTGCGTTGAGCGGCTCGCCGGCGCCGATGGCCTGGTGCGTGACAACGGGCCGCTGGGCAATTTCTCATCATCTCATCACTCTGCGACACCGTCGGCTTCCGAGTTTTCCTGATGATCGTCGTTCTCACTGGCGGCACCGGCGGTGCGAAGCTAATCGAAGGCCTCGCCGCCGAGATCGATCCCGCAGAGTTGACGATCATCTGCAACACCGGTGACGACGCGGTTTTTCATGGTCTTCACGTTTCGCCGGATATCGACACGATCACCTACACGTTGGCCGGACTCGCCGACGACCGCAAAGGTTGGGGCATCAAAGACGAAACCTTCAATGCCCTCGACCAGCTCGGTCTCTTGGGCGCAGATGCGTGGTTTCGCCTTGGCGACCGCGACTTGGCGACACACATTCTGCGCACGCAATGGCTCCGCGAAGGTTTGAAGCTTTCGGGGATCACCGAGCGGCTGCGGCGCGCGCGCGGAGTTAGGTCGATGATTTTGCCGATGTCGGATCAGCAGATTGAAACCCGAGTTACGACACCCCAGGGAGAAATTTCCTTTCAGGAATATTTCGTCAAAGAACGCTGGGCTCGCGAAGTGACGGCGGTCCGTTTTGCTGGAATCGAGCAAAGCACCCCGGCACCCGGCGTTATGGAAGCGATTCGCCGCGCCGACGCGATCGTCGTTTGCCCGAGCAATCCGATTACCAGCATCGGACCGATTCTCGGCGTCCCGGGAATTCTTGCGGCATTGAAAGAAACAGCCGCGTTAGTGGTTGGAGTCAGCCCGCTTATCGGCGCGAGCGCCGTCTCCGGCCCCGCGCACAAACTGATGGCCGCTTGCGGTTTTGAGGCATCCGCCCTCGGCGTGGCGAAGTACTATCGGGATTTTCTCGACACGCTGCTGATCGCGGATGAAGACAAGAATAAGATCGCACCAATTGAGAAGCTCGGGGTGCGTGCGGTCGCCACAGCGATCCGGATGGCGTCATTAGACGACAAGCGGCATCTGGCACGGCAAGTCTTGGCCTCTGCCGCAAAATAGTCTACAAAAATTGTTTCTGGATCACCCATGAATGTCGTCGCTCTGATGCCCGTGAAGGGCTTTCGCAACGCCAAGCAGCGTCTTAGCCCGCTTTTGAATGGGCCGGCGCGGGAGCTTTTGGCCGAGGCGATGTTTCGTGACGTGTTGAGGCAGGTGCGGCTTACGCGCGGGCTCGGTGGCACTTTCGTAGTCACCGGCGACGACAAAGTCGCTGCGATCGCGTCGAGCGCCGGGGCTGAAGTGATTCGCGAAACAGCCGAGAACGGCGAAACCGGCGCTGTGGATTTTGCCCGCATGGAATTGAAAAACGCCGGTTGCGAGGCGGTGCTTATTCTTCCCGGCGACATGCCGCTGATGCGCGCGGCGGATGTCGAGGCGATGCTGGCGCAGGTTCCGGCGGATGCGGCCGCGCCGTTTGCTTTGCTGGTGCCCTCGCATGATCGGCTCGGCACCAACGCGCTGTTTTTGGCGCCGCCCGATGTGATTGCGCTGCGCTTCGGCTACGATAGCTTTACGTTTCACACGAGTCAGGCCGAGACGCGGGGCTTGGCTGTGCGTTTCTTCGAAAACGACCGGATCGCTCTGGACATAGATGAACCCAAAGATCTCCAGCGCTTTCTGGCTTACGCGGAAAACAATCAGACGAGCCAAGTGGCGCGCAAACTGCTGGCTGAAACTCAGCCGAGCGAGCCGGCTACGCGATAAGCGATGAAGCGGCTCGAGCTGATCGGTGTGGAAAATATCGGCGAGGTGAGCGCGGGCGATTCGCTGGCGGAGCGAATTGTCGGTGCCTGTGCCAGTCAGGCAATCGAACTGCGGGATGATGACGTGTTGGTGATCGCGCAAAAGATCGTCTCTAAGGCGGAAGGGCGAATGGTTGAGCTCAAAAACGTTCGCCCGTCGGCGCGCGCCCAGGAGCTGGCACGCGAGCTTGACAAGGAAGCGGAACTGGTGGAAGCGATCCTCGGAGAGAGCCGGAGTGTCATTCGCAGCGGCGGCAAAGCGCTGATCGTCGAGACTCACCACGGATTTATCTGCGCCAACGCCGGCGTCGATCAATCTAACGTAGGACTGGGTCAAGTGACGCTGTTGCCGGAAAATCCCGATCGTTCGGCGCGCGAACTGCGGGATGAATTGCACCGACGGCTCGGCAAACGTCCGGCGGTGATTATCAGCGACAGTTTTGGCCGAGCATGGCGGCTTGGCACCGTCGATGTGGCGATCGGGGTCGCCGGCGTGAAACCGATCAAAGATGAGCGCGGCAGCCATGATAGTTACGGCTATCAGCTCAAGGCGGCGGTGGCAGCGGTGGCTGATGAAATCGCGGCGGCTGCGGAATTGGTGATGGGCAAACGCGACGGTGTGCCCGTGGTCTTGGTGCGAGGTTACGAGATGGAAAAAAAGGAGGATGGATCAGCGCAGGAGCTGCTCCGGCCGCCGGCCGAAGATCTCTTTCGCTAGCTCTCAAAATCTATGGATCAATTCAGTGTGGCAATTGTTGGCGGCACAGGCAATCTCGGCAGCGCATTGGCACTTCGGCTGGGCGCGCCGGGAGTAAAACTTATTATTGGCTCGCGCGATGCAGAAAAGGCTAAGAATGCGGTGGCGACGTTGGCGCCGAAGCTGCGCGCGGGCGAAATGCTCGGCACGACGAATCAGGAAGCGGTCAAAGGCGCCGACTTTGTCGTGATCGCGGTCCCTTATGAAGGACACGCGCAAATGGTCGGCGATCTCAAGGGACAGCTCGCCGGCAAAATCGTCATTGATACCGTGGTACCGCTCAATAAAGTAAAGCCGTTCGTGCCGGCGGCGGGCTCGGCGCTCCAGGAAGCGCAGCAACTCCTCGGCAGCGAAGCACCGGTGATCGGCGCGCTTCACAACATATCCGCGGTTGATTTGGGCGACGTCGATTCGCCGCTGGGCGATGTTTTGGTTTGCGGCGATGACAATGCGGCGAAGCAAAAAGTGATGGAAATCATCCAGCGGATCGGCGCCAACGCCTACGACGGCGGCCCGGCGAGTAACGCTTATGTCATTGAAGGACTCACCGGCGTGATCATTTCTCTCAACCGCAAGTACAAATCGAAACACGGCAGCATCAAAATCACCGGCATCGTCAATCACTAGAAGGTCCCGCTTCCTGCGGACAGAAAAGGGCGCCGGTAAAAAGCCGGCGCCTTAACTTTTTTGTCGGCGAGCCGAGGTTCCACGCGCAAATTTGGCTAGCCGGTTTCAAAATTTTTCTTTCCCTGTCATCGCTCGGCGCGGGCCCAAATTGGCCACCGGAACTTCTGTGGTGGCTCCGGGCCGACGCCTGTCGGGCCTTCACAATTGCTGGAATCGGGTGATGTAACCCTTACCTAGGATTCTAGACATGGCAAATTATCGTCGGCTTGGCTACCAAGGAAAAAAGCTCCGGCGCCAGATTAACCTTTAATATCCTTAAGTTAGACGATCCAGCCCTGATTGCGCCGGAACGTTAACCTTTGCGGTTTTGAAGCGTCTAAAGGTTTGTAACGGGTAGAAAATTTGTCGCACAAGCAGACTTAAACCCATGGCCGACCGACAAGAACTCCGCGACGAAGAGTTAGCGTCCCTTTGCCAGCAAGGGGAGCGGCAGTGTTTTGAAATACTGGTGCGCCGGTATATGGAAAAGGCCTTTCATATCGCATTCAATTTCACTCGCGACGCAGAGACAGCCAAGGATTTGTCCCAGGAAGCTTTTCTGCGCGCTTTTGCCAATATCAAACAGTTTGATGGCCGCTCGACTTTTTACACCTGGTTTTATCGAATCGTGGTAAATCTGTGCTTAGATCACGCGCGGCGGCGCAATCGGGTCGCCTGGGAGTCTTTGGACGGGGCTGGCGAAGAATCGAGTGAGCAGAAACAATGGGCTGACTCGAGGTTTCTCCCCGAAGAGGAAGCAATCGCCGGAGAAGCGAAGCGGCGAGCCGACCAGACGCTCGAATCCATGCCCAATAAACAGCGCACTGCCTTTTTGCTGCGCAATCATCAGGGACTTTCAATTGCGGATATCGCTAAAGTCATGAAGACCACGGAAGGAACGGTGCGTGTTTATCTGCACCGCGCGGTAGCGGCGTTGCGCCAAAGCCTGATGGAATTCGTCTAGGAGAGAATCATGGAGCGAGTGGTTTTACAGAACGCGTGCAAGAATTTCGAAGAAGATCTGGTGCTCTATTACTACGGCGAGTGCGATGCAACTGAGCAGCGCCGGGTGGGCGAACACCTGACTCTGTGTGGCTCGTGCCGCGGTTTTGTCGATGACTTGCGCCATTGGCTGCCGCAGATCGCTCAAGCTGAGCCCATGACACCGGCTTTCTGGGACGATTACTATCGTGAGACCGTATCCAAGCTCGAGCCTCGAAAAGAAAGAGAGCCGTGGTGGCATTCCTGGTTCGCGCCGAAGCCGATGTGGATGGTCCCCGCCTTTGGTACCGTCGGCGTGATGCTTCTGGTTGTGGGGATGCTTTTCGGCAAAGGCAATCTGACTTCTTTTATGCAGCGGCCGACAGCGAACATTCCGCAGGAAGTTTTGGCGGATGAGGACCAACTGCAGTTCTTTGAATCCATGGATCTGCTTGAGTCTCTGAGCCGGCTCGAAAAACAGGACGACTCAAACCACGAGAAGACGAATCCGCAGTCGAGCCGGGCGTTAGGCCGGCAGGAAACAGTTTAGGTTTCAGGTAACGATCTGATGAAAGCGCGCAACACCATAGCTTCGATCTTCGCCTTGTTCTTGCTCGTGAGCGCCCAATCCACGGCGCTGGCAGCGAACGACGGGTGGCGCAACTTGACGCCGATAGAAAAAGACAAAGTGCAGCAGAACTATGAACGCTGGCAGCGTCTGCCGCAGCAGGACAAGGAACACCTGCGCGATGAGTGGAATCGCTGGCAGCGTCTTCCCAAGGACGAACGCGAGCGCATCAAGCAGCGTTACGACCGCCAGCGGCGCGATCGTGATCGACGCGACGACTGAACGCCCGGCCTTCCATCTCAATCCGCGATCGTTTGTTCACACCGATAGCCGCGCTCGCACAGTGCGAGTTTTCGACTCGCAAAGATTCGCGCGTGATGGCTCGGTTTGTTTGACACGCTCTTCTTCCTTCTCACTCTAGGGTTGCGAAAGTTCCCACGCGAAAAAATTTGAGCCACGAGTTTTCCGCCTTTCATAAACCGCATCCTCATACGTCTAAAAGGTAGAGTGGAGCGAAAGGAAATTCCTCAAAGGTCAGACTTTCCCTGCGGCAATTCGCTCCGGAAAGGAGGCTCTATGAAAACTCTAGCGCTGATGACGCTTTTGCTGCTCGGCAGCGTGGCCGCCTCGGGCTGCCACCACTGGCACGATCATCGGTATAACTATTCCAACGGATACTATTCGCGCTAAATGCGCATCGCGCTGTTCCGGCTCGGACCGAACCGGAGCAGCGTCCTTCCTGCGAGGCGTTACATCGCATAGTACGCGGCGCAGTTATCCCAAAGAATTTTTTTCTTGTCGGCATCACTGATCGGAAGTTTAAGAAAGTGGTGCACGGCCTCGGGATATTTCGAATCGCCATGCGGATAGTCTGTTGAAAACACCACGTCGTTGCCGCCCATGTAATCGATCACATGCGCGAGCGTCGCTTCGTCCGGCTCGACCGAGACGATGCACTGTCGCTTGAAATACTCGCTCGGCGGTGCCTTCACATCCGGCGCCTACACGTCGCCCTCACGCTCCCAGCCTTCGTCCATTCGCCAGAGAAGCCACGGCAGCCAGCTGCAGTTTGCCTCGAGAAACGCAACACGCAATTTAGGATGCCGTGCCAGCACACCGCCGGCGCAAAAGCTGCCGAGCGCTAACATTTGCTCTATCGGTTGAGCGTAGATGCGGCGCAGCATCGAATTCGGCTCGAGCCGTTCGCCGATCTGTTGTTTGCCGGTGCCGGTAGACTCATGAAAGCCCAGGGCGAGATTCAACTCTTCGAGCGTCTGCCAGAGTGGCTCGTAGTAATCATCGTGCCACTGGTGATTCACCAAGGGATTGGCCCGCAAGAAAACAGCGCGGAAACCGAACTCGCGCGCGCAGCGGCGCGCTTCCCCGACTGCGTCGTTCATGTCGTAGGGCGAGACCATGCCGGCGCCGATCAAACGCGCCGGATCCTTTTTGCAGAAATCGTAAAGCCAGTCGTTATACGCGCGCGCGAGCGCGGCGGCGAATTCAGCATCCATGTCCGGCACGACGAGCGCGCGCAGGCCGCGGGTCGGATAGAGCACGGCGACGTCGATACCTTCGATGTCCATCGCTTCGAGCTGAACTTCAGGCGACCACTGTCTTTCGGAGTCCACACGGTAGATTGCCTGGTTTCTTTCAAAATTGTGCCCGCGTGTTGAATTGTTCTGTCGCGTTGTCGTCCGCGCCCACTCGCGACCATCAGGATAGACCATGCGCAGATCGCGCACGTTGCTGCTGGTTATTCCCCGTGGTGCCCGATCTTTGAATCTCGAATCGATATATCGCTCCCAAAGATCCGGCGGTTCCATAATGTGCATATCGCTGTCGAGAATTTTGAAGCCATTTTTAGCCATGTTTCACCCTCCATTCCGGAACTGGCATCGGCGCCTGGCGTTCTAGCTGCATCACCTCACTTACAACCATTGTCGGGCTGCAACAAGCAACTCCGACCCTGATGTAAGAGTAATTTACACTGCTTAAGTTAGTGAATAGACGAAAGGAAAATCCCAAGCCCTAAAAACTGTAAGCTTTGCTGCCGAAATATTCCTTGCCCGGGTTTCACAAAGCCCGATGGCATAGCGGTTGCTCGACATAATTCTCTCATTTTCACGAGGAGAATCCGTTGACTCGCGACCCGATTTCAAACTAAATCGCTACGCGATGAGTCGTAGTGAGCCAGGGCGGGTACGGCCTGATTTTCAGCACAGCAAGAAGTGAGGAGCCGCGAAAAACTGACGGCCATCGCGGGATTCAAACTGGACAGAAAGATTCGCCCGAGAAATCGATGCTCGCGATAACCAGGAAAAGCGCTCATGCGCAAATGCGGTGGCGCGCTGAAGCCGCGCGCGTCATCGGCGCCGGGAAGATCGCGGTGAGTCTCAAGGAGCCGAGATGAAACCTGATTCACCGGGCACGCAGATTCCGCCCGAGCAGCGAGAGATTCGGGCCCAGTGCTTTCATCAGAGCGGAAAGTCCACGGAGTTTCCCCGCGAAGACGTCGAGAAGTCGATCCCAGCGCGGTTTGAAAAAATCGCGCGCATGCATCCCGCCCGGCCCGCAGTGAAAATCGGACAGCGGTCGTTGACGTATGATGCATTGAACCGATACGCGAATCGGATCGCACGGAGGATTCTTGCAGAGCGCGGGTTCGGCAGCGAGCCGATCGCGCTTTTTTTTGAAAAATCCATCGAACTTGTGGCCGCCATTTTAGCCGTCCTCAAGGCCGGCAAGTTTTACGTCGTGTTGGATCCGTCCTTTCCCTCTGAGAGACTTCATTTTCTCCTGGCAGATTCCCAGGCAAAGCTCGTCGTCGCCGATGAACCGAATCGCGCCCGCGCGTTAAAGCTCCTCGACGAGGGCCAGACGTCGATAACAATCGCGATCGATGATCGGAGGGATAATTCGGAAAACCTTGAGTTGCCGATTTCACCTCAAACGTTCGCTTGTATCCAGTACACGTCGGGCTCGACCGGCACGCCCAAAGGAGTCGTGCTGCCGCATCGCATAATCCTTCAAAGCGTGCGATGGAGCGCCGCGGAATTGCACGTTTGCATAGAGGACAGGTTCACATTGTTACATTCGTTGAGTTTTGGATCTGGGCACGTCAACCTGCGCCTAGCTTTGCTCAACGGAGCGTCCGTTGTCGACTTCGACACGAAACGAGGAACCATCGAACAGCTCGCCGCTTGGCTGAAGGAAGAGCGCATCACCATCTATCACTCGCCCGCGTCGTTGTTCCGACAGCTTGCGGAGTCTTTACCGCCCGGCGGAATGCATCCGGATTTGCGGCTTATCCGTTTAACCGGAGCGCCGGTCTCCAGGCGGGATTTCGACCTTTACAAAACGCGCTTCGGTTCCAACACCCTCTTGCGCATCGCGATGGGCGCGACCGAAGCCGGGTCGATTTCAGTCTGCGCGGCGATTTTGGATCAAAGCTTTTCCTACCCAGCCGAGGGATTTCCCATCGGCTACCCGCAGCGCGGTAGAGAAATCTCTTTTCTCGACGACCGCGGGAGCCCGGTTGCTTCCGGCGAAATCGGCGAGATCGCCGTCAAGAGCGAGAACTTGAGCGTTGGCTATTGGAAGCAATTGAATGCCACGAACGACAGATTTCTACCCGACCCGGACGGGGGAAACGCGAGAATATATTTGACCGGCGACCTCGGTCGAATGATGCCCGATGGATTTATTGTTCATCTGGGTCGCAAGGATTTGACGGTAAAGATACGCGGTTTTCGGGTGGACTTCAGCGAGATTGAGCGGGTACTGCTGGAGCATCCGGCTATTAAAGATGCCGGAGTCAGGGCATGGGAGCGCGAGGACGGCGAGAAGTACCTGGCGGCATATCTCGTTTTTCGACCCGAGTCAGGGCTGAACGTCAGCGAGATGCGGCGATTTCTCAGCAGCAAGCTTCCCGACTACATGATTCCGACAGCGGTACAATTCGTCGAGGCGCTGCCACTGACCAATGGCAAGCTGAATCGGCACGAGTTACCGAAGCCGGGTAGATTGAGGCCGGCGTTGACGGAACCTTACGTAAAACCACGAGATGCTACTGAACGAAGACTGGCCGAGATTTGGTCGGAAGTTTTACAGATTGAGGATATCGGTCTCCATGACAATTTCTTCGATCTGGGGGGGCACTCGTTGGCGGCAACCCGGATCTTATCGCGAGTGCTGGATTGCTTTCGAGTGGATCTTTCGCTCGCGGCGTTCTTTGAGTCGCCCACTCTCGACGGTCTCGCGTATGCGCTTCGGCGAGGATGCGGCGAGAAGAAGTTCCCCCTTATTTCCGTTCCTCGTGGAAATAATTTACCCGCGTCCTTCGGCCAGAGAGCATTGTGGTTCCATGAGCAGTTAGAGCCGGGCAGCCCGGCGTACAACCTGCCTTCGGTCTACCGGCTCAGCGGAGAGCTTGATGCACAACTCTTGGAAAAGAGCATTAACCAGATTGTTTCGCGTCACGAAGTACTGCGCACGGTTTTTGAGACCGTAGACGGGCAGCCGGTTCAAAAAATCTTGCCAACGATGAGGATCGATCTGAAAGTGATCGATCTCAGTAACTTGGCCTCCCAATCGTTGCAAGACTTGGAGATACGGCGACTTATCGGCGTATTTGCGCAGGAATCGTTCGAGTTGACGCGCGGGCCGCTGCTTCGATCGGCCCTTTTGAAGTTGGATCGTTGCGAGCACGCATTTTTTTTAGGCGTCCATCACATTGCATTTGACGGCTGGTCGGTAGGAATTTTCCTTCGTGAACTTTCGCAGATCTATAATGACGCTAGAAGCGACAAACCCAGTTCGCTTCCCCAGCTCGGAATTCAGTATGCCGAATTCACCGCATGGCAGAGAGAGCGCCAGAGCGAAGTAAATTTAAGGAGCTCGCTGGATTATTGGAAAGCCCAACTGGATCAGCTTCCGACGACACGATTGCCGGGCAGGAGATCCCACCCTTCGGCTAATTGCGATTCGACCAGGCGTGAAGAGTTCGTCATCTCAGAGAAGCTTTTGAGCCGGTTGCAAGGTTTGGGAGATCGCAGTCGGACTACACTGTTCATGGTGGTGCTCGCGGCATGGAAGGTCGCGCTCTACCGTTACACGGGACAAACCGACATCGCCATTGGCACTTTTGTTTCAGGGCGGAATCATCCATCCGTCGAAGGGTTGATCGGATATTTTTTGAACCTCTTGGTGCTGCGGAGCGATCTCTCCGGCAATCCGACGTTTCGCGAATTGTTGGCGCGGGTTCGAAAAGTTTGCGTTGATGCGTTTTCGCACCAGGATTTGCCTTTCGAAAAGTTGGTCGAAGAGTTGCAGCCGGTGCGACAGGTCAACAACAACCCGCTGGTGCAGGCCATTTTCGCCTTGCAAAATACCCCGAACCACTCGCTGGATTTGACCGGAATATCGGCGCGAGCGTTGGACATCCGCGCGGGCATCACAAGACCCTTCGATTTACATTTGTACATAATTGAAGAAGAAACCTGTCTCCGGGCTTACCTGATCTACAACGACAGCTTACTTGAAGCCGACGTGATTAGGGGACTGGTCGGTCACCTGAGAAATCTCTTGGAAGTCGTGACCGCAGAGCCGGACCAACGCATCTCTGCATTGACCCTGCTGACCGCGGCGGAAAGGCATCGGCTTCTGGTTGAGTGGAATGATACCCAGGCTGAATATCCGAAAGACAAGTGCATCCATGAACTGTTCGAAACGCAGGTGGAAAAGACGCCGGATGCCCTTGCCGTCATCTTCGAAAACCACCGGCTCACGTATCGGGAGTTGAATCGGCGCGCCAACCGGCTGGCGCATTACTTGCGCGATCAAGGTGTGCGGCCGGACGTTTTGGTTTCTCTATGCCTGGAAAGATCGCTTGAAATGGCGATCGCCATACTGGCAGTGCTCAAGGCGGGCGGCGCCTACTTGCCGATCGATCCCGATTGGCCGCCGGAGCGCATCGGGTTTGTACTCGCCGATGCCCGGGTCAAATTGATTTTGACTCAAGAGAGCCTTCGCGCGGCAGTAAACGATTTCGCCGCTGAGGTCTTTTGCCTGGATGGCGATCTGTCCAGGCTCTCGGACGAAAGCGACGAGGATCCGCCCCCGACGGCGCTAGGGCATCATGCGGCTTATGTAATTTATACCTCGGGCTCGACGGGAACGCCGAAGGGTGTGGTCAATATTCACGACGGCTTGCTCAATCGCATACAGTGGATGCAACAAACATATCGTCTCACGGCTTCCGACCGGGTGCTGCAAAAAACATCCTATGCCTTCGATGTTTCGGTATGGGAGTTTCTCTGGCCTCTGACGAGCGGCGCTTCTCTTGTTCTCGCTCGACCGGGCGGCCAGCGCGACAGCGCTTCTCTCATTCAAGTTATTAAATCCCGGCAGATCACGACGATTCATTTCGTTCCGTCGATGCTCGATATGTTCGTGCAGCAATCCGGCGTTGAACAGTGCTCCAGCCTGAAGCAGGTGTTTTGCAGCGGCGAAGTTTTGTCCCGCGATCTTCAGCAACGATTCATGCAAGCCAATTCAGCCGCACTGCACAATCTTTATGGTCCCACCGAAACATCCATCGATGTGACAGCCTGGGAGTGCCGGTGGGATTACCCGGCCAAGATCGTCCCGATCGGCCGCCCGATTGCCAATACGCAAATCTATATTCTGGATGAAGACCTGCAGCCGGTTCCCATCGGCGTTGCCGGAGAATTGCACGTCGGCGGAGCCGGTTTGGCGCGGGGATATCTCAATCGCACCGAATTGACGGCGGAGAAATTCATTCCGAATCCCTTCAGCACTGATCGAGACGCCCGGCTATACAAGACAGGCGATCAAGCGCGCTATTTGGCTGACGGGAACATTGAATTCCTGGGCCGCCTCGACGATCAGGTCAAAATCCGCGGCTACCGAATCGAATTGGGTGAAATCGAAGCGGTGCTGAGACAGCATCCCTCAGTCCGAGATACGGTCGTGCTAGCCCGAGAGGACGATCCAGGGGACAAGCGGTTGGTGGCCTATGTTGTCGGCGCTGATTCCAAGGTTGATGAACTGCGGAGCTCTTTGAAGCAGAAACTACCCGAATACATGGTGCCATCGATATTTGTGTGTCTCGACGCTTTCCCATTGACTCCCAACGGCAAGGTGGACCGAAAAGCGTTGCCAGCCCCGGATCAAACCAGGCCGGAAACCGCAAAGACCTACGTCGCTCCATGCAATCCTACTGAGAAGATTCTCGCAGAGATCTGGGCCGAGGTTCTAAAGCTCGACAAAGTCAGTATCCACGACAACTTCTTCGACCTGGGCGGACACTCTCTTCTAGCGACGCGGGTGCTCGCGCGCCTGGGCAAGATCCTGAACGGGGAAATACCACTGCGCTTCCTGTTCGAAGCGCCGACGATTAAAGAGCTGGCGCAGCGAATCGCGGTGCATCAAGAAATACGATCGACGCCAGCAGGAAGTCTGTCCGAATTGAATTCACTAACGGGAGAAGCGACGCAGACTGTTATTTGACCCGGAGCACGACCATATGACTGAAACCAACATCAAACTCCCGCAGGACCAGCAGGCGATCCGGGACAAATGTTTTCATCCGTCGGGAACGTTTGTCGAGTTTCCGATCGAGGACGTCGAGACTTCCATCCCGGCTCGATTCGAGAAAGTCGTCCGCTTGTACCCGAACAACCTCGCTATCAAGATGGGCGACCAATCGTTCACCTACGATGCGTTGAATCGATACGCGAACCGGATTGCGCGGGCAATTATTGCAGAGCGAGGACTTGCGAAGGAGCCTATCGCGCTACTCTTTGAAAATGGCATTGACCTCGTTGCTGCTATATTCGGCGTGCTCAAGGCGGGAAAATTTTATGTCGTGCAGGATCCGTCCCTTCCCTCCGAGAGACTGCGACTCCTCTTAAAGGATTCTGGTGCGAAACTCCTCATTACCAATCAATGTCATCAAGAAGTCGCTCTGAAGGTGCTGCGAAGTGAGCAGAAATTGCTATCCATTGAAATCATGACCAAAGCGCAAGCTTCAGACAATGTCGACATAAACGTACAACCGCACGACCTGAATTGTATTCAATACACGTCAGGCTCAACGGGAACGCCGAAAGGCGTTGTGGAGCTGCATAGAAATGTTTTGCTCAGCGTGGGGTGGATGACCAAAGAAATGGAGGTTCAGAAGGCTGACCGTTTCAGCTTGCTTCATTCTCTGAGCTTCGCATCCGCCTATGTGCATTTGCGATTAGCCTTGCTCAACGGAGCGGCTCTTCTCGGGGTTGATGCTACGAAGGTAAATATTTATGACTTAGGAAGATGGATTAGCGATGAGCAAATAACAATCCTTCACTCTCCCCCCGCTTTGTTTCGGCAGTTGGCGGAATCTTTGCCGGAGGGGAAGGCGCTGCCCAATCTGCGTCTCATTCGTCTATCGGGCGCACCGATAACCAGACGAGATTTCGATCTCTACAAGACCCGGTTTCCACCGCATACTCACTTACGCATCGGAATGGGATCGACCGAAGCGCGGGGGATTTGTGCGGTGATCGTAGATCACAACTTCTCTTTTCCCGAAGATGGCTCACCGGTCGGCTATCCACCTCCAGGAAAGAAAATTTTTATTTTGGATGAAGCAAATAAAGAGCTCGCACCAGGGCAGGTCGGAGAGATAGCGGTCGAGGGCCGAAATCTAAATCCGCACTACTGGGGAGACTTAGCCCAACAGAAAGGCAAGTTTTTACTGAACCCGAAAGGAGAAGAGGAGAAAATATATTTGACCGGCGATCTTGGTCGAATGCTACCGGATGGTTTTGTTATTCATCTAGGCCGCAAAGACCTGATGGTGAAAATCCGTGGCTATCGGGTGGACTTCAGCGAGATTGAGCGGGCGCTGTTGGAGCATCCATCTATCCAAGATGCTGGCGTCAGGGCGTGGGACCGCGAAGACGGGGAGAAATATCTGGCGGCGTACATCGTTCTGTGGCTCGCTTCACAGCCGAACGTCAGCGAGATCCGACGATTTCTCACGAGCAAGCTTCCCGACTATATGGTTCCATCGGTTTTTAAGTTTATGAAGGCGCTGCCGCTCACGAACGGAAAGTTGGATCGGCAGGCGTTGCCTCAGCCGGATCCGTTGAGGCCAGCATTAAAGGAAGCCTACGTAGCGCCGCGGAACG
>Ga0310810_10004503_pt1 | contig 15420 bp, 16 predicted proteins | sample NCmetagenome_FD_207641 | JGI IMG/M metagenome (GOLD analysis project Ga0310810, IMG submission 207641) | Soil microbial communities from experimental microcosm in Duke University, North Carolina, United States - NC | ecosystem: Engineered > Artificial ecosystem > Soil microcosm > Unclassified ...
AGTGACGGCGCCCGCCGAGATCGAGGTCGGCGATTGCAACTGCTCGATGTGCTCGCGCACCGGGTTCCAGCACCTGATCGTGACCCGGGATCGATTCCGCCTTCTCTCGGGCGAGGAGGCGCTCACGGCCTACGAGTTCAACACCCGCGCCGCGAAGCACCTTTTCTGCAGGCACTGCGGCATCAAGTCGTTCTACGTGCCGCGCTCGCATCCCGACGGCTACAGCGTCAACGCGCGCTGCCTCGACGAAGGCACGTTCAGGATCACGGGCACGAGGAAGATCGACGGAAAGAACTGGGAAAAGCACTTTCCCAAGGGTCGCGGCGATTACTAGAGTCGTTGCCTCGGTTTCCCTCATCGCGTTGTTCATCCTTTGCCTCGCGTGGGAAACCGTGCTCGCGCCGCTGCGCCCGGGCGGCTCGTACATCGCGCTGAAGGCGCTGCCGCTGCTGCTGCCGCTTCCGGGGATCCTCTCGGGAAAGCTTTACACCTACCGTTGGTCCTCGATGCTCATCCTCGCCTACCTGGGCGAAGGGGCCATGCGGGCTTTCAGCGAGCGCGGCGCCTCGCAGGTGTTCGCCGCGCTCGAGATCGTCCTCAGCGCCGTTTTTTTCGCTGCCGTGGTGAGCTACGTCCGGCAGAAGCGAGCAAGCGTTTAGCGGCGGCATAGATCGGCACTTCGACGAGCTTGCCCGCCACCCGGGCGCGCTCCTTGCCCAGCCGCCTCGCGCTCTCGAAGGCAGAAATAATTTTCCGCGCGCGAGAAACTTCCGGTGGCTGGACAGTCAAAACCCGGTTGATCGCCCGCACATGGCCCGCATCGACCGCGCTTTTCATCCGGTAGCCCATCCGCTTCGCCCACTTTGCGTCCGCGGTCGCGCCTTTCACGTCGCTGAAGGTATAGGGACAGTCGATGGCCTCGACCCCCGCGGCCCGGCATTCGAGCAGGAAGCGCTGGCGAGCGTAGGCGAGCTCCGCGCCGCCCCGGGTCCGGGTCGTGCCGAGATCGGCCACCAGGTCCTCGCTCGCGAGCAGCATCGCGCTCACCCGCGGACTCGCCGTCCCGATCCGCAACGCGTTGACGAGGCCGGCGGCCGTCTCGAGATTGGGAACGAGGTGCTCGTCCGTGGTCAGTGATTCCAGAAGCTTTATCTGCGCGGGTGAAACGACCTTCGGCAGCAGTACGACGTCAGGTTTGCCCGGCAGGACCGACTCAAGGTCCATGCGCCCGTCGCCCTCGAGCGGATTGACCCGCACCGCGGCTGTCGCCCCGGCCCGTCGCCAGGCGTCGAAGGCCCGCGCCGCGAGCGCCCGCGCGCGCGGCCGCAGCCCGGGCGGCGTGAAATCTTCCAGCTCCAGAATGATGACGTCGGCGCCCGAGCGCGCGGCCCGGGCATGCGCGGCCGGATCGGCGCCGGGCACGAACAGCCAGGTTCGGCATCCTTCGATACCACGTTTCATTTCGACATAATATGCACGCCATGGAAAAGGAGGGCCAAACCCTCTTGCAGCGGCGCCTCTCGGCGATCCTGAGCATGGACGCCGCCGGCTACAGCCGCCTCATGGGCGACGACGAGCTCGCCACCGTGCGCACGCTCTCGGCCTACCGTGAGCTGATCGGCACCGTCATCTCGGGCCACCGCGGGCGCGTGGTCGACATGCCGGGCGACAACATCCTCGCCGAGTTCGCGAGCGCGATCGACGCGGTCGAGGCGGCGCTCGCGATCCAGAAGGATCTCGGCGCGCGCAACGCCGCGCTGCCCGAAAAGCGCCGCATGGCGTTCCGCATCGGCGTCAACCTCGGCGAAATCGTCTCGGAAGGCGGCCGCATCTACGGCGACGGTGTGAACGTCGCCGCGCGGGTGGAGGCGCTCGCCGAGGCCGGCGGCATCTGCGTTTCCGGCAAGGTCCACGAAGAGGTGCGGCGCAAGCTCGACCTCGGCTTCGAGGACCTGGGCGAGCACGAGCTGAAGAACATCGCCGCGCGCGTGCGCGTGTGGCGGATCGACTCGGGCAGCGGCGTGGTGCGCCCGAAAGGCGAGGCGCCCGCGCGCCAGAGCAAGCCCTCGATCCTCGTGCTGCCCTTCGTCAACATGAGCGGCTCGCCCGACCAGGAATTCTTCGTCGACGGCCTGACCGAGGACATCCTCACCGACCTCTCGCGCTTTCGCGACCTCTTCGTCATCTCGCGCAACACCGCCTTCAAGTTCAAGGGCCAGGCGGTCGACGTGCGCAAGGTGGCGAAGGACCTGGGCGTGCAGTTCGTGGTGGAAGGCAGCGTGCGCCGTGCCGGCAAGCGCGTGCGCATCACTGTGCAGCTGATCGAGGGCGACTCCGACCGGCACGTGTGGGCCGAGCGCTACGACCGCGACCTGGAGGACATCTTCGCGCTGCAGGACGAGATCACCATGGCCATCGTCGCGGTGCTGCCGGGCAGAGTCGAGGCGGCGGCGCGCGACCGCGCCGAGAGAAAGACCCCCGAGAACCTCGCTGCCTACGAGTGCGCGCTCGAGGCGAAGGTCCTGCACCATCGCTCGACCCGCGAGGACAACCTTCGCGCGCTCAAGCTGATCACGCGGGCGACCGAGCTCGATCCGAACTACGCCCATGCGCACGCCTGGACGGCCTGCATCCTCGGGCAGCAGTGGGTGTACGGCTGGTGCGCGGACATGAACGCGACCCAGGAAAGGATCGAGAAGGAGCTCGGCATCGCGCTCTCGCTCGACGAGAACGACAGCGACGTGCAGCGCGTGCTCGCCTCGCTCAACCTCATCCGCAACAACCACGACCGCTCGGAGTTCCACCAGGCAAGAGCGCTCGCGCTCAACCCGAACGACGACCTGATCGTGGTCCAGCAGGGCGAGATCCTCACCTGGGTCGGCAAGCCCGAGGAAGGCGTGCCCTGGATCCAGAAGGCGATGAAGCTCAACCCCTTCCACCCGCCGCGCTTCTGGAACCACCTCGGCCGCGCCTGGTTCGTGGCGCGCCGCTATCCGGATGCGATCGAGGCCTTCAAGCGCATCACCGCGCCCGACCAGTTCCACCACGCGTTCCTCGCCGCCTGCCACGCGCAGCTCGGCGAGGCGGGCGCCGCCTCACATCACAAGGCGCAGGTGCTCGCGCTCAATCCGGCCTTCACCTGGAGCGGGACGCTTGAGCCGACCCTGCACTACAAGCACGCCCGGGACCTCGAGCATCACCGCGAGAGCGTCCACAAGGCGGGATTACCCGCTTAAATCTCTCCGCTCTACCCCGTCAGCGCCGCGCGCCGTACTGCGGATTGACGCGCTGGTCCTTGCTCTCGAGCTTGTTCACCGCCGCGATGTAGGCCTTCGCCGAGGCGACGACGATGTCGGTGTCGGCGCCCACGCCGTTCACCACCCGCCCGCCCTTGGAAAGGCGCACGGTCACCTCGCCCTGGCTCTCGGTGCCCTGGGTGACCGCGTTCACGGAGTAGAGCAGCAGCTCGGCACCGCTTTTGGTCACGCTTTCGATCGCCTTGAAGGTCGCGTCGACCGGCCCGTCGCCCTTGGCCTTCGCCTTCTTCTGCGCTTTGCCGTTCTTCATGACGATCTCGGCGTGCGGCTTGTCCTTGGTGCCGCTGCCCTGGCTCATGGAGACGAGGCTCCAGGTCTCCTTGATCGAGCCCACCGCCTCCTGGGAGACGAGCGCCTGCAGATCCTCGTCGTAGATCTCGGCCTTCTTGTCGGCGAGGTCCTTGAAGCGCTGGAAGGCCTTGTTGGTGGCGTCGTCGCTCTCCAGCTCGATGCCGAGCTGCTTCAGGCGCTGCTTGAACGCGGTGCGGCCCGAGAGCTTGCCGAGCACGATCTTGTTGGCGCTCCAGCCCACATCCTCGGCAGTCATGATCTCGTAGGTCTCGCGCGCCTTGATGACGCCGTCCTGGTGGATGCCGGAGGCGTGCGCGAACGCGTTCGCGCCGACCACGGCCTTGTTGGGCTGCACCACGAAGCCGGTGATCTGCGAGACGAGGCGCGAAGCGGGGACGATTTCCTTCGTATTGATCTGCGTGTGCAGGTTGAAAAAATCCTTTCGCGTCCTCACCGCCATCACGACTTCCTCGAGCGAGGTGTTGCCGGCGCGCTCGCCCAGGCCGTTCACCGTGCACTCGATCTGCCGCGCCCCGCCGATCCTCACCGCGGCGAGCGAGTTCGCCACCGCCATGCCGAGGTCGTTGTGGCAGTGCACGCTCCAGATGGCCTTGTCGGAATTCGGGATTCTTTTTCGGAGACTCAGGATCAGCTCGCCGAATTGCTCGGGAACCGCATAGCCCACCGTGTCCGGGATGTTGATGGTGGTGGCGCCCTCCTTGATCACCGCCTCGAGCACGCGGCAGAGGAAGTCCGGATCCGAGCGGCTCGCGTCCTCGGGCGAGAATTCCACGTCGGGGCAGGCTTTCCTCGCGAAGCGCACCGACATCCTCGCCTGCTCGAACACCTGCTCGGGCGTCATGCGCAGCTTCATCTTCATGTGCAGCTCGCTCGTGGCAAGGAACGTGTGGATGCGCCACGGGCCCTTCGCGTCCTTCAGCGCGTCGAGGCCGCGCTGGATGTCCTTGTCGTTGGCGCGGCACAGCCCCGCCACGGTCGAGTCCTTGATCACCTTCGAGATCGCCTTCACCGCCTCGAAGTCTCCGTTCGAGGAAGCGGGGAAGCCGGCTTCGATCACGTCGACCCGCATGCGCTCGAGCTGCCGCGCGATGCGCAGCTTCTCCTCCATCGTCATGGAGGCGCCGGGCGACTGCTCGCCGTCGCGCATGGTCGTATCGAAGATGATCAATTTGTCTTTGCCGCTTGTTCCACTCATGTGCCGCTCCTCGAAGGGTCTTCCTTGTGGGAATGCGAAAAGTCCTCTCCGCCGGGTAGACGGTCAGGGGTACAGCCGAATTGTGGGAGTTATTTTGTGCGCGCGGGGCGCAGCAGCAGGCCAGCCAGCAGGAGCAGGCTGAGGGCGGTCGCCGCAGTGATCACGGCTTGAAGGGCGAACGCGGTATTCATGGACCCACTATACCGGGCTTTTTCGCTTCCCGCTACTGCTCGCAGCTGAGCGGCCGGGCCACCGCTTCCAGGGGCTTTCGCTCGGCGTCGACGCCGAGCACCGCCTCGGCGAGCGCCCCGAGCAGCATGAGCGCCGCGGCGAGGCCGTAGCCGAGGAACACGCTCTCACGGCTGCCGGTGCCGATGAGCGCGCCGAGGAGCGCGGGCGCGACGAAGCCGCCCGCCCCGGTGCCGATCGCGTAGAAGATCGAGATCGCCACCGCGCGCATCTCGAGCGGGAAGACCTCGCTCACCGTGAGATAGGCCGAGCTCGCCGCGGCCGAGGCGACGAAGAAGATCGCCGACCAGCACCAGGCGAGGCCCGCGGCGTCGAGCCAGCCGCGGCTGAACGCCCAGCCGGTCGCGAGCATGCCCACGCCCGAGATCGCATAGCTCGCCGAGATCATGATGCGCCGGCCGATGGAGTCGTAGAGCCGCCCGAGGAGCAGCGGCCCGAGCACGTTGCCGAGCGCGAACGGGAAGATGTAGTAGCCGACGCGATCATCGGCGACGCCGTAGAAGCGCGTGAGGACGAGCGCGTAGGTGAAGAAAATCGCGTTGTAGAGGAAGGCCTGCGAGGTCATGAGCGCGAAGCCGAGCAGCGCGCGCGCCCGGTAGCGCGTCATGAGCAGCCGCAGGATCTCGCCCCAGGTCACCGGCGGGCGCACCCGGATGGAAAGGGATGCGGAAACCTTCGCCTTCGTACCCACTTCGCGCTCGATCGCCGCCACCACGGCCTCGGCTTCCGCATGAAACCCGTGCGTCAGCAGCCAGCGCGGGCTCTCCGGCAGGTGCCGGCGCACGATGAGGATTGCAAAGGCGAGCGCCGCCCCGAACGCAAAAGCGAGCCGCCAGCCGATCTCCACCGGCACGCGGCCCGTGTCGAGGAGGACGAGGCTCAGCCCCGCGCCCGCGGCCGCACCCACCCAGAAGCTGCCGTTGATGGCGAGGCTCGTCGCGCCGCGCACGCGCGCGGGAATCAGCTCGTCGATGGCCGAATTGATCGCCGCATACTCGCCGCCGATGCCGAAGCCGGTGAGCGCGCGGCAGAGCATGAAGGACGCGAAGTCCCAGCTGAGCGCGGTGGCGAGCGTCGCGGCGAGATAGACGGCGAGCGTGACGAGAAAAAGCTTTTTGCGCCCCAGGCGATCGGCCAGCCGCCCGAAGAAAAGCGCGCCGAGCACCGCGCCGCCGACGTAGGCCGAGCCCGTCCAGCCGACCTGCGCCGCGGTAAGGCCGAGCGTCTCGGGCCGCTCGAGCATCGGCCCGAGCGAGCCGACCACCGTCACTTCCAGCCCGTCGAGCATCCAGGTCACGCCGAGCGCGGCGACCACGCGCCAGTGCCACGCCGACCAGGGCAGCGCGTCGAGCCGCGCCGGAACGGTGGTCTGCATGCCCTAGGCCGGCACGGCAAACGACTCCGCGGGCTTGCCGGCGGCATGCCGCTGCCACATCCCGTCGTACGCCGCTTCCAGGTGCCGCGCGAGGCGAGGCGTATCGAAGAGCGCCGACTGCGCGCGATTGCGCCGGAGACGCTCGCGCAGCGCCTTGAGTCTCGCGGCATCGCGCGCGAGCGACGCGGCGAGACTCTCGTACTCGGCCGGCGAATGCGTGATCAGCTCGCCGCAGCCGACCGCGTTCAGCAGGCTGCCGGCAACCCGCGAAGCGAAGGTCTCGCCCGCACGCGTCACGACGGGCAAGCCCGCCCAGAGCGCATCGCTCGCCGTCGTATGCGCGCCGCAAGGGAAGGTGTCGAGAAAGAGGTCGGCGGCCTGGATGCGGCCGAGATGCTCGGCGAGCGGCGCTTTCGGCGCGAAGACCAGGCGGCCGGGCGAAATGCCGTCCTTCGCGGCGCAGGCGCGCAGATTTTCCGCGGCCGGGCGGTTCCATTCGAGCAGCCAGAGCACGCTGCCCGGATGGCCGGCAAGCAACCGCATCCAGGCCGCAAACACGTCCGGCATGATCTTGTAGGGCTGGTTGAAGCAGCAAAAGACGAACGCGTCGGGCGGGAGCGCGAGCGCGGCGCGGGGCGGCACAGGCCCCACTTCCCGCCGCCGATCGTTCGGCTGGTAGGAATGCGGCAGCCAGACCAGCTTCTCACTGTAGTCGGCGGCGTGCTCGGGCGGCGCGACATATCGATCGGCGATGAGGTAGTCGATGAAGCCGGCGCCACTCGTCCCCGGGTAGCCGACATAGCCGGCCTGGACGGGTGCAGGCCGCAGGGCGAGGATTTCCGGGCGCGCTTCCGCGGTATGCCCTTTCAGGTCGACGAGCACCTGCACGCCGTCCGCGCGAATCCGGGCCGCGGCCTCGGCGCCGCCGAGCGCTGCGACGTCGACGAAGCGATCGAACGCGCTTCGCAGGCGGCCTCGCGTGCGGCTGGCATCGTCGATCCCGTGCGAGTAGCCGATCACCTCGACGCGGCTGCGATCGTGCAGCTCGAAGAGCTCCGCCATCAGGTAGGCGGTCGCATGCTCATGAAAGTCGCCCGACAGGTAGCCGATGCGAAGCGGCCTCCCCGGGCGCGCGGGCGCAGGCGGGGGACGGCGCGCGGCTTCGCGCGCGGCCGCGGCTTCGAGCCCCGCGCAAAAATTGCGCGCGCACTGCAGCTGCTCGCTGCGCGAGGACTCCACCGACAGCAAGCTGAACGGCGGGAACGGCTCGCCGGGCCGCTCGCGCACCGCGCGTCGGCGCTGCTCGACTAGCGGCTCGAGGCACGACCAGTCGCAGACGCCCTGCATCTCGAAAAGAAGCGCGTCCATGAATCGCGGAACGTCCGGACGGGCCTGGCAGGCCGCCTCGTAGCAGCGGATCGCCTCGAGGCGCCTGCCCGCCAGGCTGTGGACGTTGCCGAGGTGGAAGCGCGCCTCGTACAGCGCCGGTTCGAGCGTGACCGCCTTCTCCAGGAACTCGGCCGCCTCGCGCCAGTCGCGCGCTCGGGCGCGCGCGACGCCGAGGTACCAGAGAACGAGCGCGTTCTCCGGAGCGCGGCTGAGCGCGAGGCGCAGAAAAGGCTCCGCCTCGGTGAAGCGCGACTGGTCGTGAAGCAGCATGCCGAGGTGGACCAGCACGTCGAGATCGGCAGGATCGAGCGCATGCAGGTGGCGCAGGCCGCGCTCGGCCTCCGCGAGCTCGCCCAGCTCCCTCAGCGCGACGGCCAGGTTGTAGAGGCCGGGAACGAACCCGGGTTGGTGCGCGAGCGCGCGCCGGTAGCAGTCGACAGCGGCCTTCAGGTCGCCTTCGGCGCGGCGGGCGTTGCCCTCCTCTTTTGCGCGCTCGGCATCGGCCAGGCTACTCATCCTGCGGGCGGCGCACGCGCGCGCCCATGCCCCAGAGCACGTAGCCGTGCAGCCCGTAGGCGAAGCAAAGGAGAAAGAGCACCACCGAGGGCTTGAGCGAGACGACCGCGAGGCCCGCGACGAGGACGAGCATTACCCAGAAGGGCACGGCCTTCTTCAGGTTGAAGTCCTTGAAGCTGAAGAAGGGGACGTTCGTCACCATGGTGACGCCGGCGTACATGGTCATCACCCAGGCGATGCCCGAGAGCCACACGTCGCGGTCGATGCCGAGGTCGTCGAACACCCACACGAGGCCGGCGAGCAGCGCCGCCGCGGCCGGGCTGGGGATGCCCTGGAAGAAGCGCTTGTCGACGACGTCGAGGTTGACGTTGAAGCGCGCCAGGCGCAGCGCCGCCCCCGCGCAGTAGACGAAGGCGGCGATCCAGCCGAGCTTGCCCATGTCCTTCAGCGCCCACTCGTACATGACGAGCGCCGGCGCGGCGCCGAAGGCGACCATGTCGGAGAGGCTGTCGTACTGGGCGCCGAACTCGCTTTGCGTGTGCGTAAGGCGCGCGACGCGGCCATCCAGGCCGTCGAGCACCATGGAGACGAAGATCGCCACCGCCGCGTGCTCGAAGTTGTTGTTCATCGCCTGCACGATCGCGTAGAAGCCCGAGAAGAGCGACGCGGTCGTGAAGAGGTTGGGCAGCAGGTAGATGCCCCGCCGCCTGAGCGCGCCTACGCGCGCGCGAAGCGCCTCGGCCCCCTGCGGCGCCCCGTTTGCCGGCGGCGATTCCTCGTCGAACTCTTCGATCTCACCCACGGGAGCTCATTTCCCCGGCAGCCTGGCGAGCACGGATTCGGTCGCGTGCACCTTGTCGCCGAGCGCCGCCTTCACTTCGGCGTCCGGCGGCAGGTAGACGTCCACTCTCGAGCCGAAGCGGATGAAGCCGTAGCGCTGGCCGCGCTCGAGGGTCGCGCCCTCGCCCACGTAGCACAGGATGCGCCGCGCCACGAGGCCGGCGATCTGCACGCAGGTGACGTCGGCGCCCGCGCCCGTGCGCAGCCACAGCGCGTTGCGCTCGTTCTCCAGGGACGCCTTGGCGAGCGCGGCATTCACGAAAGAGCCCTCGTGATACCAGCGCTGCTTGACGGTACCGTCGACCGGCGCGCGGTTGGAGTGCACGTTGAAGACGTTCATGAAGACCGAGACCTTGATCGCTTCGCGCTCCAGGTAAGGGTCGCGCGCTTTCTCCACCGCGACAATGCGTCCATCGGCGGGTGAGAGCACCGCCTGCGGGTCGGAGGGCACCTCGCGCGCCGGGTCGCGGAAGAACTGCAGGATGAAGACGGCGGCGGCCCAGAAGGGCAGCGACCAGGCGAGCCCGAGAAAGACGCTGGCGAGCAGGGAAACGACGACCGCGATTGCGAGGAACGGCCAGCCCTCCCGCGCGACGATCGGATGCGGGTAGCGCGCGGCCACCGCCTACTCCTTCTTTTCGGCTTCCTGGCGCGCCGCGGTGCCGGTCTGCAGCGCCTTGTTCACGTCGGCGGCGGCCTTGTCGACGATCTGCTTGGGCTTCTTGCCCACTTCGACCGCCGTCTGGGATTCCGGGGTTTTGTCCCCGCAACCCGCCAGAAAAAAAACGGCGAAAGTCAAAACCTTAATTGCGCGAGGTATCAACAAGGCGGTTCCTCCTGATCCAAGGCATCATCTCGCGCAGCCGGGCGCCGATCTTCTCGATCGGCAACTCGGCGGTCTGGCGGCGCCTGGAGAGCAGCGTGGTGGCGCCGGCGCGGTTCTCGAGCACGAACTCCTTCGCATATTCGCCCGACTGGATGCGCTCGAGGATTTCCTTCATGCGCTTTCGCGTGCCCTCGTCGATCACCTTCGGGCCGCTCACGTACTCGCCGTATTCGGCGTTGTTCGAGATCGAGTAGTTCATCGTGCCGATGCCGCCCTCGTACATGAGATCGACGATGAGCTTCAACTCGTGCAGGCACTCGAAGTAGGCCATCTCCGGCGCGTAGCCCGCCTCGACCAGCGTATCGAAGCCCGCTTTCACGAGCTCGACGCAGCCGCCGCAGAGCACGGCCTGCTCGCCGAAGAGATCGGTCTCGGTCTCTTCCTTGAAGTTGGTCTCGATGATGCCCGCCTTGCCCCCGCCGATCGCCGCGGCGTAGGAGAGCGCCATGTCGCGCGCCTTCTTCGACGGATTCTGGTGCACGGCGACGAGCATCGGCGTGCCGCCGCCCGCCGCGTAGGTCGAGCGCACGGTGTGGCCGGGCGCCTTGGGCGCCACCATCCACACGTCGAGGTCCGCGCGCGGCTGGATCTGCGAGAAGTGGATGTTGAAGCCGTGCGCAAAAGCGAGCGCGCCGCCCTTTTTCAGGTTCGGCTCGACTTCCGACTTGTAGACCGCCGCGATGTGCTCATCGGGCATCAGCATCATCACGACGTCGGCGCCCTTCACCGCCTCCTTGATCTCGGCGACCTTCAGCCCCGCCTTCTTCGCCTTGTCCCACGACGGCCCGCCCTTTCTCAGGCCGACGGTGACTTTCATCCCCGAGTCCTTGAGGTTGAGCGCGTGCGCGTGGCCCTGCGAGCCGTAGCCGAGGATGGTGACTCTTTTCCCCTTGATGAGCGAAAGATCGGCGTCCTTGTCGTAATAGACCTTCATTTTGTTTCCCTCAAGTTCTCAGAATCCTGTTGCCGCGGCCGATGCCGCTTGCCCCGGTCCGCACCGTCTCGATGATGGTGCCCTGGTCGAGCGCCTTGATGAACGCGTCGAGCTTGGCGCCCTCGCCGGTGAGCTCGATCGTGTAGGTGTTGTCCGAGACGTCGATGACGCGGCCGCGAAAGATGTCGGCCATGCGCTTCATGTCCTCGCGCTCCTTGGCGCCGGCGCGCACCTTGATGAGCATGAGCTCGCGCTCGATGTGCTCGGCCTCCGAGAGGTCGACCACCTTGACCACCTCGACCAGCTTGTTCAGCTGCTTGGTGATCTTCTCGATCACGTCGTCGGAGCCCTGCGTCACCACCGTCATGCGCGACATCGAGGCGTCCTCGGTCGGCGCGACCGTGAGCGACTCGATGTTGTAGGCGCGCGCCGAGAACATGTTCGAGATGCGCGAAAGCGCGCCCGCCTCGTTCTCGACGAGGATCGAGATGATGTGCCTCATCAGAGGTCCTCGGACAGGATCATTTCCGTGATGCCCTTGCCGCCGGGCACCATCGGATAGACGTTCTCGGCCTGATCGGTGAGGAAATCGAGGAAGATCAGGTCGTTCTTGCGCTTGAAGGCTTCGCGCAACGCCGGCTCCACGTCCGCGGGCTTGTCGATCTGGAGGCCATGGTGGCCGTAGCCCTCGGCGAGCTTCACGAAGTCGGGCAGCGCGTCCATGTAGGACTCCGAATACCGGTTGCCGTGGAAGAACTGCTGCCACTGGCGCACCATGCCCATGTACTTGTTGTTGAGGTTCACGATCTTGATGGGCAGGCGGTACTGCTTGCAGGTCGAGAGCTCCTGCAGGCACATCTGGATCGAGGATTCGCCGGTCACGCAGGCGACCGTCGCGCCGGGGTTGGCGAGCATCGCGCCCATCGCCGCCGGCAGGCCGAAGCCCATCGTGCCCAGGCCGCCCGAATTGATCCAGCGGCGCGGCTGGTCGAACTTGTAGAACTGCGCGGCCCACATCTGGTGCTGGCCGACGTCGGAGGTGACGATCGCCTCGCCGCCGGTGACCTCGTAGAGCTTCTCCAGCACGAACTGCGGCTTGATGATCTTCGCCTTGCGGTCGTACTTGAGGCAGTCCTTGGCGCGCCACTCCTCGATCTGCTTCCACCAGGCGCTGATATCCTGGGTTTTCGAGCCCTTGAGCATCTTGAGCAGCTCATCGAGCACATCGGCCACGTTCCCCACGATCGGAATGTCCACCTTGACGCGCTTGGAGATGGAGGACGGGTCGATGTCGACGTGGATGATCTTGCGCGGGTTCTGCGCGAAGTGCTCCGGGTTGCCGATCACGCGGTCGTCGAACCGGGCGCCGATCGCGATCAGCACGTCGCAGTGCTGCATCGCCATGTTGGTTTGGTACGTGCCGTGCATGCCCGGCATGCCGAGGAACTGCTTGTCGGTGGCGGGATAGGCGCCCAGGCCCATGAGCGTGTTGGTGACCGGGAAGCCGAGCGTGCGCACGAGCTCCGTCAACTGCCGTGAGGCGTTCGAGAGCACCACGCCGCCGCCCGTGTAGATCATCGGGCGCTTCGCCTCGAGAATCAGCTGGGCGGCCTTCTTGATCTGTCCCGAGTGGCCTTTCTTCACCGGCGCGTACGAGCGCATCGACACCGTTTCCGGGTAGACGAACTCGCACTTGTTGACCGTGACGTCCTTCGGGATGTCGACCAGCACCGGGCCGGGACGGCCGGTGGTGGCGATGTGGAAGGCCTTCTTGATCGTGGCGGCGAGGTCCTTCACGTCGCGCACGAGGAAGTTGTGCTTCACGCACGGGCGCGTGATACCGACCGTGTCGCACTCCTGGAACGCGTCCTCGCCGATCGCGTGCGTGGGCACCTGGCCCGTGAGGATCACCATCGGGATCGAGTCCATGTACGCGGTGGCGATGCCCGTCACCGCGTTGGTGACGCCGGGGCCCGAGGTGACGAGGCACACACCCACCTTGTTCGAGGAGCGCGAGTAGCCGTCGGCCGCATGCGCCGCGCCCTGCTCGTGGCGAACGAGGACGTGGCGGACCTTGTCCTGCTTGAAGAGCTCGTCATAGATCCACAGGACCGCGCCGCCCGGATAACCGAATACGTACTCGACGCCCTCCGCCTGCAGGCAGCGGACGACGATTTCGGCTCCGGTCAACTCCTCGGTCTTGATGCGATCCATATAACCGCCTTCGGTGCGGGAAAAGTGGGAAAAGCATTAGAGATTAACGGCTTGCTGCGATGCGGTCAAGCCAACGGAGAGCGCTCGCGCGCCTCCGTTTGATACCATCGCCGGCGAGGCCGAAGCTACGGTCGGAGGGGGGAAAAACTGGCATCGCGCAGCGAGCTCTCGGCGTTTCTCGCCAGCGTCGAGCGCAGGGCGTTCAAGCAGGCCATGTTCGCCGTGCGCGAGGAGGAAGCCGCGCTCGACATCGTGCAGGACGCGATGCTGCGCCTGTCGGAGCGCTATGGCGATCGCGCGCCCGAGGAGCTGCCCCCGCTTTTCCAGCGGATCCTGCAGAACGCGATCCGCGACTGGTTCCGGCGCTCCAAGGTCCGCTCGATGTGGACGACCCTTTTCTCTTCGCTTGGCGGGCGCGGCGAGGACGAGGACCAGGACCCGCTCGAGACCCTGGAGGCGGCGGGCGCGGCCAACCGGGAAGACACCCCGGTGCAGCACCTGGAGCGAAGTCAAGTCGTTGAAATAATTGAGGAAGAGATCTCAAAGTTGCCCGCGCGTCAACGCGAGGCCTTTCTCATGCGTTACTACGAGGAACTCGACGTGGCAGAGACCGCGAGAGCCATGGGTTGCTCGGAGGGCAGCGTCAAGACACACTGCTCCCGGGCTGCGCACGCTTTGGCAGCGGCCTTGAAGTCACGCGGTATCACGTTATGAGCGACATGAGCGAACAACAATTCGGCAGCCGCATCCGGCAGGCGCTGAACCAGGGAGCACGACTCGAACCCCGCATTGCCGAGCGGCTGCGCGCCGCGCGCGAGATGGCGCTCGAGCGCCGGCGCGCCGCGCCGGTCGGGCGGCCCATGCCCGAGCTCGACTGGGCGTCGGTCTCCGAGACGGGCGTGCTTGCGCGCTTCGGCGGCTTTGGCGGGTTCTCGCTCCGCATCCTGCTTCCGGTCGCGCTCATGGTCGTGGGCGTGATCGGCATCTACACCTCGCAGCAGGCGCAGCAGGCCGCCGACGTCGAGCAGCTCGACGCCCAGCTCCTCACCGACGACCTGCCGATCGACGCCTACCTCGATCGCGGCTTCGAGGCGTGGCTGAAGAAAGTTTCGGCCGGCCAATGAGGGCGCTCCTTCTCGCGGCCCTCCTCGCCTTCGCCTCCAGCGCCGCCCTTGCCGCGCCGAAGGACCGCGCGCCGCAGTGGGCTTCGCTCACCGCCGACCAGCAGCAGATCCTCGCGCCGCTGCAGAACGATTGGCCGCAGCTCACCAAGGAGCAGAAGGTCAAGTGGATCGGCATTTCCAAGCGCTATCCGAAGATGAAGCCGGAGGCGCAAAAGCGCGTGCAGGCGCGCATGGAGAAGTGGGCCAAGCTCACGCCCGAGCAGCGCTGGGCCGCGCGCGAGCGCTACCGGAGCCTGGGCAAGATCACGCCCAACCGGCGCGAGGAGCTGAAGCGCTACTGGGCCGAATATCAGGCGCTGCCGCCGCACGAGAAGCGCATGTTCGACGTGCCGCCCACCTACGTGGCGCCCACCGAGCGCCGCAAGCGCCCCAACCTCACGCCCAAGTCCGCGAGCCGGTATTACCCGTGAGCGCCGCGGCGGCGCCGAGCCTGCGCCGGCGCCTCGCGAGCATGCTCTACGAGGCGATTCTGCTTTTCGCGGTGGGCTTTATCGCCACCTGGGCTTTCCAGCTCGCCGCTGGCACGCTCGACATCACCTCCGGCTGGCGCCGCCACCTGCTGCAGGTTTTCATCCTCGCCGTCTTCGCCGCCTACTTCCTCTGGTGCTGGCTGCGCGGCGGACAGACGCTCGCCATGAAAACCTGGCGCATTCGCCTCGTCGACCTCACGCCCGCGAAAGCAGTCCTTCGCTTCCTCTACGCGGTCGTTTTCGTCCCGACCGGAATATCAATCGTCTACGCGCTTTTCGATCGCGATCGCCAGTTCCTCCACGATCGCCTCGCCGGCTCGCGCCTCGTCGCCGCGCCATAACTCCGAAGAGCGCAACCACATGGAGCCAAGAAAGGAAGCACTTCCCGGTAAGCACAAGGGGGAGGATGTACGGCGTACACCGCACACCTGTAGCTTCTCGCTGGCCTCCACTGTGACAAGATGGTCGACTAGCGCATGAAGACGCTCTTACTCCTCGCTGCCGCCGCGCTTGCCGTCTACTGGTTCTTGTTTCGCCCA
>Ga0310810_10004505_pt1 | contig 15419 bp, 9 predicted proteins | sample NCmetagenome_FD_207641 | JGI IMG/M metagenome (GOLD analysis project Ga0310810, IMG submission 207641) | Soil microbial communities from experimental microcosm in Duke University, North Carolina, United States - NC | ecosystem: Engineered > Artificial ecosystem > Soil microcosm > Unclassified ...
TTCGTGGTGAAATATATGCTATGGACGGTAAAAACCCGGTGAAACTTGTCCTCAACGAAACGACTTATACGGTGTGGGCTGACCCACATGTCATCGCCGATGCAAACGATGTGGCTCGTACAGTGTCATCTGCGGTCGGCAACAAAGTTGTAAAGAATATGGACGAACTTCTGGCTAATACCGACTCACGGTATGCAGTTATTGCAAAAGAAGTTACCTCGCAGGAAGCAGCGAAGATTAAAAAAGCGAATCTGTACGGTGTTGGCTTTACGGCAGGTATACGACGCGTGTATCCAGAAGGGCAGCTCGCCAGTCAGGTGCTCGGTTTCGTGAACGCAGACGGAGAAGGGCAGTATGGCGTCGAAGGTGCACTCAACGATGAGCTAAAGGGTAAAGACGGCCTATTGAAGACAGTTGTCGATATTCGAGAAGTACCGCTAACGATTGGAAGCGAAAACGTCAATATTCCAGCAAAAGACGGCGACAACGTGGTATTGAGCCTCGATCGAAATATTCAGAACGCAGCCGAGCAATTACTGCCTCAGCAACTAAAAAAAGTCGGAGCGACCGACGGCAGCTTGCTCGTGATGGATCCCAACACTGGCAAAGTACTCGCTATGGCGAATTATCCGACCTACAACCCCAACGATATCAAAAAGGTCAAAGATATCGCGCTGTTCAATAACCCGATCATCAGCCACCCATACGAGCCAGCCTCGGTTATAAAGACAGTCGACTTCTCGACGGCGATCGATAAAGGCGCGATTGAGCCGAATTCGACGTACATCAACACCGGTCAGATTCAGATCGAAGACCGTACGATTAACAATGCGAGTAAGCCAGCGTATCTGATGGGCAAGATTGATATGCAGACCGCGCTGAACTGGTCGTTCAACACTGGTGCCGTGACCGCGGCGCTTCGGCTTGGCAACGATAAAGATACCGTCGATGCCAAAGCACGACAAATTTTATATGAATACTATCATGATCGATTTCACCTCGGAGAACTCACAGGTATCGAACTGCAGGGCGAGACACCGGGCATCGTGATTCCGCCAAGCGACCCGCAGGGAAATGCGGTGCGCTACGCCAATATGACATTTGGACAGGGTCTCGACATTACGACGCTTCAAACGGCAGCTGCCTTTTCGGCCATCATCAATGGCGGCGTCTACCACCCGCCAACCATTGTCGACGGCACGATCGATGACGACGGTGTATTTGTGCAGTCTGAGTCGAAGCAGACCAATCGGGCAATTAGCGAGTCAACATCGCGTAAGATGCGCGAGATGATACACGTGGCGAGGCAACAGTTCGGGTATAATAGTCAGGACCCTGCAGGCTACTATATCGGCGGAAAGACCGGTACGGCACAGACGATTGAGAACGGTCAGTACACCTTTAGTCAACAGACTGGTACGTATATCGGATTCGGTGGTACGCCAGGAGAGAAGCCGGCATACGTCGTCATGGCCTATGTTGCCAAGAAAAACACACAGCTTGGCGGTGAAGACGCCAAGGTCGTATTTGATCCTATGTCGAACTGGATGATTAATTATTTGAAACTACCCCCGAAAGGATAGATAATGGACAGCATGAGCGTTGAAATGTTAACAGACTCGCTAACGCGAACAACCCTACTGAGTATTGCCGCGTTCGTGCTTTCGATGCTGCTGACACCAGTCTACACCTACTACGCGTATCGCTACCGGTTTTGGAAGCGCCAACGCACCACGAGCACGACGGGCGAAGTCCTTGAAGTGTTCACCAAGTTACACGCACACAAGTTCGAGCGATCGATTCCAACCATGGCCGGAATTGTCGGTGTCGCCTCTGTCGTAATTGTCACGGTGGCGTTCAATATGGATCGAGCCCAGACGTGGCTACCACTTGCAGCATTGATCGGCGGTGCGGTTATCGGACTTATCGACGATGTTATTAATATTCGCGGTAAGCAACTCGGTGTCGCGGGTTTACGTTCTAGTTTGAAGTTTCTCATGATTACGGTCATCGCCGTCGGGCTAGGCCTCTATTTCTGGAATAAACTAGGATACAGCGCTGTCGGTATTCCATTTGTTGGTGATATTGAGCTAGGCTGGTTAATCGTACCGTTGTTCGCGCTCGCGGTCGTATCGACTGGTAATGCCGTAAATATCTCTGATGGCCTCGATGGACTTGCCGGCGGATTGCTGGCGCAAAGCTTCACAACCTTCGGCATCATCGCGCTATTTCAGGGCAACGTGGGCATCGCAGGCTTCTGTTTTGCAACCGTCGGTGTCTTGCTCAGCTATCTATGGTTTAATATCGCGCCAGCGCGTTTTTATATGGGCGATCTCGGTAGTTTCGCCTACGGTACGGCGCTCGGCGTCGTCGCCATGTTAACGAATACGCTCTTTTTGCTCCCAGTCATCGGTATTCTTTTTGTTGCAGAAGCGGGTAGTAGCCTGATACAGATCATTTCAAAGCGCTACTTTGGCAAAAAGATTTTTCTATCTGCGCCGTTACATCATCACCTTGAGGCTCAGGGTTGGCCTGAAACGAAAGTAACAATGCGCTTTTGGGTTATCTCGGCGATTACCGGCTTCTTCGGTGTCGTACTTGCGCTCATGGGAGGCTTGGCGTAATCATGGATCGACGCCGCATCGGTGGGGCAGTAGAAGCCGTCAGGCAGCGGGCTCACCGGCCTGATTACCAGATTGTGCTCTATGTCGGCCTGTTGATGCTACTTGGTCTGATTACGATGTATGCTATCGGACCACAGCGCGCGCAGGTATTGAATGCCTCATATGGCACCGATGCGTACACGGGCATGTATTTCGTCGTCAAGCAGGCAATTAGCCTAGCCATCTCGCTCACAGCCTTCATCGTCATGGCTTTTTTGCCGTTTTCGCTCCTTAGACGTTATGCTGGCTCGCTACTTGTCGCAGGCTTGGGTGCTAGTGCACTGCTGGTACTAACGGGAAACTTGCTTCATATCGATCAGATCGCCCAGTGTACGCTTGGCGCCTGCCGCTGGTTCGAACTCGGGCCCTTTGGTACATTCCAGCCGGCCGAATTACTGAAATTCGGGTTTTTAATCTTTATGGCTCGATTGTTGGCCGATAAAATCGCCGCCGGCAAACTCAACGATTGGGAGGAAACCATCATGCCGGTACTGATCCTGACCGCCATTGTCCTTGGCTTCATCGTCATATTTCAAAAAGATCTCGGAACAGGTATCAGCACCGTGGCTATCGTAGCGTCTATGCTCATGGTGGCAGGTGTATCGCGCAAAATCGGACTGCGTCTTGTCGGTATCGGTGCGGCTGCCGGACTGGTGGCTATTATCATCGCACCTCACCGTATTGCTCGCGTACTGACGTTCTTTCAGAGTAATGACACCTCGATGCTGACGAACCCGGACGGTGCATCCTATCATATTTTGCAGGCGAAGATCGCAATTGGTACGGGTAATTGGTTCGGCCTAGGTATAGGCAACAGTGTGCAGTCAACTGGTTATCTGCCAGAGGCGATTAATGACTCGGTATTTGCCATTCTTGGTGAGATATTCGGCTTTGTCGGCCTGGTCGGCATCCTTATCCTATTTACGCTGCTCGTATTTCGTATTTTGCGTGTGGCAGATCGCCTACGCGAGCCCTGGATGCAACTTGTCGCGGCAGGAGTCTTCGGCTGGGTAGTGTCGCACATCGTGCTTAACATCGCGTCGATGGTGGGAGTATTCCCGCTGACCGGTATCACTTTGCCGCTACTGAGCTTCGGTGGTACAAGTATGATATTTATCGCAGCTGCTATCGGCATCGTTTTCGGAATGAGCCGGTTTACGAGCTTTCAACCAGTAACAGAGGAGACCAGCCATGCGAATACTATGCGCGGGCGGGGGATCGGGCGGACACGTTACGCCGGTCGTCGCCGTTCTTGATGAAATAAAACGCCTCAGTAATGATGAGCTAACGGTGCGGTTCGTCTGTGATAGCGGGTTTGCGCCTCAGGCACGTTCGATTATGGCCGGTGCTACTATGCCGGTAAGCATCTCGACCATTCGTGCGGGCAAATTCCGACGCTACAAGCACTTTCGACTAATTGATTATGTGACAACGCCAAGCGTGCTGTTTCATAATCTCATCGATATCGTGCAAATCGCCATCGGTTTTATACAGTCGATGTGGCTTATTTTACGATTTCGTCCAGATATTATTTTTGCAAAAGGCGGTTTTGTATGTTTGCCTGTCGGCTGGGCGGCACGGCTTTGCCGCGTGCCGATTGTAATACATGATTCAGACGCACGCCCCGGTCTGACGAATCGTCTGATTGCGCCGTTTGCACGTGCGATTGCGACTGGGTATCCGCTTGAAAACTATCCGTATGACCAACACAAGAGTACGTATACTGGCGTGCCTATCCGAGCCGAGTGCCGTCCTGTGACGTCGGACATGCAGCGTAGCGCAAAGTCGGCCTTCGGTATCTCGCCTGACACACGATTGACTGTAGGAGTCGGTGGCGGTCTGGGTGCAAAAGCCATCAACGTGGCACTGATCGAAGCCGCAAAAACACTTCCGACGGATACGCACTGTATCATCGTTGCAGGTGTCAAACACTATGAAGATGCCTTGCAGGCTGCAAATGGCCTCGCGAATATCGAAATACTTGAGTTCGTAGCCGAAGGCATGGTAGAGCTATTGTCTGCTGCAGATATCGTCGTGACGCGTGCCAGCGCCACATCGTTACAAGAGCTTGCCGGACTACAGAAGCCGATCATTGCCGTACCGGCACGACAACTTGGTGATCAGCACAAGAACGCAGAGTTGTACGCTGCAGCAGATGCGGCGATCGTTCTCGACGACGATGCGCTCGAGCATGGTGAGCTGACAACGACACTCGCTACGTTACTCGATGATCCTACTCGTCAAGAACAGCTTTCGAAGAATCTTCATGCATTCGCAAAACCGCATGCAGCCACCGATGTCGCCCAAATTGTCTTGAATGTCGCGGCGGCAAAACACTAACACTTTGGTAAAATAAACATAATGGCTTTTCCTCAATTCAAGCGGCTGACTCGTCGCAACGATAACGCGCGACCCGTACCTCGGCGTCGTTTGAGTGAGAGGGTCGAGTCAATGACGATTGATAATGAGCCAGACGATGCGTATAGCTCGCGTCGCCACCAGTTTCGGCGTAATCAAACCCTGACTGGCAGTACGTCGACGTATCTTACAAGTGCCGCGGAAACGATGGGCACCATGCAGTCTCCTCGTGCTACTACTCATCATTTACGGAAAACGCAGCGTTCGCTCGGGCTTCGCATCGTGGGACTCCTAGTACTTGCGGCGATGACAATGCTTTTTTTGTATCAGTTCATCGCGGTCGTGAGTGTGTCCTACTATGGCCAGATAACTGATAGCTCTGATACGACCGAACTCGCACGCTATCAAAAGGGCGTACAGGACTATCTTGCGGGCCGTCCACTCGAGCGTATCAGACTATTCTTAAACGTAGCGAGCCTGGCCGAGTACTTGCAAGCGCATGATTCGTCAGAAGTCCGTCAGATATCGGCTGTGCACCCTGCTGGACTTGGTAAAGCCGAGCTGGTTATCAAGATGCGCGAGCCTGTCGTGGCGTGGACGATTGATGGCAATAAACAGTACGTTGATCGTGATGGATTTATTTTTACAAAGAATCATTATACCGAGCCTAAAGTGACGGTTGTTGATGAGAGCGGCCTATCGACTGGGAGTAATATCAAAACTATTGTAAGTAGCCGCTTTCTCGAGTTTATCGGCCGCGGTGTCGGTTTTGCTAGTAAAGAAGGATTGTCGATCAGTCGCGTCATCATCCCTGCTGATACGACGCGGCAGGTGCAATTCTCGCTCAATACTAAAGCACGTACGCGCCTAAAGTTGTCGATCGACCGCCCGGTAGGGGAGCAGATTGAAGACGCCGTGCGAGCGAACACGTATCTTACGAAGAAGGGCATAGCTCCTCGCTACATCGATGTGCGAATTAGCGGCCGTGCCTACTACATATAGACGCACAGGGAATACCCGGGCGATTTCACCGCACAAGCAGGCGAGTGCACCGCTCTGCTAGCTAGTTCTAAAAATGTTCTATTTATAGTACATGTAAAATACTATATAAAAATATATAATTACAAGAAAAGCAAATAGGGCAGGTAGAAAAGGCGAGCAGGGGATGAAAGTAACAAAAAGTCAAATGTGTCAAATATAGGAAATGTGATCACGAACACATGAATCGATATAGCTGGCTGTGGACAAATCGACAGCGGCTGTCTACGAGAGACACCCGGAGCCAGAGCTCACCGTACGCGTTAGCAGTCTACGCCGTATGGTGCAAATAATACATATCGAACAAAATACGATAGTCACAATAGCAGAACACCCTACTAGAAGGATACACCGCTAAGATGGGCTTTATAGCCAGGCATCTATAGTCATCTTGTATACGTCTGTTTAATGACGTAAAAGCTATATTGTGCGACGTTAAGTCTATATCATACATTCGGTTCACTATTCATCATGCACGCACGTTCCCCGCGATCTGATCTTCGAATTATTTTGTCGGCTCTCCTACTTCGTGGCTGTTCGCCTATTTACAGCCTGCTACGGCTCATTGTTGGCTATGTATGCCTATATGCGTACGCACCGACGACACGTACAGACTACGCCGAGCACGCTCCTTAACGTGTTTGCTCGTAGTTCTATTTATGTTCTATATTGTTCTATGCGAAGATTTCTATCGAAGACGCAGGATAGTTTCATCTTTAGGTGCGGCTTTGGCTAATGCTGGCTTTTTTGCCGTCTTTGTAGCTGACTCAGCCGGCTTGGTCGTTTCGGCTGGCGCTGCAGGCGTATCGCTCTTTTTACGTCGTGTACGTGTACGCTTACGTTTCTTCGGCGCAGCAGCTTCATCAGTCTCTGTCGTAGCAGAAGCTTCTGGATTCATATGTGGTTCTGCTGTATTGGTAGCGGCGTGTGGAGTGCTTGCGGCAGGCTGTGACGTCACAGACGAAGCGCTCGGTTGTGGCGCCGGCTGCTGTGGCTGTGCTGACGGGTTAGCTCCGGCGACGCTGTTATGAATCATCGCTTCGACTTCTGCGCGCTCACGGCCGTATCGCTCTCGTGTCTGTTGGATGATCTGTGGTAGCAGGTTGGTCTGCGCCGGTGGGAGATTGAGCGTACGGGCACTAAACGCAGGCTGCTTTTCCCCATTTATCACCATATTGATTATAAAGTTTCGGTTGTGCATCTGTAGGAGGTCGTTCGGCTCAAACTGTGGCTCGAACTGCTTTGAGAGAATCGGTGAGTCATCTGCAGATACACGGAAACTAATCATCGTGCCGACGTTACCGAATACGGCGTTTCGGACCGTGTCTGACATCTGAGAAATATACTGATTGGCGACGGTCAGGTTTAGCCCGTATTTTCGTGCCTCAGATAGAATGGTTGCGAAGCTGTCGGTCGCAAAGTTCTGGAACTCGTCAACGTACAAATAGAATGGTCGGCGGTCTTCGATGTCGGCAATATCGCTTCGGCTCATCGCAGCCAGCTGGATCTTCGTGACTAAGAAGGCTCCAAGAATTCCGGCATTGTCTTCACCGATTAGTCCCTTCGATAGGTTCACTATCAGAATCTTCCCTTCATCCATGATCTGGCGAATATTGAACGTACTCTTTGGCTGACCGATGATATTTCGAATTACAGGGTTAGCCGTAAAGGCCCCTACCTTGTTCAATACTGGAGCTACGGCCTCGGCCTGGAATTTGTCGTTCCAGCTGGCAAATTCGACATTCCAGAACTGTAGGACGACGGTATCTTGGCAATATGTCAGCGTTTCTTTACGGAACTTCTTGTCGGTGAGCATACGCGTAATATCGAGCATGGTCGTGTCTGGACGATCAAGTAGCGCCAAAATGGTATAACGCAGAATGTACTCGAGTCGCGGACCCCACGATTCGCCGAACATACGTTTAAGTACGCCGATAACCTCAGACGAAATGTTCGTCTTCATATTCGGATCGGTCACTTCGAGTGGGTTAAAGCCAAGGGGGTGCCCTGTATCGGCAGGGTTAAAGTAGACGACGTCGTCAAGTCGTGACGCTGGAATAAACTTCAGATTGTTGATTGCAAAGTCGCCGTGCGGGTCGATGATCGCATAACCCTGATTGTGAAATACGTCAGAGAGCGCAAAGAGTTCGAGCGTACCCGACTTACCTGCACCGGTCTGTCCGATGATATAGATATGTCGTGAGCGATCTGAGCGCAACATGCCGAACTGATGGCTGATACCACGAAAGTTCGTCATACCGAATGCTGAGATGTTCTCATCGATTGCCGGGTTGCCGGTTAATACTGGCAGGCTGGCTGGCGGTTCAGCGGTTTTGTTGCTCGCCCACACGATATTTGGCGTTTCAACGTTGGTGTGTGGCAAGTGGAATACGGAAGCAACTTCTTCGATATTGAGGATGTACCCCCTGTCGGCGAACAGTCGGGCCTTATATTTCGCGAGGTCTTCTTTTTTGAAGCTCTCCCCTGCTGTCTTGAAGCCGTTGAGGTTCGTACTATTGAACTGCTTAAACGTACCGGCAATCGCCTGCATCCGTAGTTTAGCGGTGGTTTGATCTTCGGACAGCACGGCAATACGAATCTTTGTCTGGTAGCCAAGCTTGGTCGCCTTCTTCTCTGCCTCGGCGATTCGGGTCTTGTCCCGGTCGGTCAGTTCCTTTGCGCCACCATCGGAGCCGCCACTTCCCTGCTCTGGTGGTCGCCACAATGCTTCAAAAAGTCCACCGAGCCAACGGAGGTCAAACGAATCCATACCGCCAGAAAAAAGGTTGAATGGATTGCCAGTTCGTACAGTTTTGATCCAACGATCGGAGGCTTTGTGCCAATCATCGGCAATCGGGCGCACCAGGATCTGAATCCAGATCTCGTCACGGCTGTCTTCGAGCTTGGCAAGCGTACCGGTTATACCGGCGAGTGGGTCGACTTCGAAACTTTGAAACGTCTTAACAGGCAAAAATTCTTGATCGGCAAGTACCATTTCAGAGGTGTATACGGTGCTGTGCTGGCGTTCGTGCGTGACGTAATCTTCTTCTGCCATGTGAATCTGCACCGTTGGATACTGGGCGTAAATCTGACCTTCGACGAAACTCTGGAGTGTTTTAGGAACCCACACATAAAATCGAATACGTCCGCCGACCGAGGCGATTTCAAAACTGAGGTGCTCTTGAAGCCCACCGTTCAGCTTGAGCTCTTTGGAGTCACGTAAAATACCATGCAAACTGGCAAATAGTTGTTCGGCGGCAAGTTCTGATTTGTCATTGGCGCGTGGTATTTCGAGTATCAGAAGGACACTCTCGACGGTTTTAATTGCCTGCACCTGGCGGCTATTACGCCATGCGAGGAACAAGAGCAATGCCGTTAGCGGCATCCAGACATACCATTGGGTAACGATGCCGACAAGCCAAGCGATCACATTCATATCTGTTTGAATATATCACAAACAGAGGTAAAAATCAAGCTTAAGCGCTATGTCGTGAGCTATTTTTCGGCGAGTGCGTAGGTCGCTTTTGCGACTCGTTTGAACTCTGGTTTCGACTGCAGATTCAACAGAATAGTCGTTTCTTTGACCTGGCGCTTTTTCAGAACGCGTCGGACGATGTCGTCACGGTGAAGCGGCTCCCCTGCCTCGGTCAATACGCTACGGATGATGTCGCTGACGGTACCCTTGCTGTAACCCCAGGCATCGAGTGCATAGATGCCACGTCCGATAAGTACGAAGCGGCTATCCTTGATAAGCTCGTTATGAATTGCCTGTGTGGTGACGTTTTTTCGCTTGAAATCACTTTCTTTGATCGCGCTGGCGATTGCCGAGAAATGCATCGGGCTGCCGTTTTCCGAAAGAATAACGTAGATTTTGTCGCGAATGTTCTTCGGGTTAACGGTTGGCCATTTCGTCAGACCCCAGTAGCCGTTGAGGGTCGCAAGTAGTTTTGAGACACTTGCGAGGCCGCTGACGTGGGTTGGGTGCTCGTAGTCGGTCTTGGCGTGCAGTTCATCGATGTGAATTGGCTCACCGTGCTGCTTAATGATCTTTACAAGGGCATCGACTTTTTTCTTAATGTCTTTTTCGTTGCCATATTCAGCGATACCGACTGCGTGGTGGTACATATCGTTCTCGTTTACAACCGTCAATTTAGGAGACAGCTCGGCAAGAAAAGCGACGTGAGCTTTGTGCTCCGCCGTCTTATCGCTGCCTACGAGACGCTGGGTAATATCATGTACACGCCCGACACGGCCATTTTCGGCGAGATCGCGAATAATCGCTCGCTCTACATCAGCGGTTGAGGTAATTTTACCTTCTTCGGTGGCGATCTTCAGGCGAATCAGAATTGCTTTTTCGAGCTGGCGCACGCGCTCACGGGTGATGCCAAGCATCTCACCGATTTGCTCCAGGGTTTCTTTGCGGTCAAAGAGTCCAAACCGACGAGAAATAATCTCGCGCTCGCGCTCCTGGTCAATCGCACTCAGTGCATCCTTGATAGCGGCATTAATCGCATCAATGGTGTTGGTTTGTGCTGTTTCGTCCATGTTTGACGTGTTGTCCTCTCTGCCACACCGCTGTCATTAGTGAATTTTGTGCTTCGTTTATTCCGATTATAGAATATGTTTTGCAAAAAGTCAAACCCTTTTTTGCTATGAAAATATTATAGCACAAGCTAGACGGTTATGGTAAATAGTATTTTCGGACTTTTTTTCATAAAAAATCGTGTATAGCCTAAAAATATAATATATTTTAGTCAAGCTACGGACTGTTCTACCCCTGTTATGGCTCGCTCGGCAATTGCCCGCAGACGTTTACGCTGCGCGATTGTGTGCGATAGCGACCGCAAGCGTTCTTGGCACAGCACGAGCCGATCTAGGCTAATATCGGGCGGCAATTCTGCAGCCAGTGATAGCCAAGTATCAATCATAAGACTATATTTCTCGACAAGTTTTTCGAGACGAGGCAGCGAAAGCGGCTCGGTATGCAGGGCTTCATGACGGGTGAGGCTCCTGATATTGTCATAGGTATCAAAAAACTTTAGTAACGCTTCGTCGCTGCCTGCCCGTGCATGGCGCTTGATCTGGTCTGCCCTGTAGGCATGCTTGGCGGCAGTAAGGACATCGCTTTGGATTAAGGCATCAATCTCCGGTGGATATGCGCGATTTGTGACTTCATCGACAAGCACAGCGGCTGGAGAGAATGTTTGATGCTCGCGAAGCAAGGCCAGTGACAGCTCTATATAATCGCTGCGTGTCGGTGACGACGGTGCTTTATGATGTATCGCAGCGAGACTGACTGCTTGGTCAGCCGACGTGCGCTCGTGCATGAGATATTCGCTGACAGCCTGGGCCCGGTCTTCCGGAGCATCGTGTAATAATCCGGCTGCGACAAGTCTGGCTGACGCGTTCTGCATACAAAGGTCAATCGCCACCCGAAGCGGGTGTGTAATATATGCGTCGCCGTTTCCCCTGTCCTGCACACCGTGCGCTTCGTACATGAGTTCAATCGCTTCATATATCAGCGTGCGCTCATCGTCGTCCCATGATGGATTGTTGTCGACGAGCCCTACAAATTCGTCCAACAAAAAACGACCGGTTGGGTCGCGTTCGGTCAGCGTCAAAAGCGATTCATCACGGACGAGTAACATGTTGTGCGCTGATGAGCCGTATTCCATACCGCAGTATACAATGACGAGCCACGAGCCACAAGGCTATTTATGGATAGTGAAGCTCAGCGTCGGGTGGACACACGCCTTCGGTGTACTTAGTGCTGCCGGAGACGATATGATACACGACATCGCTATACTGCACATATCGGGCTTCAAGGCAGTATTTGGTTGCTTTACCATATGATTGCAGTGATGGTTCCGGCATGACGACCTGCTTGCTTGGCACGGTAATTGGCCAGGTACCACCTTGGGCTTCGAAGTCGCTAATGATGTTATTCATCGTGTCGGTACACACCGGACCGCAGCCGAGCGTCACGTCAGATTTTGCGACCGTTGGACCATGAAATATCACGTTCGAAGTCTTCTGGCCTTTGACGTGAATATTGAGACCGGCGAATGCGCAGGACGTGTTATAGGTAGTTGATCCGTCGACGATCGGCATGTGGGCGTTGCAGGAATTGAGGAATAGCTGCGCATTTTGATCAGGCGTGAGGTTTTGGAACACGCGTACCTGTGGCGCATTGGTATAGAGCGTCATGACGACCGTGTTCGGCGCCGTGTAATTGACTCCGGCAAGGTTCGGCGGATAGTCACGCTCGAGGCCATTGAATAGCTCAAGTTTTGAACGCGCTTGGTCGAGCTCGGTTTCGGTAGCGGCAATCGCCGATTTAATCTGGAACGGCGTATAAACGACCGTGACGATGGCCGCGAGAATCGCGATGACAGCGATCACAATCACGATTTCGATAAGCGTAAAGCCACGTTTCATGCCTGTACTATAGCACAAGCGGTTTACGCAGGGTAGCTATTTGCTGGCGCGTTTTCGACGAGGGGCTTTTCGGGCCGGCGCTTCGTCAAGAAGTTTCTTAGCTGCATCTTTATCGAGCGACTTCGGGTCGACATCTTTGGGAACTTTGGCGTTTTTCTTGCCGTCAGTTACGTATGGACCAAAGCGACCATTCAACACCTTTATGGCGCCAAACTCGGCAATGTGTTTTTCGGCCTCAGCTTTGAGCTTCTCGGCATAGAGTTCCCTGGCGCGTGCCTCTTGAATGTCGTGCGGGTCGTCTTCTTTAAGGCTCACATAGAGCTTTCCAACCTGAATATACGGTCCAAATCGTCCGACATTGGCCTTGATGTCTTGTCCATCTTCGGTCGTACCGACGAGTCGTGGTAGTTTGAATGCTTCAAGTGCCTGTTCTACCGTAACGGTTTCGATGCGCGCACCCTTTGGCATTGGTGCGAAGTCAGGTTTCTCATCTGAGTCAGTGCTGCCGAGTTGTAGCATCGGACCGAATCGTCCAAATCGGGCAATAATCGGTCGCTTCGTCTTAGGATCGATGCCGACTTCTCGTGAGTTGCCGACTTTGCTGCGGTCGATGTCACTCGACTTTTCAATGAGGCTGTGGAACGGTCCGTAAAATGTCGAGAGCATGTCGTTTCGCTCCAGCGCACCCTCAGCGATTTCGTCGAACTGCTCTTCAACGTTTGCCGTAAAGCCGTAATCGATCACCTGCTCGAAATGGTCCGACAGAAAACCTGCGATTAGTTCGCCGGCAGGCGTCGGTAGTAGTTTACCTTTCGTTGAGCCAGTCTTTTCTTGAACGATTTCACGTTCGACGGTGTTGTCGATAAGCTGCAGCACGACGACATCACGTGGCTCACCTTCACCCTCGCCGCGGATGACGTAGCCTCTGGTCTGGATGGTATCGATAATCGTCGCGTATGTGCTTGGGCGGCCAATGCCGAGATCTTCAAGCTTCTTGACCAGGCTTCCTTCAGTAAAGCGCGCCGGTGGCTTGGCAAATAATTGACGAGCCTCGACTTGGCTTGGTTCGAGCTGTTCACCGGTCGTGACCGCTGGAAGCAGCTCGTCCTTTTTGGCGCCATACACGCGCATAAAGCCGTCGAAAGTAATGACCTCGCCTTTTGCCTCGAAGACTTCGTCGCGGCTCGAGATCGTGATCGTCACGGCGGTTTTTTCAAGCTTTGCCGGTGCCATTTGGCTAGCTAGTGTGCGGCGTCGAATCAAATCGTAGAGCTTCTGGTCGTACTCGTTGTTGCTGGCGGTCTCGAGAGACATATCAGTCGGTCGGATTGCTTCGTGCGCTTCTTGGGCGCCGGCGGCTTTTGTCTTGAATTTGCGCACATGTGAATACTCAGGTCCATATAGTCGCTTGATAAAATCGGTCGCTGCCGCGATCGCTTGTCCGCTCAGGTTGACACTGTCGGTACGCATGTAGGTGATCTTACCGTCTTGGTAAAGCTTCTGTGCACTCGACATTGTGGCTTTTGAGCCGTAGCCGAGCCGAGAGTTCGCTTCTTGCTGGAGCGTACTAGTCGTAAAAGGCGCCGACGGATTGCGTGTACCGGGCGTTTTGGATATGTCACTGACCGTGTAGCTGGCATCACGAAGTGACTCTAGGAATGCCGTCGCGTCGGCTTCCGAGCTGAAGCGTTTTTGTAAATCAGCTTTAAATTCCTGGCCGTCATGATGGAATAATGCGACAACTTTGAATTCACTTTTCGATTCAAAGGCGTTGATTTCTTGTTCGCGTTCGACGAGTAGTCGTACTGCTGGGCTCTGTACACGGCCGGCACTCTTGCCGCCGGGAACTTTTTGCCAGACCACAGGGCTCAATTCAAAGCCGACGATACGATCGAGAATTTGCCGTGCCTGCTGCGCCTGAACAAGCTTCATGTCCACGGTGCGCGGTGTAGTGATTGCGGCTTCGATTGCCGACTTGGTAATTTCATGAAAGACGATGCGTTTGGTGGTCCGAGGATCAAGGCCGAGGACCTCACATAGGTGCCAGGCAATCGCCTCTCCCTCGCGGTCTTCATCGGTTGCAAGCCAGACATTCTCGATACCAACCTTCTTTACTTCTTTTTTGAGCTCGGCGATAACTTTCTTTTTCTCGGCATCAACTTCAAAGGTAGCCGCAAAGCCGTTTTTGATGTCGATCGGCGGTGTACCGGACTTGGTTTTCTTCGGAATAGAACGAATGTGTCCAATGCTTGAGCGGACCGTAAAATCTCGACCGAGATATTTTTCGATCGTTTTTGCTTTGGCTGGTGACTCTACGATTACTAAATTTTTGCTCATGCTTATGCTTTCTACACTATACCTGGCTTGGCCGGTTAGCAACAGCCCATACTACCTGCCGCCCGGATATAATGCAACACGAATTTGCAAAAAGTCGAAAAAAGACGTTGTATTTTCTGCATTTTTATTCTTGACACAAGCGGTTTCTAGAGTACAATTTAAAGTAACGCACTCAGCGCGCACACAAAAATACTAAAATATTGACAAAATATCCAGTAAATGGTATTTATGTCACTACGACGTTCAGGTCCTGGATCACCCACCTCACCAGCGCTGAACGCCACTATCAAATCCAATAACAAAGGAAAAAGATATGGCGACTGTATTCGCAAACAAATATGGCGTACACGGCACTCACAGCATGTACGGTGATCTTCTGGTAGCGTCAAATGGCAACGGTGCTACCTATGGTGAGATGACGATTAAGGTTGATAACGATCCAGTCAGCCTGCAGCTCGCTGATATCGCGGTGATGCGTAGTGAGATCGCGCGCTGTCAACTGCCGGGCGATGAAGTTATCTTAGAATATCTCGCTTTTGACGAAGCGATCTTGCAAGGTGGGCTCGACGACGACTATGTATCGCC
>Ga0310810_10004506_pt1 | contig 15418 bp, 11 predicted proteins | sample NCmetagenome_FD_207641 | JGI IMG/M metagenome (GOLD analysis project Ga0310810, IMG submission 207641) | Soil microbial communities from experimental microcosm in Duke University, North Carolina, United States - NC | ecosystem: Engineered > Artificial ecosystem > Soil microcosm > Unclassified ...
TCTGGTGCCTCTACATGTCGGCGGGCGCGTACAATTTTCGCAATGCAAGTATAAACATCGTGCAAGCTCTTTTGTCCAAACCGGCGCCGGGTGGCCGCGCCGGAATCCCGCTCACAAGGGACGACCTGTACGACTCAAATCACGCGAGAGGAATCGGCTGATGGCAGTGCGCGATTTTATCGACGAGAAAGAAATCAAATGGAAGGTCTGGCCCGTTCTCCGCACGTCGATCCATCCGCGGACGGCGGTCGAGGACTACCTCGGCGACTACGGTGATGGTTGGCTGTGCTTCGAGTCGGAGAAGGAGCGGCGTCGGCTCGCGCACTACCCGGACGACTGGGACAAGATGTCCGACAAGGAGCTGTGCAGCCTTCTGAGCCGCGCCACCGAAGCCCGGGGATTCAGTCAACCCGTAATGCTTGGGAGAGTGTAACGGGCGCCACCGGCATCCACACAACCAAAGCGGGGAGCGGTCAGCCAACAACGCTAATCGCTGAGAGCTCTCATGCTGGCGCATTTTGATTGGCGGCTCGGAGATCGCGCGGGATCGGCGGGCATTATCATTCGCAAGCCAGTTAGACCCTTGGTAGCACAATCCCTGAATCCGCCGGACAAGCTCCGAGCGATTAGCTGGAACGCTGTCAGCTCCTTGCTTCAGTACTGTGGATGCCTGATCGGTGCCCCGCACCAAACGCCGAGATGCCGACAAGGGCAACCCTCTAGAACAACACGGAGTCAAACACAGCATGCCCTCAGCTGACAAGCTCCGCGCTGTAGTTATTGCCACAATAATCTCGTTCGCCATCGCGCTGCCCGCGCGTGCCCAGCAGCTCGACGTGATCCGCGGCCAGGTCCTCGGCCCCGAGAACAAGCCGCTGGAGGACGCGAAGGTCACCGCGACCTCACTCTCCGGCAACGTGAATCGCAGTGCCCGCACCGATAAGAATGGACGGTACACGATCACGTTTCCCGGCGGGGAAGGCGACTACTTCGTTGAAGTCTCCGCGATCGGTTACGGAGCGCGGCGATTCGAGGTCAAACGCACCGCCGATCAGGAGATCCTCGTTGCGGACGCGAAGCTGCTGCGCACAGCCGGGCAGCTCGACACGGTGAAGGTGACCGGCGCGCGCGACAGGCCGAATCGCAACGACGCGACGCCCGACTTGAGCGGCACCGAGCGGCCCGTCGACAACAGCGCCGTTCCGGCAGACCAGCAGGGCGACATTGCGTCGATGGCCGCGTCTCTCCCCGGAGTCACGCTCGTTCCAGGTCAGGATGGCGATCCGTCGGGATTCTCCGTGCTCGGACTTTCTCCCGATCAGAACAACACGACGCTCAACGGGATGAACTTCGGCGGATCGAATCTTCCGCGTGACGCCAACGTGTCGACGTCGCTCGTGACCACGCCTTACGACGTTTCTCGCGGCGGATTCAGCGGCGCGCAGTTCCAGATCCGCGGACGACCCGGCTCGAACTTCATCACGCGCACGATGAGCCTCAACGTCGACGCGCCGCAGCTGCAGTGGACGGATCCCGCCGCGAGATCGCTCGGGCAGCAGTACAGCAATCTCTCACTCGGCGGACTGTTCGTGGGTCCCATCAAGCAGGACGCCTCGTTCTACAACTTCTCTTATCAGATCGGGCGACGCGCGAACGATCTGCGCTCGCTGCTCAACACCGACGCGATCGGACTGCAGACCTCTGGCATTGCGCCCGATTCGGTGGCGAGGCTGCTCTCGATTCTTCAGGGCCTCGGAGTTCCGACGGTCACGAACAAGCTGCCGTCGAGCAGACTGGGCGAACAGGGATCCATCTTTGGCGGCTTCGACTTCGCCCCACAGTCATCCGAAAGTGGACGCGCGCTCAGCCTGTCGTACAACGGAAGCTGGAACCAGCAGACGCCGGCGTCGTCGCTCACCAACGAGCTTCCGGCGCACAGTGGCGACCGGACCAACTGGAACGGCGGACTCCAGGGGCGGCACACCAACTATTTCGGGATCGGAATTCTGAGCGAGACATCGGTCGGTCTCAGTCGCTCCCGCAACTACGGAACCCCGTATCTCGCGATGCCGAGCGGGACGGTGCTGATCACTTCGACGTTCCCGGATGGATCGACCGGAATCAAGCCGGTGTCGTTCGGTGGCAGCTCGAACATGAACACGAGCCAGACGAATACCGGCACGGAGTTCACCAATCAGCTCTCCTGGTTCAGCGCCAGCAACAAGCACCGCATCAAGTTCACGACCGAGGCGCGCCGAGACGCGTTCACTTTGAATCAACAGACGAACACGCTCGGCTCCTTCACGTTCAACTCGCTCGCCGATCTCCAGGCGCAGCGTCCGTCGTCCTTCAGCAGACAGCTCTCACCAAGGGTGAGGAGCGGCAGCCAGTTCATCGGCGGACTGTCGCTGGGCGATTCGTACAAGAGGAGCGACAATCTCCAGCTCCAGTACGGCGTGCGCCTGGACGGCAACAGGTTCTCGTCCACACCAACATTCAACCCGGACCTCGAGACGGTTTTCGGTGAGCGCAATGACCGCGCGCCGAACCACGTTTATCTAAGCCCACGTCTTGGCTTCTCGTGGAGTTACGGGACCGCGCCACAGGTCGCGGGGTTTGCCGGAGCCGTTCGCGGCCCGCGCGCCGTCGTGCGCGGCGGAATCGGACTCTTTCAGAATACGCCAAATACGACGCTCATCAGCGGAGCGATCGACAACACCGGATTAGCCAGCGCGCTGCAACAGGTTCTGTGCGCTGGACCGTCGGCGCCAACCCCTGATTGGGGAACGTATGTGAACGATCCTTCCAGCGTGCCGGCGCAGTGCGCGGACGGCAGCGTATTCGCCAGCAGCGTTCCCAATGTCACGTTCTTCGCGAAGGACTACGCAGCGCCGAGGAGCCTGAGATCGAATCTCAACTGGAGTGGCCCGCTCCTCAACAATCTCTTCACCGGAAATATCGAGGCGACTTACTCGCGCAACATGAATCAGTCGGGAATCGTCGATCTCAACTTCAACCCCGTCGTGCAGTTCACGCTTCCCGACGAGGCGCATCGGCCCGTGTTCGTCCAAACGACCAGTATCGTTCCAACGACCGGCACCATCGCATCGCGCGACGCGCGAGTGAGCCAGCTCTTCTCGCGTGTGACGGAGCTGAGGTCGGATCTCAGATCCGACAGCCGCCAGCTGAGATTCGGCGTGTCGCCATCGACCTTCAACAGCAACTACAGTTGGGGAGTCACGTACGTCTACTCCAATTTGCGCGAGCGTATTCGCGGCTTCAACAACACGGCCGGCAATCCGCTCGACATCGAGTGGGCGAGATCACCCTTCGACTCGCGGCATCAGATCCAATACAACCTGGGTTACAACTTCTTCGACGCGGTGCGCGTGAACTGGTTCGGCAACTTCCGCTCGGGATCGCCGTACACGCCGATCGTCTCGGGCGACATCAACGGCGACGGATACTCGAACGATCGCGCCTTCGTCTACAACCCGGCGACGACCGCCGACCCTGCGCTCGCGGCGGCGATGCAGTCGCTCCTCAACGGCGCGACCGGCGGGGCGCGTGATTGCCTTTTGAAGCAGCTGGGGAATCTTGCTGCGCGGAACAGCTGTCAGGGGCCGTGGACATCGCAGGCGACTATGTCCCTGTCATTCAATCCTCTCAAGTTCCGCATGCCGCAGCGTGCCACGCTCTCGCTGCAGGTCGCGAACCCGCTCGGCGCCGCCGACATGCTTTTTCACGGCAACAGCAATCTGCGGGGCTGGGGTCAGTTCGCGTTCCCAGATCCGACGCTGCTCGCGGTTCGCGGATTCGATCCGGCAACGCAGCGTTACAAGTATGATGTGAACCAGAGATTCGGCTCGACGTTACCTGCACTCACTGCTGTGAGAGCGCCTGTCACTGTAACGGCTATGATGCGCTTCGACCTCGGACCGACGCGCGAGCGGCAGGTGCTCACACAACAGCTCGATCGCGGGCGAACGTTGAGGGGGAACAAGGCGCCGGAGCCGATGCTCAAGGCGATGTATGGCGGCGGAGGAATTCCCAATCCTCTGTCGACGATCCTCCGGCAGGCCGACACGCTGGAGCTCACTGGTCCACAGGCGGACAGCATAGCGACGATGAATCGCCGCTACGTTATAAGTCTCGACTCGATCTGGTCGCCGGTCGCGAAGTATCTCGCGGCTCTTCCGGACAACTACAACAAGGACGAGGCGTACTCGCGATATCAGCGCGCGCGTGAAGCTTCGGTCGACATGCTGATCAAGCTCGTACCGGACATCAAGCGGCTGCTGACGCCCGAGCAGAGACGGAAGCTGCCGGCATTCATCGCGAGCTATCTCGACACGCGCTACCTGGCGTCGATTCGCTCCGGAACCGCCGGCGGCGGCAACGGTCCGATGATGTTCGGTGGTTTCGGGGGAGGATTTGGCACGATACGGACTGATGGTGGCGGAGGCGGAGGAAACGTCATCATCATCCGTAACTGATCGATGTCAGTTTGATAGATGCTCAGTTCGTCGGAATCTGCGCTGTAGCGAAGTCAGCTCGTAGCCAATAGCCGCTCCGCTCAAAGCACCCGGCAGGTAGTCTTCAGTTGCAGTTGAAATGATCACAGAAACCAATCGCACCCCTCAAGGGAAGCCATTATGAAGCACGCTACGCTCGGCATCACATTGATCGCGCTCTCGGCAACAACAAGTTCGCTCTGCCTCTCGCAATCGCTACCGCCAGTGAGGCAGCTCGGCCCCGTCACCGCCGTCGCAAAAGAACCGCTCGGCTCGGTCACGACCGTGCGACACCTGCCGGATGGCCGCGTTCTCGTCAACGACATTGTCGGCCGGCGAGTGGTGATGTTCGATTCCGCGCTTTCGCTCGTGGCTGTTGTCGCTGACACGACCAGCGCGACCGCGAACGCGTACGGCGTGCAGCCGGGCGGGCTCATCGCCTACAAAGGCGATTCGACCCTGTTCGTCGATCCCGCGTCGCTTTCGATGCTGCTCATCGATCCCAACGGAAAAATCGCGCGCGTGATGGCCGCGCCGCGGGCGAACGGCGTGGGATTCCTTGTCGGCGGACCGTTTGGGAATCCGGGATTCGATCCGAAGGGCAGGCTGGTGTATCGTGCGCCGCCGAGCTTCGCAGGGTTTCGGCCGATTCTCGGCGCTCCCGGCGCTCCCGGGGCCTCGGGAAACCGGCTGCCCCAAATTCCGCCTTTTCCGGATTCGGCGGCGCTGGTCCGTTTCGATCTCGCAACGAGACAGACGGACACCGCGACGTTTTTCAAGACGCCAAAGTTCAATGTGACCATCACGCAGTCGCCCGATGGGGGCGTACGCGTGTCAACGACGACGAATCCGCTTCCACAGGGCGACGACTGGGCCCTCCTTCCTGACGGAACGATCGCGCTCGTGCGCACGAAGGATTTTCACGTCGACTGGCTGAACCCCGACGGAACCACGACGGCGTCGCCGAAGATCCCATTTCAGTGGGAGCGTCTCACCGATGAAGCCAAGGTGGCGTTCGTCGATTCCGCCAAGATCGCGATCGAGAAGCAGCGCGCGAGTGGTCAGCTCGGCCGCGACGGAGGAGGTCCCCAGTTATTCACGGGCACGGTAGACGGAGCGGGGGGCGCCCAACGCCGCGATGGCGCCGGCGGCGGTGACGCGCTGCGCACCGGTTCAGCACCGGCACGGGCGCCGAACGGGCAAACGGGTCCAGCTCCTGCGACCACCGCACAGCCGGGTACCGTTTCTGTTACCGCCGGCGGCAACACGGCAGTCACAACTGCCGGTCCCGGAGGGGGCGCTTTCGGCGGACAGCTGCCGCCACTCACGATGGTAGCGCCGAGCGAGCTGCCGGATTACAAACCGGCATTCGCACCGGGTTCGACGCGCGCAGACCCAGACGGGAATCTCTGGATCAGAACGAGTCAGAACGTGGATGCCCGCCCGGTTTACAACATCATCAATCGGAAGGGTGAGCTGATCGATCGTGTGCAGTTACCCGCGAATCGGGTTCTCGCTGGATTTGGTGCGGGCGGAGTGGTCTACCTGGCCGTGCGCGACGGGGCAACCGCGCACTTGGAGAAGGCGCGAGTCAAGTAGAGCCGGCTAGCGAATCATCCCTCTTCCAATCACCCTGGCTAACGCCATGATGGTGACCATGGGATTCACCCCCGACGCCGAGGGAAAAAGGCTCGCGTCCGCAACGTAGGCGCCGCTCATTCCGAACACCGCGCCGTGGGGATCGCACACGGCCGATGCTTTGTCGGTCCCGATGCGGGCGGTGCCCATCTGGTGCGCGCTGAATAACGGCAGTCGGTTCGGAGAGGTAGGCGCCGCTTCGATCTGCTTGCAGAACTTGTCGATCGAGCCATCGCCCTCGCGATCCCAGGCGAGTTTCGCCGTGTGCAGCGTCAAAATGCGATCCGCGCCCGCGGCGTGGTGGATCCGCGCGACCGCCGACATACCGTGTTTGATCAGCCGCTTTTCCTCTTTGCCCAGCCGGTAGTCGACGTAGGGCTGTCCTGCGCTCGTGATGCGCACCTGGCCTTCGTTCGAGTCCCGCGTGAGAACGATGAACGGCGCCTCGTATCGCACGCGCTGCATCTCGCGCCGGTGATCGCGCGCCCCCGTCCACGGAATCGCAACCGACATCAACCCCGGATGCCCTGGTGCGGCCTCGATACGGTACCCGTAACCCTCCGACAAACCGCTGAACTCATCGCACACGATCGTCTGGGGAGGTCCCTTCCACGCCTCGATCGGCGAAGAGTAAAGACCGGTGACCGCGACAGTAGGATGGATGAAGAGGTGCTGCCCGACGTGAAGCGACTTGAGTCCGGAGCGCATCAAGAGGGCAGGGGTTTCGAACCCTCCCGCCGCCAACACCACACGTGGCGCGACAACTGTCATCGGCCTTGGCGCTCCCTCCGGATCGAAGTACGTACCCTCGACGCCTGTCACCTTCCCCTTGCTCTGAACCAGTTTTCTAGCCGCGAATGGCGCGATGACTTGTGCGCCCGAGCGAATCGCATCGGTGAGGTAAGTCGTCGCCGCGCTCTGCTTTCCGCCGACCCTGCACCCGAATATGCAGTTGCCGCATTGTGCGGGATCGCAGCCGAGCGAGTTGCGCGCTATCACGTTCCAGCTGTAGCCGAGTGACTTGGCCCCGCGGGAGATGACGGAGTTGTTCTCGTTGATCTCGCTCTCCTCCGTCGACGCCCCGATGCGGCGCCATACCGCGTCGAGAGACTCGCTGAATGAATCGCTGGTGAAAAAGCCGCATCCCGATAGCTCCGCCCATTCCTCGCGGACATCGTCCGGAGTGCGAAAGCACGACTGCCAGTTGACCGTCGTGCCGCCGCCGATGGATGCGCCGGAAAGGAGCGTCACGCTCAGATCCCGAGTCCCGGCCAATCCGCCCTCGCGAAACAGCCGCTGCATTCCGATCAGTTCGTGCTGATCGAAGTCGCTGCTGCTCCACGCCCCGGCCGCCTCGACGACGATCACGTTCTGTCCGCCGGCTGCGAGCTCGGCGGCCACCACGCTTCCGGCGGCGCCCGAACCGACGACGCAGACATCGCATTCGAGCCTGGCATCTGGTCCGGGCTTCCAGATCGGAATGCGCGGTGCGGTGGCCTTCTGATTGATCTCCGGTTCATAGCCGATCGCGCTCAGTATCGCGCTCGATTCAGGTGTGCCGTTCGCGGCGTAGGCGTGCAACAGCACGAGGCTCCGGGCACCCTGGAACGCGGATCGCAGCTGTGGGACCATGCTCCGCGACAACCGCTGCAGCACCCGTTCGCGCGCGGCTTGGGATAGCCGCGAAAATCTGGTCGCGTTCGACGATACGGTTGCGATGAACAGCGGATTCTCGAGCAACCGCAGAAAGAGACGGAATCCCTCGCTCTTGGCCGGTTCTATTCTGTCCAGAGCCTCGGCGACCCGGGCGCTGACTCCGAGGTCGGCCGCGGACATGCTGAACAGAACGGGATCTTCATCCTTCGTAAAGGCAAGCGAGGGGACGAAGGTATCGCAGAGGACGTCGAGTCCTGCGGTCTCTCGTTGCGTGAGGTTCATCGTTCGCCTCCCTGTCTTGCGCCCGTGGCCACTTAACCCGCATTAATGCGTCCCGGCGACGATAAAGGTAGCAGCAAAATAAGGAAGCTTGCGATATCGGCCGCCAGCGCAAATCTTTGGGTCTCGACGAGGAGGTTTTTCTGCCTGGGTACGATTTCACACAAAGAGTGCGTGGCGCGTTGATCAAGGCGCGAGAGGAAGCGCATCGCCGCCATCACGATTACGTGGGTACCGAGCATCTCCTCATCGGACTGCTGGAGGAGGACGACGCGCTGGTGATGGACGTGCTCGAGAACCTGGGCGCCAGGCCCCACGAGATCCGGGCTACGGTCGAGCACCTGATCCAGAACGGCGCGCCGAGCCAGAAGCCGCGGCTGCCGGACCTCCCCTATACGCCGCGCGCGAGAGTTGTGCTCGACCAGGCGATTGCGGTGGCGCATGAATTCGGCGACGGGTACGTCGGAACCCAGCACCTCCTACTTGGACTCATTCGTGAGAATCAGGGCCTGGCGGCGCAGGCGCTGGCGGCCGCGGGACTCACCGAGCCCACTCTTCGCCGCGAGATCGTGCGACTTCTACAGGGTGAGGGCGTCGCGGCTGCGCTCGACATCGATACCAGCGACCGCCGTGAGGAGACCCAGGTTCCGCTCAGCATCGCGGTGGAGGTGCGATACGAGGACGGCACGCTGGCTAAAAAAGTCTTCACGTCGCCGAGCGAAGCGATCGGATTTCTTCGCGAGAACGCGCTGGATTAGCTTCCCAGATACTCTCGACGAAAATTGTGGTTCGTCATCGCATCGGTGGCGCTGCCCAGATCATACGTGGTTCCCGCGGTCACCCAGGTAACCGCATCCGCGATCGGAAGGATCGCTCTCATTTCGTGACCGCTCACCACGATCGCACAGCCCCGCGCCGCCAACGTCCTGAGTGACCGCCCCATTAGATCTACGGCGATCGGATCGATTCCCCGAAACACCTCGTCCACCAGCAGGCACGCCGGATTTCGGACGAGCGCGAGTCCCAGCTCCGCCCGCCGGCGTTCACCGCCCGAGTAGGTCCGCGGCGCTCGACGCAGCAGGTCGGAAAGCTGCAGGCTCGTGATCGCGTGCTCGGTGTCGCCAGCCCCAAACCGATATTGAATCGCGTCGAAATGCTCCTGCAACGTGATCCCCGGCACCAGGTTTTTGTCCTCGCCCAGATAGAACAGTCCATTGCCAGCCATTTGCGACAACCGCGGCTGGGTGAAGAGCTGCCCATTCAGTTGAATCCAACCGTCGTGCGGCTCGAGAAGTCCAGCGCAGATCTTCAGGAGAGTCGACTTTCCAGACCCCACTCGGCCGATTAGCGCGACGATCTTGCCCGGCCACGCGCGAAGAGTCGCCGAGGTGAGCACCTGTTCGGCGCTGTGTCTCCAGCTCAGACAATCCGCGTGCAGTGTGGGATTCATTGGGGGACGGTCCGTGTAATCCGCGGTACCGCGATTCATCGCGCGAAGACCCCGGTGAGCTGCGATACGAGAATCTCGAGGAGCGCGACGACCAGGAACCAGATCGCCGGAACGCTCGCGCGATGGATTCCCAGGTTACCCAGGAACAACAGCTCGCTTCGACGCTTCGCGTCTACGTAGCCTAGCCACGCGGCGGCAATGGCGAGGACGATCGAAGCGCGCCACGCGAGTCGAGTCACGGCACCGCCGCTCACGGCGAAGATGATTCCGTGGAGGAGAATCCAGACGACAGCCGCGCGCACAGCAACGTGACGCAGGAGAAATGGCTGTGGCCAGAACGGTTTTGTCTTCGTCAGCAAGCTCGAGATTGCGTCCTCCTGCTATCGCTCCAGCTCCTTCATTCGCTTTACCGCGATCCGTATCGGGACGAAGGTTGTCGCTAGACAGACGAGCGTCGCGCCACCAAAGCCAAGCCACATCGCCGACGGATCCGGATCCAGATGCATCATCCGTGCACCCACAAACTGATACACCGGCCGCGCCTCGAGTACGATTACGAGGCCTATGAGTACCACCGACGCCATCATGAGCACCAGCCCACCGAAGGAAGTCGGAATCTGGGCGGCGTTCTCAGTGTTGAATTTCGGGAAGAGCGCCCCGAATCCGAGCGCGAGGCCGGCGATCGCGAAAGTCATCAGCGTGATCGTGAAGATGGATACCGCCATCATGAATCCGCTCACCTGGAGCAGCACGTCCGTCGCGAACACGAGTGCCAGTGCCAGCACCAGCAGAGGAAGCGTTCCGACCCAGAACTTCGACCACAGCAGCTCGCGCATCTCGAGCGGACTCGATCTCAGGAGCCAGAGCGTGCGTCCCTCGAGACTGATTCCCGGGAATATGAAGCGCGCGGCGATCGATGCGAGAACAAAACCCGCCAGGATCAGATTCACGAACGGGATCACGTTGGCGAGGAAGAATGTCACACCCTCGCCACGCAGCGGCAGGAACTTGATGTTGAACACGTAGACGACGACGAGCACGGTCAACAGAATCAACTGTGACCACTGAGTGGTGTCGCGAAAGAAGAGCCGCATTTCTTTGAGCACCAGCTCGCGCCGCATCACACCCCACGGCGTGAGTAGGCGGCCGATGTATTTGCCAAGCGTCCCCTGCCGGACCCAGCGCTCACCGCTCTCCTGGGATTTGCTGAACCCGCGGGCGTAAAGCGCGCGGTGCATGACCGCTCCAAACACCACGGCTACCGCAGCCGTCGACCAGAGCAGATAGAAGTTCAGGATCTCGGGATCGTTTCGGAGCCATGTCATGATCCCCTGCGCCACCCACTCGCTTGGCATCCAGGAAGACGTCGGCGTTCGTAGCACGGAGATGAATTCCACCAGCGAGCGAAATCCTTCAGGGCGCGCGAGTCTCTCTGGGCGAACGAGCCGGAATAACAGCACGACGCCTGCGGCCGCCAGCACGGCGATGACACTCAGTATGTCGCGCGTCCGCCGCGCCGGGAAAATGTTGACGAGCGAAAGCGTCACGGCGCTCCCGATCGCCCCAGGAATGAAGAGGAAGGGCAGTACCGCGGCGATCGCCACGAATGGATAGAGGAATCCGCCCTGATAGATGATGCCGTAGGCAGTGAGCACCGGAGTCGCGACGAGCACCACCATCCAGCTCGAGTGCGCGGTCGTCTCCAGCAGCTTCGCTCCGTACAATCGCAGCCAGTCGACGGGCGCCGCGACGAGCAAGTCCAGATCCTTCGCCAGGAAAAAGCTCGATAGCGCTGTGACGACGTTCGACAAAATGAGAATCCCGAACAGACTCACGAACATGATGCCGAGGAGCTTGGCCGCGAGCAGCGCGCCGATCTCGGGGATTCCGCGGAAATACTTGAGCAGCCGGTAGAACATTCCGAATACGAACAGCCAGAAGACCGCGCCGATCACAAGGAATAGAATCAACTTGCCCGAGTTGCTCTCCGACTTGCCGAGCGGACGTGCCTTTGCCGAGAGATACTTGGGCGACAGGACGTGGAGAAGAGTCGGAGAAGTCCGGTACCGCGTTGTCAGGGGCGCAACAGTTGTGTGGCCGACTAAATGGGGCGGCCTCGTAGACACGACGCTCGCATCTGCGCCGCGCTCAACAGGCAGGATCGTTCCCGCTACGATCGCCTCAGTGCCGAGTTTTCTACGCATCGAGAACTTCCATCGCATCGCGCGCCGCGCGCTCCCCTGTGAGCTTGAGGAATATCTCCTCGAGTCCTCCCCCGCCGGTCGCCTCGTCGCGCAGCTCCTCGATCGTGCCGACCGAGCGGATCTTTCCATTCTGAATGATGGCGACGCGATCGCACAGCGCTTCTGCTACTTCGAGGGTATGCGTGGACATCATGATCGTGTGACCCCGCTTCACGTACTCGCGGAACAGATCCTTGAGGATTCGCGCCGCCTTCGGATCGAGCCCGACCATCGGCTCGTCGACGACGATCACCTCCGGGCGGTGAATGAACGCGCTCGAGATGATCAGCTTCTGCCGCATCCCATGACTGTAGCTCTCGACCAGCTCGTCGGCCCATTCCTCGAGATCGAACAGTGCCATCAGCTCGCGCCCGCGATGCTCGACCTTGTCGCCGTCCTGACCATACAGCCCCGCCACGAATCGCAGAAACTCGGCGCCGGTCAGCTTCTCGTAGATGAAGGGGCGGTCCGGAATGAATCCCAGCTTCGACTTAGCCGCGAGTGGATCCTCCGCCAGATCGATCCCGGCGAGGTGGATGGTGCCTGCCGTCGGCTGAAGAATTCCCGCGATCATGCGGAGCGTCGTCGTCTTGCCGGCGCCGTTGGGCCCCAGGAATCCGAACAGCTCGCCGTCGGGCACTGAGAGATCAATGGAATCAACGGCCGTGAAGGAGCCGTATTTCTTGGTGAGACTTTTTAGTTCAATCATTTGGCTTTTGCGTTCTTGAATGCGATTTCGAAGGCGGTGCGCATCGCCGAGAGACTCCCGGCTTGCGCTGCGACAATGCGGCCTTCGGCGTCAACCCATGCAACGAGACCATTTGGCGCTCCTTCGATCCGCCACGCGCGCACCGTGTCGCGATGCGCGGCCGAGAATCCTCCGGAGGCATCGACAGATGCGCTGTCCACGACTGTGAACAGTGACTCGGCGCGAATCTGAAGCTCGGGCCGGATCACGAGACGCGTGGTGGGATCGAACACAGATAACTTCTGCGTTCGCCCGATCGTGTGCGGACCGCCCAGCATGAAGACTACGGGCGCGAGCGACGGCGTATACAGGGGAGGCATGAACGTGTAGTGAGCCGGAGGACGGCCACCCTTCTTCCTCGTTCCGGCGATGAAGAGCAGAGTGTCTTCCTGGATCGAGGCCTTGATCGAGAAAGGGCGCGTGGTACGCGCGATATCGATCGTCAAATCGTTGAGGCGAAATCCCCGCGTCAGTCTCGTCTGCCAGCGTGCCGACGTTCGCTCGAGTGACTTCCCCGATGGATAGTCGCCGACGAAATACTCTTCGCTGACGAGCGAATTGGCCGTGGTATCGAGCGCCGAGGATGCCGCCCCGATCTGTTCTCCGTCCCGCTCGATCGTGTAGTAAAACGTCTGGGGCTGGAGCCTCAAAGCGACCTGGGCGAGCTGCTGCGCCTCGCTCACATTCGCGTTCCGGCGGTGCATCATGGCGAGCCCGCCGAGCCAGAGGGCGACGACGATTACCGCGAGGCCGGCGCGCGTCGACGTCATGAAGGGTTGTGTGCTGGAAGACGGGGCGGGGCTCACCCCTATAAGACGATTTAGACGATCGTTAGGCTCGTTTCTGCGTTGATCCAGCCGAGGTAGCGTTCGAGCCCTCCGGAGACCGGAACCGTAAGCAATTCGGGCACTTTGTAGGGGTGCAACTCCTTAAAGGCCTTCTCCAGCCCGTGAATCGCGCCGGAACGGGTCTTGAGCATGACAACGACCTCGATCTCGTCGGCGAGCTTGTCTTCCCATCTATAGAGAGACCGCGCGGCGGGTAGGATCGTACCGCACGCGACCAACCGGCGGTCGAGGAGGGTCCGAACGAACTTGACGGCCTCGTCGGTGTTGGCAAGCGTAGTTAGAACGACGACCGCGTCGGTATGGCCCACTGTAACGAATCCGAAAAGAAGGTGATTAGAATCTAACGCTCGATGGCTTCGTGAGGCCTATTGGTGAAAGTCGGGTTGGTCGCCACCAGTCCACTCACGCATTATCATCAGTCTAGACGACAACGTCCGCTCCTCGGCACACGTTTGGCTGAGGTGTATTAAGACAGACAATATGGCCGCCATCGATCCTTCCCTTTATCTAAACCGCGAACTGAGCTGGCTCGCGTTCAACGCCCGGGTTCTCCACGAGGCGTTCGATCCCAGAAACGCGCTGCTCGAGCGGGTCAAGTTTCTCTCGATTTTCAGCACGAATCTCGACGAGTTCTACATGGTCCGTGTCGCCGGACTCAGACGTCAGATTGCCGCCGGAGTCCAGCAGCTTCCGGCCGATGGGCTGACCCCCAGCCAGCAGCTCGACGCCATCACTGAGCACGTTGCCGATCTGATGGAGCAGCAGCGGAAGTGTTTGTATGAGGTACTGTTGCCCGAGCTGGCGCAGCACGGAATCGAGCTCGCTTCGATGAACGACCTCGATGAAACCGAACGGCAACGGATCAATGCGTTTTTCGAATCTCAGGTCTTCCCTATACTCACGCCGCTGGCCGTCGATCCCGGCCATCCATTCCCCTATATCTCCAACTTGTCGCTCTCGATCGCGGTTCAGGTTCACGACCCCGCCACAGGCGTTACCCGCCTCGCGCGCATCAAGGTGCCGAAGAGCCTCCCCCGCTGGGTTCCCTTCGGCAAGGAAAACCACTTCGTTCCCCTCGAGCAGGTCATCGGCGCTCATCTCGACGCGCTCTTTCCGGGAATGGAGATACGCGGCTTCAGCACATTCCGTGTGACACGGTATGCCGACCTCGAGCTGACTGACATGGACGAGGACGACGATCTTCTCGCCGAGATCGAGGAGCAGGTCTTTCAGCGCCGATTCGCCGAAGTGGTACGCGTAGAAGTCGATCGGGACATACCGCGGGAGCTTCGCGATCTCATTCTCGCCGAGGTCCTCGAGGATCAGCCGCCGGAAATGCCGAATCTGACCGAGTCGGATCTCGTCGAGACCGGACCACTATTGGATCTCGGTGACTTGATGTGGCTCGCTACAATGAACATCCCCGAGCTGCGGGATCCGCCATTCATTCCGGTAACGCCGCCGGAGCTGCGAGACCAGACGCGGTCGATCTTCGACGCAATCCGCGAAAACGACATCCTCGTTCACCATCCGTTCGATTCGTTCTCGGCTTCAGTCGAACATTTTCTTACAGCCGCGGCGCGCGACCCCAACGTCCTCGCGATCAAGATGACCTTGTATCGCACTTCGGGTGACACGGAGATCGTGCGCGCTCTGACCGAAGCGGCGCAGCGTGGAAAGCAGGTGGCGGTGATGATCGAGCTACAGGCCCGCTTCGACGAGGTCAACAACATCGCCTGGGCGCGGACACTGGAAGGATTCGGAGTGCACGTCGCGTACGGCCTTCCCGGTCTCAAGACGCACACCAAGACAGCTCTAGTAATCCGGAAGGAAGCGGACGGCATCCGCCGCTATGCGCACATCGGGTCCGGCAACTACAACTCTCAGACAGCCCGAGTCTACACCGATCTTGGTTTGTTCACAGCCGATCCTTCGATCGGTGCCGATCTCACCGATCTCTTCAATTCGCTGACGGGTTTCTCCCGCCAGAACTCGTTCCGGAACCTGCTCGTCGCGCCGCGCAACATGCGCCAGCGTTTTAC